>Ga0172381_10002458_pt1 | contig 20434 bp, 20 predicted proteins | sample Leawel6488metaG_FD_119754 | JGI IMG/M metagenome (GOLD analysis project Ga0172381, IMG submission 119754) | Leachate microbial communities from a municipal landfill in Southern Ontario, Canada - Leachate well 64-88 metaG | ecosystem: Engineered > Solid waste > Landfill > Unclassified | place...
ACGGTCTTCCTGCCGCGCCGCGAGAAGGACCTCGTCGATATCATATTCAGGCAGAGGCAGCTCTCGAAAGGCCCGAAGATAGCGGTCATAGGCGGAGGCACCGGGCTGTCGGTATTGCTGCACGGGCTCAAGGAAGTCACATCGAATATTACCGCCATCGTTACGGTCGCGGATGACGGCGGCAGTTCGGGAAGGCTCAGGACAGAGTTTGATGTCCTCCCGCCCGGCGATATACGCAACTGCCTCGTCGCGCTGGCTGACGCCGAAGGGCTGATGAGGGAACTTTTCCAGTACAGGTTCACGGAAGGCGAAGGGCTTAAGGGGCACAGTTTCGGCAACCTTTTTATAACGGCCCTTTCAAAGATAACCGGCGATTTCGACAAGGCGATAAAGGAATCGAGCAAGGTACTCGCGATACGCGGCAGCGTCGTGCCGTCGACACTTGAGAAGGTGACGCTTGTGGCGAAAAGGGCGGACGGGTCCGAGACCTCGGGCGAGAGCATGATACCGCTGGCCACGTCGCCGTCGGGCGGAAAGGTAAGCCAGATAAAGAATGTCTACCTGAGGCCCGATAACGCCAAGGCGACCCCGGAAGCATTGCTCGCGATAAAAGAGGCGGACGCGATAGTATTGGGGCCGGGAAGTTTATATACGAGCATATTGCCTAACCTGCTGGTCGACGGGGTGGTCGAGGCGATACTGAAGTCGCGGGCGGTAAAGGTGTATATCTGCAATGTGATGACCCAGCACGGTGAGACGGACGGGTTCAAGGCGTCGGACCACCTGGAAGTGCTGATCAGGCATACGCACCACGCGATCGTTGATTACGCGATGATTAATTCGGCGAAGATACCCGAGCGCCTGCAGGAAAAATATAAGTCGGAGATGGCGTATCCGGTCGAGCCGGATATGAAGAAGATACGCGAGATGGGCGTAGGCGTGGTCGAAGGCGACATGATGACGGCCGACGACTATGTCAGGCATAACGCCGAAAAGATCTCGAAGAGGATACTTGACCTGATATATGAAGTGAAGGGCACGGGGGCCTGATGGGGAGGGGAACGATAGATTTTTTGATGGCGATACACTCGCACCAGCCGGAAGGCAATTTCGACTGGGTGTTCGCCGAGGCGTACGAGAAGTCGTACCTGCCTTTCCTGGAATCGGTGTACCGGCGCCCGCGGCTGAAGATGTCGCTGCATTACTCGGGCTGCCTCCTTGACTGGATAGCGGATAAGCACCCGGAATTCATCGCGATGCTGAAGGAGATGGTCGGCCGGGGCCAGGTAGAGATGCTGGGCGGCGGGTATTACGAGCCGATACTGACGCTTATACCGGAGAGGGACATCCTCGGCCAGGTAAAGCTGATGAACGAGAAGCTCAAGGAATTTACCGGGAAACCGGCGGCGGGCGTATGGCTTACAGAGAGGGTATGGGAGCCGACGCTGATAAAGCCGCTCGCGAAAGCGGGTATCAAGTACGTGATAGTTGATGACTGGCATTTTTCGTACGTCGGGCAGAAGCCGGACGATACGACAGGATATTACGTGACCGAGGATGACGGCGCGAAACTGTTCATATTCCCCGGTTCGGAGAAGCTCAGGTACCTGATGCCTTTCAAGCTCCCGCACGAGACCGTGGATTACATGAGGGAGCAGAAGGACAAAGGGGCGCCGGCGAAGGTATTCGCCGATGACGGCGAGAAGTTCGGCGTATGGCCCGGGACGCATAAATGGGTCTATGAGGAGAAGTGGCTCGAGAATTTCCTCAACGCGGTTGAAAGCGAATCCTCGTGGCTTAAGACCACGATGTTCTCTGATTATATAAAAGAGAACGGCCCGACCGGAAGGATATACCTTACGTGCGCGAGCTACCGCGAGATGATGGAATGGAGCGGCGGGTACTTCAAGAATTTCCTCGTGAAATACCCGGAAGCGAACAGCATGCAGAAGAAGATGCAGTTCGTGAGCGGGCTTGTCGCGGCGTCGAAGGCCGCCGCGGCACGCAAGGCGCTGGAATATATCTACAAGAGCCAGTGCAATTGCGCGTACTGGCACGGCGTCTTCGGCGGGTTGTACCTGAACCACCTGCGCTCGGCGGTCTACTCGAACATTATCAAGGCGCAGAAGGAGCTCGACAAGGCCGCGCATAAGACGGCGGACTGGGTCGAGACGGTCGAGACGGATCTCGATTGCGATTCGTATAATGAAGTGTTGGTATCCAACTCGAAGATCGAGCTGGATATCTCCCCGCATAACGGCGGGTCGATCTTTGAACTGGATTTCAAGCCTCTCGCGCTTAACATGACGAATACATTGACGAGGCGCAAGGAGCCGTACCATGAGAAGGCGCTGCAGAAGGCCAAGCAGGCCGGGCCTGCGGGCAACGAGGACGGCAAGGGCGAGGGGATAGACTCGATACACGATGTCTCAAGGGCGAAGGACGCGGAACTTGTCGCGGACCTGAGCTATGACTGGTACAGGAGGGCGTCGCTTATCGACCACTTCCTGAAGGAAGGCACGACCGTAAAGGATTTCGCGGCCTCCAGGTACGGCGAGTCAGGCGATTTCGTGGACGGCGAATATAAATACAGCGTCAGGAAGGCGAAGTCCGGCGCAACCGCTGTCGAGATGTCGCGCGACGGCAGCTATTACGGCGCGGACGGCGCATCTTCGCCGGTCAGGATAGTCAAGACGATAAGCGTCAGGCCGAACAAAGCGGCCTTCGATGTCGAATATACGGTGACGAACACCGGGAATAAAGAGCTTGCTCCGAGGTTCGGGATAGAGTTCAGTTATTCGCTGAAGGACCCGCACCTGAACAGGGCCGGAGAGGCAAACGGCGTTAAGAACATATGCGTGAACGACCAGTGGTACGGCGTCAAGGTGGACCTTGAGTTTTCGGAAGAGGCGTCGTTCTGGTATTTCCCGATAGAGACGGTGTCGGACTCGGAACAGGGGCTCGAGAGGACATACCAGGAAGTAGTGCTGTTATTCCACTGGGGATTGAAACTGGCCCCGGGCGGAAGCTGGAAGATAAAGTTTACCAAAAATATTAAAATAGAGGAATAAAATGATAGCGGAAAAGAAGATCACCATAAGGAACAAGTCAGGGCTCCACGCGAGGCCTGCCGCTGTCTTTGTGCAGGTCGCGAACAAATATGATTCCGATGTCATCGTCAAGAAGGGCAAGCTCGAAGTCAACGGCAAGTCCATCATGGGCATACTTATGCTTGCCGCCGGAAAGAACAGCCAGGTCACGCTGAAGATCGACGGGGAAGATGCTGAGCAGGCGATGGCGGAACTTGAGCAGGTATTGTCGGGCGACCTGGACGCGCCCGAGGCAAATAAAGCGAGGTAATTAATGTTACTTAAGGGTATCGCGGCATCGCCCGGTATCGCGATAGGCAAGGTCTTCATATTAGACAGCGAGACCTATACCATTATAAGGCGCGAGATAAGCGAGAAGGACCTTCCGAAGGAGATCGCGCGCTTTGAGGATGCCCTTATCCAGACGAGGCAGGAGATACTCGGGATACAGGAAAGGATCTCCGACCAGCTCGGAATAAAGCACGCCGAGATATTCAACGCCCACCTGCTTGTCCTCGAAGACCGCACCCTGATAGAGGAAGTCATATCCCGGCTGAAGAAGGACCTCGTATGCGTCGAATACATATTCGACGACGTACTGAGGAGATATATGACGGCGTTCCAGAATGTCGAGGACGAATACCTCAAGGAACGCGTCGCGGACATTCGCGATATAGGCAAGAGGGTGCTGAACCACCTGCTGGGCAAGAAGCGCGAGACGCTCGCCGATATAAAGGAAAAGGTCATCCTTGTCGCTTATGACCTTTCGCCGTCGGATACCGCCTCGCTGCACAAGAAGAACGTCATCGCTTTCGCGACCGATATAGGCGGCAAGACGTCGCATACCGCTATCATGGCGAAGGCGCTCGAGATACCCGCCGTAGTAGGCCTGAAGTCGGTCACGAAGAACGTCAAGAGCGGCGATACGCTTGTCGTGGACGGTTCGAACGGCCTGGTCATAATCAATCCCGACCAGGAAACCCTTTCGAAATACGAGCAGGAGAAGACGAAGTTCGCGGAAGTGGATGCATCGCTGGTCCAGTTGCGCGACCTGCCTTGCGTCACTCCTGACGGCCGCAGCATACAGCTGGCGGCGAATATAGAGATACCGGACGAGGTCGCATCCGTTAAGTCGCACGGCGCGAGCGGCATCGGCCTGTACAGGACGGAATTTTTCTACCTCGACCGGGCGGATTTCCCGACCGAGGAGGAGCAGTACCAGTCATACAAGAGCGTCGCCGAACAGATGTCTCCGAACCCGGTAATAGTCAGGACGCTGGACCTCGGCGGAGACAAGTTCATGTCGCAGATGAAGATCGCGAAAGAGATGAACCCGTTCATGGGATGGAGGGCGATCAGGTTCTGCCTAGCGCGCCCGGACATATTCAAGATCCAGCTGAGGGCCATAATGAGGGCGTCCGCGCACGGGAAGCTTAAGATAATGTACCCGATGATATCGGGCATCGAGGAGGTCCGTGAGGCGAACAAACTGCTCGCCGAGATAAAGGACGAGCTGAGGCGCGGCGGCGTCCCGTTCGACGAGAACGTGGAAGTCGGCGTCATGATAGAGGTGCCGTCCGCCGCTTTGACGGCGGATATCCTCGCGAAGGAGATAAGTTTCTTCTCGATAGGGACGAACGACCTCATACAGTATTCGCTCGCGGTCGACAGGGTCAATGAGAAGATCGCGTACCTTTACGAGCCGGCGCACCCCGCGGTGCTCAGGCTCATCAAGAACGTCATTGATACCGGGCACAAGTCAAATATATGGGTAGGGATGTGCGGCGAGATGGCGGGCGAGCCTGCGTTCACCCTGCTGCTTCTCGGGCTGGGCCTGGACGAGTTCTCGACAAGCCCCGTCAACATACCGAGGATCAAACAGATAATAAGGTCGGTGGATTACGCGACCGCGCAGAAGATCGCCGATGAGGCCATGGCCTTGTCGACGGGCGCCGAGATCGAGGAATTCGCTAACATGAAGCTAAGGCAGCTCATGCCTGGCATGGTATAGAAAGGGGCGGAGATGGCATCGCTGGATGATATCAAGCAAATAAAGAGCATAGATAAGTCGAACATGTACGACCTCATAGTGAATTTCCCGGAACAATGCGCGCAGGCGTACGGCATCGGGTGCGATTTCCAGGTGCCGCAGTCGTATGTGGGCGCGGGATACAAGAACATAGTCTTTTCGGGGCTCGGCGGGTCCGCGATAGGGGCAGACCTGCTGCGTTCATACCTGACCGATGACATTAAGATACCGGTATTCGTGAACAGGGATTACACCCTGCCTAAGTTCGTCGGAAGGGATACGCTCTTCCTCGCGTGCAGCTACTCGGGCGATACCGAAGAGACCCTTTCCGCGTACGCGGAAGCGAAGGAGAAGGGCGCGAAGATAATAGTCATATCGTCCGGAGGAAAGATCGAAGTGCTCGCCAAGGAAGACAAGATCCCCGTCATATACATTCCGAAGGGATATCCCCCGAGGACGGCGCTCGGTTACGCGTTCTTCACGTGGCTCGACGTATTGCATAAATTAGGTTTCATAAGCGACAGGTCCCGCGACGTCCAGGAGGCGATAGCCGGCATGAAGGAACTCAGGGATGGGTTTATAGGACCGGATATAGAGACGCCAAAGAACGAGGCGAAGAAGATAGCGCAGTCCCTCAGCGGGAAGTACGTTTTTATATATTCGGCGAACAAACACCTGGATTCGATAGCCCTCAGGTGGAGGGGCCAGCTGGCGGAGAACGCGAAGACGCTTTCGTCCACGCACGTCTTCCCGGAGCTCAACCATAATGAGCTCGTGGGATGGGAAGGGCCGAAGGCGCTTTTGAAGGATTTCACGGTGGTGATACTCAGGGACGAGAGCGAGCATCCGCGCATCGCGAAGAGGATAGAGATAACGAAGACGATAATCGAACAGGGATCGAAGGTGGCCGAGATAAAGTCGAAGGGCAAGCCCGGTGCCCGCCTGCTTTCGCGCATGTTCAGCCTCGTATATACCGGCGATTTCGTGAGCTACTACCTCGCCGTCCTAAACGGCATCGATCCGACGCCGGTGGACAGGATAACGTTCCTTAAAAGGGAGTTGAGCAAGATAAGATGAAAGCCCTGATACTTGCCGCGGGATACGCGACGAGGCTCTATCCTTTGACCAAGGACAGGCCGAAGCCCCTGCTACTTGTCGGCAAGAGGACGATTGTCGATTACCTGATACAGAAGCTGGACCAGGTCCCGGAGATAGATACGATATATATCGTGACCAACGATAAGTTCTACGGCATCTTCAATGAATGGCGGAAGACCTGCAAGTCCAAAAAGAAGATATTCATAGATAACGACGGGAGCACCACGAACGACGACAGGCTCGGCGCTATAGGCGATATAAGGCTCGTGCTCGATAAACAGAAGGTGTACGACGACATCATAGTGCTTGCAGGCGACAACATGTTCGACTGGAGCATGAAGGAGTTCGCGGAATTCGCGAAACAGAAGCCCGAGGCGTTCGCGCTGGGAGCGTTCGACCTGAATGACAAGGCGAAGGCGGCAAATACCTACGGTGTCGTGGAAGTCGGCCCCGGCGGCGAACTTATTAATTTTCTCGAGAAACCGAAGGATCCGCCGACGTCGTTCATAGCGACGGGCATTTATTATTTTCCGCAGGATAAGCTCAACCTTATAGCGCAGTTCCTGAAGTTGGGCGACGAGAAGGACGCGCCGGGGCATTTCATTCAGTGGATCAGGAAAGAACATCAGGTAAGGTGTTACGTGTTTAAGGGAGTATGGTTCGACATCGGGGACCTTGAATCTTACCGCAAAGCAAACCTGGCATTCCAGGAAAAATAGGAGAAGAGATGGAGAAAAAAGATTATTTATTCACGTCCGAGTCGGTCACGGAAGGCCATCCGGACAAGGTATGCGACCAGATATCCGACGGCGTGCTCGATGCCGTACTGAAGGACGACCCTATGGGCAGGGTCGCCTGCGAGACGTATGTCACGATGGGGCTCATTATCGTCGGAGGCGAAATAACGACGAAGCCGACCACGTTCATACGCGTGCACGACATCTGCCGCGAGGTCCTGGCGGATATCGGCTATTCGCACCAGAAATACGGCTTCGATTACCATACATGCGCAATACTGAACGCGATACACAAGCAGTCTCCCGATATCGCGCAGGGCGTGGACAGGGGCGGCGCCGGCGACCAGGGCATGATGTTCGGATATGCCTGCCGCGAAACTAAAGAACTGATGCCGCTTCCGATCATGCTCGCGCATAAGCTCTCGCTGAGGCTCGCGGAAGTCAGGAAGAAGGGGATATTGGACTATCTCGGCCCGGACGGGAAGTCGCAGGTCACGGTCGAATATGTCAACGGGAAACCTAAAAAAGTCACGAACGTCGTGATCGCTTCCCAGCATACCGATAAGGCGGTCGTGAGGGGCAAGTTCTCGGACAAGGCCCGCAAGGACATTGTGCAGAAGGTGATCAAGCCGGTCGTCGGAAATTACCTGACGAAAGATACGGAGTTCTTCATAAACCAGACCGGGCTCTTCCTGATCGGCGGACCGCAGTCCGATACGGGAATGACCGGGCGCAAGATAATCGTGGATACGTACGGCGGGTCGACCCCGCACGGCGGCGGCGCGTTCTCGGGCAAGGACCCGACGAAGGTTGACCGCTCGGCCGCTTACATGATGAGGTATGTCGCGAAGAACATCGTTGCTGCCGGCCTGGCCGAGAAGTGCCAGCTGCAGATAGCGTATGTCATCGGAAGGGCCGAGCCGGTCTCTGTTAATGTCGAGACGTTCGGCACCGGCAGGATCCCGAATGATCGCCTGGTGAAACTCGTCAGGCAGAACTTCGACCTTACGCCGAAGGGCATAATAGAGAAACTCGACCTGAGGGAACCCTTCTACAGGAAGACCGCGGCCTATGGGCATTTCGGCCGCGAGAATATGGGCTTCTCCTGGGAAAAGACCGACAAGGCCGCGATACTCGCGAGGAAAGCATGAAATATCATATAAAGAACACGGGACTGAGCAAGAAGGGCAAGCTGCGTATTGAGTGGGCGGACGAGAATATGCCCGTCCTCCAGTTAATACGCAAGAGGTTCCTGAAAGAGAGGCCGCTGTCGGGCATCAGGATAGCCTGCTGCCTGCACGTGACTACCGAGACGGCCGGCTTGGTCAGGACGCTTAAGGCCGGCGGCGCGGATTGCGTCGTGTGCGCATCGAACCCGCTCTCGACGCAGGATGACGTCGCGGCATCGCTGGTGAAGGATTACAAGATACCGGTCTTTGCGATCAAGGGAGAGGACGATAAGACATATTACAAGCATATCAATGCCGCCCTCGACCACAGGCCGAATATCACGATGGATGACGGCGCTGACCTCGTCTCGACGATACACCAGAAGAGGCGCGGGCTCGTCGACTATATACTCGCCGGGACCGAAGAGACCACGACCGGCGTCATAAGGCTGAAGAGCCTTGAGAGCAAGGGCCTGCTCATGTTCCCGGTCATCGCAGTAAACGACGCGCTGACGAAACATATGTTCGATAACAGGTACGGGACCGGGCAGTCGACGATCGACGGGATAATAAGGGCGACGAACGAGCTGCTGGCCGGCACGAATTTTGTCGTGGCGGGCTACGGCTGGTGCGGCAAGGGCGCGGCGTCGCGCGCGAAGGGCTTGGGAGCGAACGTTATCGTCACCGAGGTCGACCCGCTAAGGGCGATAGAGGCGGTCATGGATGGTTTCAGGGTAATGCCTATGAAGGAAGCGGCGAAGATAGGCGACGTATTCGTTACCGTGACCGGCGATTGTAATGTCCTGAGCGGCGAGCATTTCAAGGCGATGAAGGACGGCGCGATAATAAGCAACTCGGGGCATTTTAACGTCGAGATCGACATCACGGCGCTCGAGCGCTTGAGCAGGAAGAAGAGGAAGATAAGGGAGTTCGTGGATGAATACACGATGAAGGACGGCCGCAGGATAAACCTGTTGGGCGAGGGGCGCCTGATCAACCTTGCCGCGGCGGAAGGTCATCCCGCGCAGGTCATGGATATGTCCTTTGCGAACCAGGCATTGTCGGCAGAATTCGTCGTGAAGAATTCAAAACGCCTCCAAAATAAGGTCTACTCGGTGCCGAAGGATATCGACGAGAAGATAGCTAAGCTGAAGCTCGAGTCGATGAAGATAAAGATAGATATTCTCACGAAGGAGCAGAGGGAGTACCTCTCCTCGTGGGAAATGGGCACATAAAAGAAAGGGAGAAAGAAAATGGCGTTCATATCTTCGAAGCCGCTCTTCCAGAAGGCATATAAGGAAGGATACGCGGTAGGCGCATTTAACATCAACGACATGGAGATACTCCAGGGCATAACCGAGGCAATAGCCGAGGAGAAGGCCCCGGTGATCCTGCAGGTATCGGCCGGCGCGCGCAAGTATGCCCGCCACCAGTACCTGATACACCTGGTCCAGGCCGCGATGGAATGCACCGGCATAGACTGCGTGCTCCATCTCGACCACGGAGAGGATTTTGAGGTCTGCAAGGCCTGCGTGGACGGCGGTTTCTCCTCCGTCATGATAGACGGTTCGAAATACCCGTTCGCGGAGAATATTGCGCTTACGAAGAAGGTTGCCGATTACGCCCACGCAAAGGGCATACCGGTAGAGGCCGAACTCGGTAAACTTGCGGGTGTTGAAGACAGCATATCGGTCGCGGCGAAAGACGCGATTTACACGGATCCCGACCAGGCGGTCGAGTTCGTGAAGAAGACCGGATGCGATTCGCTCGCGGTTGCTATCGGTACGAGCCACGGCGCCTACAAGTTCAAGGGAGAACCCAACCTGGATTTCGAGAGGCTGGAGAAGATCAAGAGCCTGCTTCCCGGGTTCCCGCTCGTGCTGCACGGAGCGTCATCCGCGCCGGCCGACCTCGTTAAGAAATGCAACGATTACGGCGGGCAGATACCCGGAGCGAGGGGCGTCCCCGAGGAGATGATTGCCAGGGCGACCAAGATGGGCGTCTGCAAGGTCAATATTGATACCGATCTTCGCCTCGCTATGACGGGCGCTATCAGGAAGGTGTTTGTAGAGACGCCGGGCGAGTTCGACCCGAGAAAATATCTCGGGCCCGCCCGCGACGCGATAAAGGAAGTCGTGAAGAGGAAGATCAAGTTCCTCGGCTGCGGCGGAAAAGCCTAGGGGACGTGTCACTTTGGGACACTCCGCGATAAATAGTTAAAAGAAAATCCCTCTTTTTTACGTCTATATTGAGTAAAAGGAGGGATTTTCTATGCCCAGGATAAAGCGCAGGGTAGTAGATGGCGGAACTTACCACATATTAAACAGGGGACATAATAAGGATAAGATATTTGAAAGAGCAACTGATTTTTACAGATTTAAGGAGATAATCGAAAGGTATAAGAAGAAATACGAATTTGACCTTTATCATTACTGCATCATGCCTAACCATTTTCATTTATTGATGAAAATATCTAAAGCAGAAGAACTGCCTTTACTGATGAAAGGTATCTGCCAGAGCTATGCCAATTACTATAGGAAAACATACGGACATACAGGTTACCTGTTCCAAAACAGATACAAAAGCATATTAATCGATGATGATTCGTACCTTTTGGAGTGCGCCAGATATATAGAAAGAAATCCCGTAAGAGCAAATATCGTTGAAAGAGTGTCTGAATACCCTTGGTCAAGCTACGGTCACTATGCTAAAGGGCACGGGGACAATCTGGTCTCAATAGATCCTCTGTTTGAAATAATGGCTAAAACTGACGAAGAAAGAAAAAGCGTTTATATTGAATACATTTCAAAATCTAGGCCCTACGAGGGAATCGTAGACGAGAAGATGGAGTCGTTTAAATAGTGGAGTGTCCCAAAGTGACACGTCCCCTAAGACCTGATCTCAGCGAGAAGGTAGATACCAAGGGCCGCGAATACAAAGTTCGCGGCCCATGCTGCAATTATCGGGGGCACAAACCCGCCTTTTCCGAGCGCAAGGGAAGTCGCGTTGGCGCCGTAAAAGACGAGCGCTATCACGATAGAAAGCCCCATACTCGCCATGGCCTTCGACCTTGTCCTCTTGAGGGCGAACGGGATCCCGATGAGCATTATGACGACGCTCGTGAACGGGAGCGCCAGCTTGTAATGCAGGTCTACGAGCAGTTTCCTGGCGGTGGACTTGCTTTCCAGCGCGAGCAGGTGGATGTAATCCCTCAGCTGCGCGTAGTTCATGAAGTCGGGCTGGGTCTGCTTCTTTAAAAGGCTTTCAGGCGTCTCGTTGAAATCTATTATCTTCGGCGTCCGGAATATCGCGGGTTTGCCGAGGACATTACCCTCGCGGTCGAACCTGAATGAGTCCGCTCCGTGGAATTTCCAGCTCTTACCGGTCCATTCCATGCTCTCCGCCGTGATCTTCCTCTTGAGGATCTGGTTCTTATCGTGCACCAGCATTACGACGTCCTTGAGTGTCTTTGCCTTCAGGTCGAACTCCCTGGCGTAAAAAAGCTTGCCGTCCCGCCCGAATACGGTTATATTCTCCAGCTTGTCGCCTTTTTCCTTCTGGTCCCTGTCGAAGCGCAGTTCCTTTATGGTATTCGATATTACCGCCGATTCGGGAACGACCTTGTCGTTCACCAAAAAGACCGCGAGGCTTATCGCGAAGCCCAGCAGGATAACGGGGGTTATTATGCGCAGCGTATCGACGCCGCTTGCCCTCAGCGCGATGATCTCGTTGTGGCGGTTAAGGTTAGAGAAGAGGAAGACGCTCGCGAGCAGCACAGCGAACGGGGTGGTCTGCACGAATATGAAAGGCAGGGAAGCCAGGTAGTATGTCCTGATGATGCCGAAAGGTATGTTCTGCTTAACGAGCGCGTCGAGGTGCCCGAGCAGGTCGCCTACGACATAAAGCAAAAGGAACACGAAGAGGCAGTAAAGGAACGGCCAGACAAAACCCCTCGTGATATACCTGTCTATTATCTTCATTGTTCCGCTATCCAGAATATCATAACAGGCCCTATAACCCCGAATACGATGTTAGGGAGCCACATGCCCAGCGCGGGGAATAGGAGGCCCTTTATCGCCAGCGCTTCCCCGCCAAGCTGCAGCAGGTAGAAGGCCGCTATGACGAAGACGCTCAGGACGAACCCTATGGATTTCTCGCCGCGGCGGGCCATGAGCGCAAGCGGGATCCCGATCAGTATGAAGATCAGCGACGAGAAAGAATAGGATATCTTCTTGTGCACCTCGATGAGCAGCGGCGTGGCGTTAACGCCCTCCGCCTTAAGCGTCTTTATCTCGCTGTTCAGCTCATCGATGGACATGTCCGATTTCTTCTTCTCGAACTTCAGGTCCCGGCCTTCCTTCAGGTCCAGCATCATTATGTAGGTCTTGAAGTTGAGCTTATAGAAATTGTTAGGGTCCTTCGGGTTCGGCTCATCAACGGTGCCGTTTATCAGTTTCAGCTTTATGGCGTCCCTGTCCTTAATATAGTTTATCTCGCCTTTTTGCGCGATTATAGTCCGGGTAGGGCGGCCTTCCTGCGGCTGGTATATCCTGATATTCGTAAGCTTGTTCTTGTCGATCCCGTATATGAAAACGATATAACCCTTAAAGGCCTTTATGAACGTGCCTGCCTCCAGGTAGGCGGCAGGGTTCTTCGCGCCTATCTGCGCGACGAGCTTCCTCGTCTCGAACCTGAGCCTCGGGAGTATCCAGTCGTTCAACTCGTACGATATGAGGCTGATGACCAGGCCGACCATTATCAGCGGCATGACCAGCTTATAGATGCTGATGCCGCTCGCGCGCATTGCGATTATCTCGTTATCAGACGAGAGCCTGCCGAATGTCAGCAGCGTGGCGGTCAGTACCGAAATGGGGACCGTAAAGGTGAAAAGCCACGGGAGCATATAGCAGAAGAGCTTGCATACCGAGAGGAAATCGACGCCCTTGTTCACGACAAGGTCTGCGAGTTTTATCATATTGCCGGCCATGAACGCGAACGTCGTTATGACGAACGCGAAGATGAAAGGCCCGGCAAGCTCCATCAGTATATAACGCCTGATTATCCTCATTTCAGTTTCCCCGCGCGAGGGTGAACGCGAATACTTTTTTCGCGCCCGCGGATTTTAAGGTCTTCGCGCACTCATGGAGGGTGGCGCCCGTGGTCATTACGTCGTCGACAAGCATCACGGTCTTATCCGCGAAGGCCGCGTCCTGCCTGACAAGGAAAGCCCCCTTGATGTTGCGAAGGCGCTGTTCCCTGGAAAGGCCGGCCTGCTGGGGCGTGTACCTGACCCTCTTGATCCATTTGCTCTCGAGCTTCTTGTTGAAGCGTTTGGCGAGATGCCCGGCGATCAGCTCGGACTGGTTGAATTGCCTCTCGCGGAGCTTCACCGGATGGAGGGGGACCGGGACGAGCATATCGATATCGTTGAAGTTCATATTCTTTTCGGCGTATTCCGACATGAGCCCGCCCAATATCTTCGAGAGGTCCTGTTTGCCGTTGTATTTCATCAGGCAGATGCACCTCTTGACGATGTCGTCGTACCCGGCTACATGGTATGCGGCGTCGAAGGCGAGGCCATTCTCGGTAAAACTCCAGTGGGGGGTGTCCGCGTATCTCATTATCCTGTCGTTGCAGGGGCCGCATAACCGCGCGGCCTTGGCCTCGCGTATCCTGTTGCTGCAGATAAGGCAATCCTGCGGATACAAGAGGTTAAGGAGCGTAAGGTAGAAATTTCCGGTCGATGTAAAAATCGTCCTTAACATTTGCTATAAAATAGCATAATATCGACGAGGTGTCAATTGACTTCCGCCACGCATGGGCATATAATGTACCCCATGAAGACCGCCATCTCGTTCATTCTCGCATTGTCTATAGCTTCATTTACGTCGGCGCGCCTGCCTGCGGATGAAGAAGTGAACCCGCAGGAAGCGTTCATAAACATGATCCAGAAAGACACGTTCAAGTATTTCTGGGAAGAAGCCGACCCCGACACGGGGCTCGTGGCGGATAACTCCACCGGCGGCGCCCCGTGCAGTATCGCGGCGACCGGGTTCGGGCTCACGGCGATATGCATAGGCCACAGCAGGGGCTGGATAACTTACGATGAGGCCTACGACAGGGTCTTCAAGACGCTGAAGACTTTCAAGAACACGCTGGAGAGCGAGCACGGTTTCTACTACCATTTTGTCGACATGAAGACCGGCAAGAGGGCGTGGGATTCCGAGCTCTCGTCCATAGATTCCGCGCTCTTCTTTGCAGGCGCGCTTTTCGCGGGGCAGTATTTCAAAGGCACCGAACTGGAGCGGCTCGCAAACTCCCTCTATTACGAAGCGGACTGGCATTGGATGACCAACGGGACCAGCCTGATATGCATGGGATGGAGCCCTGAGAAAGGTTTCCTCGGGTCATATTGGGACTGGTACAACGAGGGGGTCATCGCTTATGTCCTCGCGATAGGTTCGCCGACATACCCTATATCCCCCGACTGCTGGAAGGCGTGGAGGAAGCCGGTCGGGGAATACGGCGGTTATAAGGTCGTATATTCGTTCTTCGGCAGTTTGTTCACTTACCAGTTCGCGCACGCGTGGGTCGATTTCAGGAATATTGACGACAACGGAATAAACTACTGGGATAATTCGGTCAATGCCGTCCTGGCCAACAGGCAGTTCTGTATAGACAACGCGAGATCCCACAAGGGATACGGCGAGGACGGATGGGGCCTGACCGCGGGCGAAGGGCCGCTGGGCTATAAGGGATACGGAGCGAAGCCCGCCGATAGGACGGTCGAGGACGGGACGATAAACCCGTATGGGATGGTCGCATCGATGCCGCTCGTTCCCGGACAGTCGATCAAGTCGGTAAAGAAGACCTACGACAGGTACGGGAAGAGTGTATACGGGAAGTACGGTTTCAAGGCGGGATACAACCTCGATAAGAGATGGTGGTGCGACAGCTATACGGGAATAGACCAGGGGATCACGGTGCTGATGATAGAGAACTACAGGACCGGCATGGTCTGGGATTATTTCATGCGCAACCAGTGCGTTAAGGACTGGATCGAATTATGCGGATTTAAGGTTAAAGCCCCTTGAACGGATGCGGATATTATGCGATAATACGCTCGGAGGAAATAGATGACGAGGATAGAAGATAAATTATTCGTGAACAGGTTCAAGTTGGGGCCTGAGCCCCACATAAAGGTCAAGGACAAGGACCTTTGCCTGAAGTGCCGGAATAAACAATGCTCCATAGGATGCCCGTCGGACTGCTGGAAGATAAACGACAAAGGAATCGCCGAGGTCAACGTTGACGGGTGCCTTGAATGCGGTACATGCCGTGTGATCTGCGATGAATTCCAGAACGTTGACTGGAACTACCCCCAGGGCGGATTCGGAATTCTCTACCGGCACGGTTAATAACCGTCCCACCCCAAATCAGGAGATATGTTATGCCCAGGAAAGACGTAAAGATATTGGAATCGGCAGTTAAGATGGAACTCGACGGCCGCAAGTTCTACCTGCAGGCCGCGAAGACGGCAAAGAACGCCATCGCGAAGAAACTTCTCGTGTCGTTGGCCGACCAGGAATTGACGCACATTGAGCGCATCAAGGAGATAAGCGAAGGCCTTAAGAATGAGCAGGACTGGGACGATTTCCAGGGAGTGATAAACAGGCAGGCGAAGAAGAAGCTCGCGCTCGTGTTCAAGAAGCTTTCCACCGCGGAAGTAAGGAAGCTTAAGGCCGACCCCTCCAACATCAAGGCGATAGATATTGCGATGAAGAAGGAGACGAAAAGCTACGATTATTACGACAAACAGTCGAAGGAAACCGGAATAAGGATAGCGAAGGTGTTCTATAACAGCCTTAAGAAGGAAGAGGAGCACCACTATGAACTCCTCGAAGAAGCGCTGACCCTGCTTTCGGACTCCGTCTCATGGTTCGTGAAGACGGAAGGAAGGGTGATGGAAGGGTGACGGGAGGAGATTAACGGATGGACGCGGTCGAGCTAAAAAAAGGCATCTACTGGGTAGGCGCCGTCGACTGGAACGTAAGGACATTCCACGGGCATACTTATTCGACCGCCCGCGGCACGACCTACAACTCCTACCTGATAAACGACGATAAGGTAACGCTGATAGACGGCGTTTACGCGCCGTTCACCGGAGAACTCATTAAGAAGATACGCGATGTCGCGCCTCCGGAAAAGATAGAGAATATAATCGTAAACCATATAGAGCCGGACCATTCCGGCGCCCTCCCCGAACTCCTCAAGCTCTGCCCGGACGCAAAGCTCTACGGCACGGCAAAATGTAAGGAAGGCCTCCAGAAACAGTATTACGGCAACTGGGACATCAGGGTCGTGAAGACCGGCGACAAACTCAATATCGGCAAGAGGACGCTCAGTTTCATCGAGGCGCCTATGATACACTGGCCCGACAGCATGTTCACCTATTGCGCGGAAGAGGAGATCCTGTTCCCTAACGACGCTTTCGGCCAGCATTACGCGTCATCGGAAAGGTTCGATGACGAGACGGACCGGTGCGTGCTGATGGAAGAGGCGTCAAAATATTACGCGAACATCCTGTGGCCGCTTGGCGGCATCATAGCCAGGAAGATCGAAGAGATACAGAAGACGGGGCTTCCGATCAAGATGATCGCGCCGAGCCACGGGATAATATGGCGCGGGGATCCCATGAAGATCGTGAACGCTTATGCCTCATGGACGAAGAACGAGACGAAACGTAAAGCGGCCGTTGTTTACGAGACGATGTGGGGCTCTACCGCGAAAATGGCGGGGGCAATAGCGGACGGCCTCACGGAAGCGGGGGTCGACGTGAAATTATTCGACATTGCACTTTCCGACAGGACCGAGGTTGCGAACCAGATGCTCGACGCTAAGGCGTTCGTGATTGGTTCGTCCACCCACGACAACGGCATGCTTCCGTCGATCGCTTCATTCCTTGGGCTGCTCAAGGGTTTCAAACCGAAGGGCAGGATAACCGCGGCATTCGGGTCCTACGGATGGGCCGGAGGCGCGGTAGCGGAGATCGAAGGGATGTTGAAAGAGGGCGGCATGGAGATCGCATTGCCGTCGGTATCGGCCAGGTTTGTGCCCGACGCCTCAGAGCTGGAGCGCTGCCGGGCCCTTGGGGCGGAACTCGCAAAAAAGATCGCCTGAACAGGGAGAAGAGAATGAGCAAATATCGCTGTACGGTCTGCGGATATATCTATGACCCGGCAGCCGGCGACGCGACGCAGAATGTAGCGCCGGGCACGCCTTTCGAGAAATTGCCTGACGGGTGGGTCTGCCCGGATTGCGGAGTAGGCAAAGAGATGTTCGAGAAGGTATAATATCCTGCCTATGAAGATAGCTATCGTAGGCAACGGAATAGCGGGGGTGACTGCCGCTAAATCCATATCGGAGAACCTGCCCGGAGCCGCGATAACCATCTTCACCGACGAAGAGTATAATTATTACCCGAGGCCGCTGCTCGACAGGCTGCTTTCGGAATCGACGGACCTTAACGGCATGTTCCCCTATAACGATGAATGGTACAGGAAGAAAGGGATAAAGGTCTCCCTCGGCGACAGCGTAACGGATATAGATACGGCATCAAAGAAGATAAAGGCGTCAAAGTCCGGGACCTGCGATTACGACAGGGTCCTGCTGGCAACCGGCGCGTCGCCCTTCATCCCGCCATTGGAGGGGGTGCCGGCCGGAAAAGTTTTCGCTTACAGGAACATCGCGGATGTGCTGCGGATCCGCTCGTTCGCGAGGGACAAGAAGAAGGCGGCCGTCATAGGCGGCGGACTTCTCGGCCTTGAGACCGCGAAGGCCCTGACTGACCGCGGCATGAAAGTCACCGTAATAGAACACAATACGCGGCTTTTGCCGAGGCAGCTCGATGAGGAGGGCGCGGCGCTGATAAAGTCCCGCATCGAGAAGATGAAGATAGGAGTGCTGCTGGGGGCCTGCCATGAGGGGGTAGACGCGGACCTGTTCGTGGTATCCGCCGGCGTCCGTCCGAATACGGGGCTCGCGAAGGCCTGCGGCATCGGCGTGCAAAAAGGGATATTGGTGGACGGAAACCTCCGCACGGACCGCCCGGATGTTTTCGCCGCGGGCGATTGCGCGGAATTCAACGGCACGGTCTACGGGATAATACCGGCCGCGCTCGAACAGGGCCTCGCCGCGGCATCGAATATCATAGACAGGCCCGTAGAATATAAGGGGACCACTTTCCAGGCCACGCTTAAGGTCGCGGGGATTGACGTGACCTCGATCGGCATAGTCAATCCCGAAGGCGAAGGATATGAGTCGGTCAGGAGGAAGGACGCGGCCAGGGGGATATACAGGAAATGCGTCATAAAAGACGGGAAACTCGCCGGCGCAATAATGATCGGCGAAAAGTCCGGAGCCGCCTCGCTTACCAGGATCATCAGGGACAAGATAGATATATCTAAGGGCAGGGACGCATTGATGGGAGACGACGCCGCGTTGTCGGATATGATCATGAAAGGGTCAAAGGATTGAAGGAAGCGCTTCTGGCCTCGTTCATAGCAAGCTGTTTCACCGGCCTCGGGGCGATACCGGTGCTTATCTCGGAAAAAGTATCGCACAAGGTGTATGATACCCTCCTCGGTTTCTCCGCGGGAATAATGATCGCCACCGCGTGCTTTAACCTTATCGAGCCGGCGACCCATATCGGGAGCCTCGGACAGACAATAACCGGGATAGTCTTTGCAGCGATCTTCCTTTTCCTCGTGGAAAAGTCCATACCGCACCTCCATAACTGGTATCCCCATTTCAAAGACAGGCCTATGCATATCAAGATGAAGAGCGCGATACTTATGGCTGTCGCCATCACTATGCATAACCTGCCCGAAGGGCTTTCGGTCGGCGTAGGATATGTCGCATCGCCGAAGCTCGGGCTTGTGCTTGCCGTCGCGATCGCGCTCCAGAACATGCCGGAAGGCCTTGTCGTGGCGGCGCCGCTCAGGCAGGCGGGCGTATCGCGAATTAAATGCCTCGGTATCGCGACGCTTTCCGGGATCGCCGAGCCGGTAGCCGCTTTTTTTGGTATAATACTCTTCGGGTTCTCGAAATCCATATTGCCGTTCGGGCTCGCGTTCGCCGGCGGCGCAATGCTTTATGTGACGTTTGACGAGATAATACCGGAATGCCACAGCCACGGGAATGAGATAGCCGCGACATTCTCGGCAATAGCGGGGTTCATAACGCTGCTTTTATTAAACGCGGTAATGGGCTAAAAAAAAGGAGGTTGTGATGGCCGATTTGAAAGACCTCGGTAAGACCACGGTCGGAATGGACGCTAACCTCGCTGCAGCTTTGTCCTATGTGTTCGGATGGGTGTCGGGGCTTATCTTCTTCCTGTTAGAGAAGGAGAACAAGTTCCTCAGGTTCCACGCGATGCAGTCGATACTCTTCGCGGCGGCCTGGACTATAATATTGATCGTGCTCGGGATAACCATCGTAGGGGCGTTCCTGATCCCGATAATCGGGCTCATTTTCTTTGTGGTTTGGATCGTGCTTATAGTTAAATCTTTTTCGGGAGAGCAGTTCAAGCTCCCGGTAATAGGGGACATGGCCGAAAAGTACAGCAGCAAGTAAGGCCTAGAAAACATATATGAGTTTATTCCAGGCAGCGGTCCTTGGGTTGGTCCAGGGGCTGGGCGAGTTCCTGCCAATAAGCAGTTCGGCGCACCTGATAGTCTTTCCGTGGCTATTCGGATGGCAGGAGCACAGCCTTTCATTTGATGTCGCCCTCCACGCGGGTACGCTGGCCGCGGTGATCGTATACTTCCGGAGGGAGTGGCTGGGCATTATCAGGAGCCGCATGATATGGTATATCGCGGCCGCAAGCGTGCCCGGGGCGCTGATAGGCAAACTGCTGGAGGATAAGGCCGAGACCGCCTTCAGGTCGCCGCTTCTCATAGCCTTAACGATGAGCGTTTTTGCCGCGATTTTTTACCTGGTAGACAGGTTCGTCCGGAAGGCGAGGAGCATCAAGTCGCTTAACCTGCTGGACGCGATCGTGATCGGCCTCTCGCAGGCGCTCGCGATAATACCTGGCGTGTCGAGGTCCGGCATAACGATGGCCTCCGGGATGGGGATGAGATTCGACAGGGAATCAGCGGCGAAGTTCTCGTTCCTGTTGTCCGCGCCGATAATACTCGGGGCGACAGTGTTAAAGATCAAGGATATAGGGGGCATGGTCGCGGAAGGGCAGGGTTGGGCGCTTCTCGCCGGGTTCACGGTATCGGCGGTAACAGGTTTTCTCGCGATCGG
>Ga0172381_10002459_pt1 | contig 20430 bp, 21 predicted proteins | sample Leawel6488metaG_FD_119754 | JGI IMG/M metagenome (GOLD analysis project Ga0172381, IMG submission 119754) | Leachate microbial communities from a municipal landfill in Southern Ontario, Canada - Leachate well 64-88 metaG | ecosystem: Engineered > Solid waste > Landfill > Unclassified | place...
GGAAATATTTATGGAGGAAATTCGGCTGGCGCTTATGGTCTATATTTAAACTGTACCGTTTATGGTGGACCAAATGGTGCAGCACCAACCATTATAGGGAACGTATATGGTGGTTCAGCTACAAATTGCGACGGAATTAAGTCAAGAACTGACCGCACTTATTCACCTACAATTACTGGAAATATATATGCGGGTTTAGTGTCTGCAGGTGTTAACATAACAAATGCATATACAATTGTTACTGGAAATATATATGCAAATGCTGGCGGGTATGGTTTTTATGGTGGTGGTACTTTATACGCCACAGGTAATATAGAAGCATCCGCAAATTATGCTGGAGCTCATGCTGGATTATACTATTTATATGGCAACATGAAAAACAATAATGGTATTTTAGCCATTGTTTTGGGAGCAGGTTCTAAAGTTTTTATCCAAACAGGCGGCTCATTAAGTTGGCAATTTGATGTTGGGAATGCGTCAATATCAACATTATACACAGCAGACGTTCTTGAAAACCCACCAGCAATTACAAATGTAAGAACAGGAATTGTTTATGGTATTGGTGATGCTTATACAGGAACTTGTGCAGTTCCACCCGCAGAAAGTGTAGTTAAAAATGTACCAGTTGATAATGCGGTTGGGACTTGGGCTTTTGATTCTGAACTAATAACAAGATTACAACAATGTTCAACAGTTCCTATAACTGGACAACAAATTGCAAGTCATAATGGAGCACCTGCTGAATTAGTACCAACATATGAAAAAAGATATGATTTAGTTGGTTCAACAATGTATTTAGGTGCTGCACCAGTCGGAACATTAGATGCTTCAACAGTTTGGACATTAACAAAAATAGTTCTTGCAATAGATGGTTCAATAACATCAGAAACTCACGCTACTGATAGTTGGGATAATCACTTAACAGCAACTTATGTATAAAAATAAATTAGAATTATGGCAAATTATAAAGCAATATCAGCAGGAAACTGGTCAACATTAGCAATATGGCAAGATGACAGCGGAGGTAGTTATAGTGCTTCTTCTGTATTACCTGGTGTTGCTGACATTGTTTATGCAAATAACTTTATTGTACAAGTAAATCAAACTGTTTCAGTTAAGAGTTTAAGAATTGAAAGCGCAACAAACGTAACAGTTGGTGGTAGATTTGAAATTAGCACAGATGTAAATGTAACAACTGTTGATGGAATTTTTGGACAGAATACTACAAACGGGTCTGGTGTGTATAATCCATTAAATTCTTGTTTACTAGTAAAATCTGCTTGTACTACAATTATAACATCAGACATATATGGTGGTGGGGCTACTTATAGAATTGGATTTGGTTGTAATGCAGCAGCAAATGTAACAATAATTGGTAATCTTATAGGCGGAACTACAACATATTGTGTTGGTGCTATATTTACAAATGGTTCTTCTATTTCAATAACAGGAAACATTGAACCTGGACTTGGTGGAGCACTAAATTATGGTTTATATTCTTCATCATCTTGTAATTTAACTATAATTGGAAATATAAACGGTAGTGTTTCAGCTGTTTATTATGGTGTTTACTTAAATGGTGGAAATACATTATACCATACAGGACAAATAAATGGAAATGCTGGAATTGGATTATATAATCAAGCTGCCTCAGTTATTTATATAAATGGTATAGTCACATCATCAACTCAAGCAAATGCAGTGCATAGTGCAAATACTACTCCAGTACATTTCACAGGCAATGCTTATAATTCATCTGCTGGATATAATGCTTTACATTGTCGAATTCTTTTCTATAATGTAACTTCTACTACAACAATTTTAACAAGATTAGAAAACTGCGCAACATTAGAAGGAGTTGCAGCAATAATAAAAGCAATGAAATAATTATGAACGTTTTAAAAGATATAAATAATTACTATGAAATTACCGTTGTTGATCAAGTTGGTGATTTTGTTTCTGGATTAACAATAAATTATGAAATTAAAAAATCATTAGACAATTCATTAATAATATCTGGAACAACAAACGAAATACAATCAGTATATTATTTTGATTATACGTTTACTGAAACAGGAAATTTTAGATTAAAATATATCACACCAGAAAATTATGATAATGGATTTGAACAAATAATAGTAACAGAAGATTTTATTTCAAATATTAATGTAATTAATAGTGGAATTACTAACATTGAAAGCGGTATAACAAATATCGACAATAATATTATAAACATTGATAGTGGTATTACAAATATCAACGATGATATAATTTCTATAAATAGTGGCATCACAAATATTAACAACAATGTCATAAACATTGATAGTGGTATTACAAATATCAACGATGATATAATTTCTATAAATAGTGGAATTACTAATATAAATACAAACATAATAAGCATCAATACAAATATCTCAGAACACAGAATAGAAACAGAAAATAGAATCAAATATATTTTAGGATTATCACAACAAAATTTTAAAATAATTGATCAAGTATATAATCCAGACAATTTATTATTAACATCAACTATTATAATCTATCCAACAAGTACAGATTTAATAAATAATACAAATATATTAAAAACATATTCAATGAGTGCAACTTATGATGTTGATGGTAAAATAACATCATATCAAGTAATAGAATTATGATAAAAACTAATCACATAGCTTCAGAATTAGTAACTAAAGGCTTAATAAGTTCTTATCCAATAATGCAAGGAATATTATCTCATTTAGAATATGAGATTATAACAAAACATAAAAGAAAACATGGTGGTATTTCTTATGTTGATTTAAAAGGTGATATTAAAAAACATAAAGATGATATTACAGCAATCAATGTTTTTGTTGATTGGTGGAAGAAAAGAGAAAAGAAGCCTGGCATAACAGTAGAAATGATAGAAAATAGAATACACGCAGAACTTTTAAATGATTTTGGTAAAGAATTAGAAAATGTGAAGATAAACATAAATATTATTGATGAAAAAAATGATATTGAATAAATAATATATACAGTATAAAATAATTAAAATGATATGGACTTATACAACAACAATAAGAACGAAAAATTAAAATTTAAATTAAATGTTGAAGGAATTGATACAAGAGATTTTGAACCAAGATTAATCTTTAATTCTTCTGATAAAATAAATTGTGTTATTTATGGTGAAATAAAAGAAAATATTTGTTATTTCGATATACCAGAATTAAGCATTTATCAAAAAGATGATCAAGGAAAAATGAAATTTGAACTAGTATCTGAAGAATTATATTTTAATGTTTGGAACGATAAATTTAACATAAAAACAAAATCTACGATAAAAATAGATGAAATGATAAGAGAAATATCAAATCCAACTAAACCACAAATAAAAGCTGTGTTAGATGCGGACTTAATTGTGGAAAGTAAAGAAGAAGTTAAAGAAGTTAAAGAAGAAGTTGAAAAATCAATAGAATTAATTAAAGAAGAACATAAACCAGAAATTAAAAAACAAAAAATTAATGAAAAAAGTGAATTATTAAGTTTCGAAAACTTTTTTAAGAAATAAATTAAAAAATAAATAAATAAAAAAAAGAGATACATTTTGTATCTCTTTTTTCTTTTTATATATTTCTTGTGTTTTAGAATTCAAAACCACCACCTTCACTTTGTGATCCACCTGGTTGTCCTTGTGCTCCACCTGGTTGTCCTTGTGCTCCACCTGGTTGTCCTTGTGCTCCACCTTCTTCACCAAAACCACCTTCACTTGGTGATCCACCTTGGGCACCTTGTGCACCACCTTGTGCGCCACCTCCACCTCCACCGCCTTGACCAGGAGCCATTCCTCCTCCACCAAGTTTATACTTGTTGTTTTCGGCAATGTCTGCGTCTGTAAATTTCATAATTTTTCTAATTATCCATTCAATATGTAAGTAAGGTTTTTCATCAGCACCCATTAAATTAGTACTTAATGTAGAAGCAATTTCTGCTCTTTTTGCTAAGTTATTAAGATATTTCCATTCTTCAAATAATTCATTACTATTAAATATAATTTGTAAATTAGTATGAAATAAATTATCATCTTTTAATTCTGGAAAATCTAAAATCATTTGTATTTTTATAGGTTTAACAATTAATTCTTTAAAAACTGTTCTTAACCTTTTAATAAAATTACCATATTTTATTTCATCTCTTGTGATTTCAGAACTATCATTATAAATATTACCACCACCTGATTCTTCATCAAATCTACTAAATGGTAATTTAGATGCTCTTTTAAGATTTTTGAAAAACCAATTTAACATCGTATCTTCATTAAGATCAGTTCCTTGTGCTGCCATAATTTCCATATCTGGTGTTCCTAAATCAGAATTTGGAAACCAAAAGTCTTTTGAATGAGGTATATTGGTTGATCCATTAATAGAAACTGTACCCATTGTATCATCCCATTGTACATCTTCATGATATTCAGACATCAATTCATATATTTGTTGTTCTGCTTGTTGTCTTGTTAAACCATTTGTTGGTATAATAAATTTCTTATATATTGCAGCTTGATTTATATTATATAACAATCTTGTTTGTTCAATCATCTTCAATTGATTATAAGGTCTAATCAAATTTTCAACATATGAAGTTTCAGCAAACTCATTATTATTACTGTATGAAATATAAATAATTTGAGAATCTAATAATACTCTTCTAATTTGTGGATTATCTGGGTATTGAATCCATACAATCGTTGCTGATCCTGGATCCGTTGCCACAACTAATGTCATAGGATCAATTGGTTGTAAATCAATAATATTCTTTTGTTTATTATCATAAACAATCTCAAATGATATATAACCATCTATAAGGAAATTTTTAAAATAATTCCAAGCTGTTAGACCATCATTAAATCCAAAATTCCTATATATTCTATTAAAATTTTCTTGATATCTTTGTTTCAATGAATTATCAAATTCATCAGGCATATCTTTCAACTTACAAAAATAATTATCATCATTGTAAATTATTGCTTCATCTGCTATTTGTGTAACAAAATCTTTAATTTCATCCTTAATAGCGTATTGTCTTAATATTTTTCGTTTATCTTGATAGGCTCTATCTAAATATGCAATAGATTTTCTATCTAATATTTTAGAAATTACTTTTTTTGTAAATATATCATACATATTCGTACCATAACCACCATCTCCCTGAGGTTCTTCATGCATACCAACAGAATATGTATTCTGTAAAACCATATTCTGGTAGTCCATTCCCCAATTTGATAGGTTTCTCAACATTTTATTGAAATATCCTCGGTTATCTACAGTACTACCTAAAGTATCTATTTTATTTTGATTATTATATCTATTATAAGATGGCATTTTTAATAATTAATTTTTAGTATATATAAAAATATATTAGTCCTTAAATAGTTTAAGTTTCTCCCTGAATAAGGCAACATTTTTATGATATTGAATCGAATCCGCTTGATATTCTTCTATCAATTTTTGATATTGTTCGATTATTTCTGACATTTTTACCTGTTCTTCACCTGATAATTTTTTTTGCAAAGTAAGCATTTCACCAACATTGAATCTTTTCATATCAGCAAAAATAATTTCTGGTAAAATTTTAATAGAACACAAATACGCATTCTTAATTTTAACTTTACCATCAAAATTAATAATAGTATATGCGGTTATCGCCCAATTCATTTCACCATTCTTTTTTAACATTTTATAAATAAATTCAAATGTCATAAAAGTTAATGGTTCTTCATCTCTAACAAATTCATTACGTGATTTTTTTTCAAGTTCTACATAAGTTTGTTTAAATATCATATTGAAAAATATTACCTTATACATTGGTGGCAAATATTCTAAATTTAATGCGTATAATATATGATTATTTTTATGAACCTTATAATCTAATGCTAATATAGGACACCATATAAGATTACCATTAAAATCATATTGAATCAAATAAAATCGTCCTGGTACTAATTTACTAGGATCAATTTGTAAAATTTCCGTATAATTTGGAATTTTTCTTAAATCCATCAATTTATTAGACATCTCAAAAACCATTCTCTCCCAAGAACCATGAAGTCCCATGATTCCCCACATATAATTCTCAAAATTCTTATACATTTTACATTATTTTATTTTCTGTTAAATGATCTTCGTGCAAAATAACAAATTTCATCATGTGTTTATCACACCAATATTTGGCTCTCGTCCATTTGTATAAATTTTTCTGAAAGGTTTTTAATTGATACTCATATGTCTCTAAACTTTTTGCAGTTATCTTCGTTGGTGGTATAGGTTGTTGAGTCTCTTTCTTTGGCTTAATCTCAATAACAACCCTATCCTCTCGCTCAGGATTATTTTTATCTATTCTTTCAATATAAAAATCAGGATAATATCTATGATATTTACCCGTTTCATCTTGATATGGTATTACAATGTGTTCACTACTCCATCTTTTTATTGATGTGTTTTTATCACACCAAGTCATAAAATGTAGTTCCCACTTAGAACGATATACACATTTGGTAGAATCTCCAATATATTTTTCAGTATTCTTTATTTGATAAAAACCCTGATGATATTTTCGCTTTCCGTTCCTTTTGCGATTTGACGCATTATTTGGTTTATTCATACAACCTATATATAAATATGTTGATAGGTTAAAAATAAATTAAAAAAAACCCACTTTTCGACATTTTATTTTTAATATATAATTAAAAAGAAATAATATTATGATAGAAGAAAAGAAATGTCCTATTTGTGGTGAAATTAAAAAATCAAAAGAATTTTCTCCTTGTAAAACAACAAAATCTGGTTTAAGACCATATTGTAAATTATGTTCAAACAAAAAGAAAAAGATATGGGACAAAAATAATGTAGAATATAATATAAAATATAGAAATGAAAATAAAGAAAAAAACAAAACATATTATAAAGAATATAGAAATGAAAATTATGAGATGTTGGCAGAGAAAAGTAAAGAAAGATATTATAAAAATCATGAAAAAAACTTAGAATATAGAAAAAAATATAGAGAAGAGAATAAAGAAAAATGGCTGAATATAAAAAGAAATGGGAAAAAGAAAACAGAGAAAAAATCAATCAAAGAAGAAATAAATACAATAAAGAAAATCCACACACATACGCTTGGAGATCACTATTACAAAACACAATTAAGAGAATGAATACTATAAAAGAAGGACACACAATAGATTTACTTGGATATAGTGCATTAGAATTAAAAGAATATTTATCAACATTGTTCACTGAAGGTATGTCTTGGGACAACTATGGCGAATGGCACATAGACCATAAAAAACCTGTATCAGCATTTCATAAAGATACACCACCTAATATCGTTTGTGCCTTAAGTAATTTACAACCACTTTGGGCAATCACTAGAGAAATAGATGGTGTTGTCTATGAAGGCAATCTTAATAAAGGTATAACTTATTGATTATCAACACTATATATGATGCAAACCCTTACCATCATTCGAAGAATCCAATGAAATCCATTTAATTTGATTATTCTGTTGATGGGGTTTTCTTCCATGAAGTTCATTATAACCTGCAGTGAACCCGCGCTTGGCAATTTCTGTGAAATACGGTAAAGCATACTTATACTTTTTTTCATCAAAATTATACCAGTTTTCAAACATAATAAGAATTCCATGTTGTAGGCAATCCATCATTTCTTCGTCATCACGATATTTGTGTGCTAGTCTTCTAATTGTGTTTGTCGCAATAAGTTCAAAATAGTGTTCAGCTTTGCGAGTTAAGTAGCCTTTTCCTTTACTTAAAACTATTTCATAGTATAAATCACGATCTTCTAAATAATTAGCCATGTAAAATTTGGTTTATTTTTTTTTATTTTAAAAATAAATGTGTTGATTTTTTAGATTGAGAAAGCTTTTCTATGCTTTTCTAGGCTTTTTATCTGTAGTATTTTTTATTAGATATGCAAGAATAATATTCTTAGCGTTATTACTTATACATGTTGTTGATATAAAAGTTTGAAAAATCTTATCTATCAATTAGTTGGGTGGTGTAACTGCATGATAATCATGTAGTTAACAAAAAAAAGCCAACAAAAAAGTTGGCTTTTTTAATTTTAGAATTATTTATTAATTAATAATTTTCTAGCTTTTGATTTTTCAGCTTTAATAACATTAAGTTCTTCTGTTAATTTATGTTTATAAACTAATAGATTATTTTTTGTTAATTGTAGTTCTTTACTCTCTTTAAGCAATTCTTCGTTTTCAAGAATCATTTTTAATGATTCATTTACATCCTGAAGTTTCATGTCTATTTGTTGTTCTCTGTCTTCTAAACTTCTTAAAGTTTTCAACTCAATAGATAATTTGTTTTCGTAGAAATGTGTTAAATCATAATCTAATTCTTTCTGAACATCTCTTACTAATTCAGTAGCATTTTCATATGCGTAAAATCTTGATCCAGTTCTATTATCTTTATTATAAACATACATTTTATCTTTATAATTAAAACAAACTGATTCAGTGAATGGATTTAACAAATTAGATATTTTCAAAGCAACATCAAGTTCAACAAATTTATCTAAGTTATTAACAGTTGATTCAATCAAATTATAATAATCTTTTTTCAAGTAAGGTATAATTGGTGAGTTGAATAAAGTTTCTAATGTAGTTTCTTTATCTAATTTTTCACCATTTAAGTATATTGAATTATCTTTTGTAGAAACGCCTAATTTTAGATTTTCATCAATTTGAAAAGAAATAATATTTTCTTCAATTTCTGACATAACCATAACTTTTTCAAGTAGTCTAATGTTTCTAATTTTATCAGCATCTTTTACATAATCATCAGCTAGAACTTGTTTGATTTCTGATTCAGCAATTAAGAACCATCTATCAACGATATATGCTAAATGACCTTCATCTACTTTTTCTACTAATGTATAAATTTTTGATGCTTTACCTGAATTTTGAAGATTTTGTCTTTCTATTGGAGACGCAGACATTTTTAATAAGAAATGTTTGATTTCATTTACCCAATCATACATACTCAATTCATTAAGAATTGATTCCATTCTTGAATCATCATTAGGTTTATTAATAGTTTCTAACAATTGAACTAAGGCTGGTCTATATAACATGCCTAAATTTTGTCTTTCTACTTTTTTGTAAAGATCTTTTAGTTCCATAACTAAACTTTGTGATTGAATTTCTTCTTGAACAGTTTCTAATAACATTTTAACATCTGGTTCATATCTAAAACCATTAAGGTGATATTTTAGTGATTCATTTAATTCTATTTCAGATAAATTATCACAATTTTCTAAATGCTGTTGAGCAATTCTAGAAATGTCTAATTGTTCCACATTCAACTTATTTTTAAAGCTAAATAATTTCAATTTTAATGTATTCATTTTTTATTTATTTGTTTTTGTCCCATTTGGGTATTAATATTTTTTCCTGTTTAAATTTCCTTCATAAATAACACCATCAATTTCTCTTGTGATTGCCCATAATGGTCTTAAATTTGTTAATGAATTCACAACAGATGGTGGAGTATCTTTATCAAATGTGCAAATAGGTTTAATATGATCTATATGCCATTCACCATAGTTGTCCCAGTTCATACCATCTGTAAACAATGTTGTGATATGTTTTTTTAATGTATTGAAATCATAACCTAAGAGTTTTTCTGTTTTATCATTCTTTTTATTTTGATAATAATTAATTGTATGTTTTAATAAATTTCTCCAAGCCATTATATGTTTGTTTTTCTTATTATATTCATTTTTTCTTAATCTATATTTTTCTGGATTTTCTTCTCTATCTTTTCTTTTTCTATCAGAATGATACTCTTTATTGTTATTATATTCATTTCTACTTTTTTCTAATATCAACTCTTTATTTTCTTTATAATATTTTTTACGATATTCTTTATTTTTTTCACTCAATTTCTCTTTATTAATTTGAAAATATGATTGCATATATAATTTATAACAGTCTATACACATTTTCCCTCTTTTCTTTTCTTTTGTTTCACCACAATATTTACAAATTATTATCACAACAACACATTATTTTTTTATATCTTGCACCTTTTGGTATTTTTAGATATAATTTTTATCGTATTTATATATTAACATTAAAATGTCATTTTTCGCCAAAAATAAAACCCTCTAAAAGAGGGTTAAAATCTTAATCTATGTCATTTGGGTCTGGTGGTGCACTGTCGCCTGGTCCTGGAGTATGATCAAAGGTTTCTCTTTGCCAATCAGGCGGATTAACAAATTCTTCTCTTTCTTCTTTCAAAGTTTTTTCTCTACCTAATTCATGGTAATAAGTTTCCCAATAAGATCTTTGAATTGGTGATAATCCTTCAATTGTTGTAGAACCACTAACACCACCTTTAATATTCAAAATACCAAATGATTCATTATAATTTTTAACTGATTGAACGAAATCTTCTGTTGGTTGAGCAATACCTAAATATTCCCAATCAATATCATCATCATTGTCACAAACAATCAAATCATCAATATCAATCTTGAAAATAGGATAATAAGTTTGAATTTCTAATGAAAATTTTATAAATTTCTTTCTATCTGATTCCATTGATATTTCTCTTTGAATTTCAATATTTTTATCATCTGGTAATAATAAAATAGCATCTATTTTAATACCAAAATAATCTATATTAAAAAACATATAATTATATAACATATTCATTAATTTTTGTGAACATTTATCAACTTCATTTTGTGTAGCCAATTGTATTTCAATATCATAGTTAATTGATATTGGCACAGCTTTAACTTTTGAAATAACTTTTCTTAATGTTCCATTGATATTTGCTTTTTGTGATAAATATTGATTTGGATTAGCGAATTGGTCTGAACGAGAACCAAAATTATTAAAAGTTATCTGTCCTCTTTGAAATTGGTCTGTATTTACAGTTACTCTAGTGTCAACAACATCATCAACAAAAGCATCAAGCGAAAACCTTTCATCACCTGTTAAACTTGTGTAGAATGGTATACATACTCTTTTTCTACCTGTTTCATTTTCATTTAATGGTGTGAAATAATTTATCCATCGAATAGATTTATTCATTGTTCTTGCTAATGCAACACTCACCATGCGAAAAAACTGATCATCATAATCAAAAATTTTATCTAACATAAAAATTTTTATTTTCACTTATATATAAAATAAAAGCTGTATATAAATTTTAATATATAAGTCAAAAATATCCTTATAAATGATAACTAAATTTGATGATTATTCTGGTGTTATAAGTATTAATGTGAATGGTAGAAAGTTATATTTTCATCTTAAATTTGATGAAGATAAAATGCCGTTTGAAGTTAAATTAGAAATGCACACAGGAAATTATGATGATCTTAGTGTTATCATTCCTGATTCAGATGAATTAGGACACAAAGAATTTTTTATTAATCCAAAATTAGACCAAAATATTGTTAAAGCACTTGAGAGTGAGAACTTTATACAAGAAAGTGGTAAAGAAAGTATTGCAGGTGAAAATAAAACAAAATCATATACATTATTAATATGAAATACATTGAAAAATTTAACGAAGGAAATATTATATCTTTTGAAAATTATCTTATTTTAGAAAGTAGAAAAGAAGATTTATTACAAAAATTTAAAAAGGAATTTGGTGAAGGATTAGGTGAGATTGTTTTTAATTTAGATCCAACCGACAACAAAGCATATGGTGATTGGTTATTTAAATTCTTTAAGAATAATAGAGAAGAAATAGGTATTGGTGATTCATTATCTAAATCTATTGGTGATTCATTAACTCAAAAGTTGACTGATGAAGATTGGAAAAATCGACAATTAGATGGTAAAAAACTTGATATTATAAGATATATGTTAAAAAAATATGACAACAACAAAAAAGATTTTTCCACACCAATCACAGAAATAAAAACATTAGAACAATTAAGAAAAACAATTGATGAGAAAGATAATTTTGATGAAATAGAAAATTATCCAGAAAATGAAGTAAAAGTCTATCACAACGGCTTAGAATGGATAGTATTTCAACCATTTACATACGAGATAAGTCAATATGCAAATAGAAAAGATAGAGAAAAAAATTGGTGCACAACTTATGGTGAAGGACATTTCCATAGTTATTTAGGTGAAAAAGGTGGTTTATTATATTGTACAAATAAATTAAATTCTAGACAAGACTTGGCTTTTCAACTAAGACCAAACGAAACAATTATACCTTGGAATTCTAAGGATAATAGTAGAGATATAATTTATTCTTTTTATGATATGAAAGAAGAGTTTGATGAAGATTCTGAAATATATAAAATTTTAGATGAAGTTGAACACGAAATAGATTTTCCACAAATAGATAAAAGCCAATTAAAAGAAGAAGTATATGATTTTTATTTTGATTCTCTATCTTTTGATGAAATCTATCTAGATAAAGATATATATTTAGAAATATTAAATGATTCTAATTTTCTTGAAGATTATATTGAAAGTCAAATAGAATATTATTCAGACGAATTTACAACTGATTTTTTACCAACATTTGATTCAGAATTAGATGAAACATTCAAATATATTTGGAAAAATGTAGGTGGTATTAAATTTACTGATTATTTTGGTTTTAAAAAAATCGGTTTTTGGAAACCTGAAGGTTATCCAGACATAGATGATTTCATTGAAGCATTAGAAGAACCAGAAAGATTGAAAAACCAAGATTATGCAGAAGACACAACATATAATAGGGAGGAATGTTATGAACAAATAGAAGATTTCTTAGATAAATATGATAAAACTGAGGATTTTGTTAGAAGTGTCTTTACAAACCAATATGAAGATTACAAAGCTGAAGATTTGATTGGTGAAATGTATGGAGATCCATACAAAATGAAAAATAAAGAATTAACAGATATTGGTGGCAATTATATAGGTTATAGCGATTATCTTAAAGCTTATGTTAATTCATTGTCAGTTGATGAGATGATGGAAATTGCTTACCCAGAATAAATATATAAGATATGAAATACTTAGAAACATATGAAAATTATTTAATTTTAGAAATTGGTGAAATAAAATTACCACCATACGAAATAGATAATGAATTGAATATGCCTGCTATGGGCGTTAATGCTAAAAATTATTTTTTTACCACAGATAGTGGTTTAAGATATTCCATAAATATTATGGAGTCAATGAATTCTATATTCATATCAGAAGATGATGTTGAAGATAATGAATTTATTGATGAATATCCAGAAGAATTTTATGAAAAAACAATTGCTGTATCATTCTTTACATTCGAGGGCGATGATGAAGACGCTTATATAACATATGATGATACAGTTATAACAAATAGAGGTGAATTATATAGAATAATGAGTACTTTAAATGAAGTTATAACTCGATATTTAAAAGAAAATCCACATGTTAAATATATTTTTGCAGGTGGTCAAAGAGGTGAAAAAGGAATAGATAAAGAACAAAGAGATAGAATATATTTAACATATTTTAAGAAAAATAAACCTGAATGGGAGACATCTTATATTTATTGTCAAATGAAAGGTGAATATTACCCAATCATAAAGATAAAATGAAACATATAAAAACATATGAGGAAATGAGTGACGAATCATTAGATAATTTGAAATCTAAAATAAGTGATTATTTTGATGAAAAGAAAAAAGATGGTCTTTATGCTCTATTGTCAATTCTCAAAGAGAAAGATCCAGAATCATATGAAGAATATAAGAAAAAATACGATGAACTAAAATAATGCTAAGAAACTATAATTCATTCACACTTATACTAGAGAGTAAAAAAAGAGACAATAAAATATCTAAACAAAGACAAAAAATTGAAAATTTTTTGAAATATGAACCTATTATTAATTATGTTTTTGATATCGTTGTTGATAAAGAAGGTACGGCAGGTTTACAATATGTAATTTGGTTCGCTGATAAAATCATGCAAGATTTTATGTTAGAAACTGCAACAAGTATAGAATCAAACAAAGGTTACATGTTCCAGAAACTCAAAAATTATGATTTACCAGAAATAGATGGTAAACAGATTACCGAATTAAAATATGGACAAATTATAAAAATTCTGAAAGATTTTTTAAATAATAGAGAAAACCCAATTTGCAATAATGATAATTTTAAAGAATTTATGAAAGCATTATGGTCAGATTATAACCAAAAAATAAGAAATCAGGTTATAACTATTTTAGATTGGCTAAAATCACCTATTAGAGAAGAAGAAATTGTTGATTTAAATCAATATAAAATATTAAGCGCTGCATATGATAGAGCAGTAGAATGGCACGAAAATATTAAAGCATCTGGTATCATTATAAATGAAGAAGGGACTGTACTTATGACTTTTAATGATGGTTATTATTGGATAGATTTAGAAACAACTTCTTGTGGAGATGAAGCAACAGCAATGGGTCATTGTGGTACAACAAATTATGGCGACACATTATATTCATTAAGAAAAAAACAAAGTCCCCATGTTACTGCAGCAATTGGTAATGATGGAACTGTGTATCAAATGAAAGGAAGAAATAATAAAAAACCAACTGATAAATATCATACTTATATATTAGAATTATTAAAATATCCGAATGTTAGCGATAACGTTAGAATTATAAATGAATTTGAACCTATTTCATGTTTTTCAACAAATGAATATAAAGCAACAGAAGATTTTCATATTTTTGATTTAACTGGTGAACAAATTAAAGAACTTTCAGAAAAAAATAAACCTTTAATTGTTAGTGAAGGCTTAGGTGTAAAATATAAATTATATAAAGAGAAATATATAACACCAGAAGAACTAATAGAAGGTTACAAAGACCTTAAAATAATCGATGGAAAAATTCATTTTATAGTTGATGATTGGACTTCTTTTGATGATATCTTCAAAGAAAATCGTGATTATAGAAAAGGTTGGCAAATGCGAACAATAAACGGTGATGATAGTTTTTATTATGATACTCAAGATTTCGATTATACTTATAGTTGGGATGAATTACAACCAAGAATATTTGATGAATTATATAATATTTGTACTCATCAAGGTTATGAAATAGAATTTTTTGATGAAGAAAAAAATGAAAGTCGTATCTCTTTTATGATGTCTTCAGAAAATACAGAAATAAGTCCCAATAAAGATGATTTATGGATAAAAACACCAATTGGTGGTGTACTATCACTTGAGGATTTATTATCAACCAAACATGCTGTAAGTATCAAAACATCTCAAGGTATAGTGGAATTTAGATCTGATTTGGATGATTTAAAAAAGGCATTTGACATTGGTTACACAGATGCACAACGAATGGCAGATGAATCCGATGCTTATAATGCTGTAATTGATGCAATTCAAGGCAAAGTAGGAACACTTATAAAAAATGGCGAAGATACTTGGTGGTATAATAATGATGGAAAAGCATCACTACATTTTGATTTAAATTTCGATTGGATAATAGATGTACAAACAGCACTTTCAGAAAATAGTTATTCTAATATAATAGATATTATAAATGATATACCTAATATAGATTCATATGATAATGAATATCTTATTGACTGTGACCCACCATATTATGGATGGAATGGTACCATTGATAGTGATACATTAACAGAAAAAATAATAAACAAACTTTATGATTTATAAACATCTTAAAACATATGAACAATTTCAATTAAATGATGTAAGTAAATCTTTCATTAAATCATTTGATTATGAGGCAGTATTGAAAAATGCAAAAGGAGAACCTATTTTGTATGTTGTTGATTATGAAATAATTAAAGATGATGGTGAAAAAGTGACTTGTAAAATAAAGGGTTATCAATATACAGATATTAAAGTTGGTGAAGATGTTAAAAAAGGTTGGGTAAAAGTAAACGATTTTACGGCTGATAAAAGAACTCACTTACTACACAAAAAAGATTTTGTTTCAGGTTCAGCAAAAAAGAAAATCTATGATTTAATAACATAAAAAAATATTCTTGTAATGAAATATATTAAAGCTTATGAAAATCAAATACTTAATTCAATATTAGATAAAATATCACAATCTGGTATTGAAAGTTTGTCATCATTAGAGAAAGAATATTTAGATAAATTTTCAAAAGAACAACCTACACAAGAAATACAAAAAAATATTTACTCAAAAAAATATTCAGACAAAATAGGTCCTTATGATGCAACATTAATCTTATATGGTATTGAAGAACCATACACAAAAAATCACATATTCTTTCCACCAACATATGATGATGGTAATACTACACGTTGGTTTGGTGAATTAACAGTTAATGATATCAAATATAACGGTCAAATTCTATGTCAAGATGATTATTATCTAACTAGTTTTTTTTATAATGATGATGGTGATGTATTTACCGATTTAGAAGGGCTTGAATATGAAATAGATCAATTTTGCGAAAATGCTTTTTATAATGCAAAAAATGTAAATGAAAGTCTTTTATTGGAAGGTAGAATAGAAGATATAGAAATAAAATTTGAAAAAAAGATAGATCCAAAAATTGTCGAATATTTCAAGGAAAATGATCCAACACCTAATAAAGCATATTTCGAATGGTTGTGTGATAGATATTCAAAATTGACCACTAAGAAAGAAAATATTGAAAAAACCATGATAAAAATGGTTACCAAATATGAAAACATAAAATTTAATTTAGAAGAAAAACAAATAAATAGAATAAAATCAGTTGATGGATTATCAAAAATATTAAATCAAAATAAAAATTGGGATGAACTCAAAACATATGACGAAGATGGTTCTGCTAAAATATTATACGACAGTATTGAATGGATGATTTATGTTCCATATACTTTTGAAACATCAGGAAAATTTGGTGACAAATCTTGGTGCACTGTTTATGAACCCGAAGAACATTTTAATAAACATTTTGGTGAGGAAGGAGCATTAACATATTGCATAAACAAATTAGATACTGATAAAAATTTCGCAATAGAACAAACAATAGTAGAAAATGGTGAAAGAAAATGTATTGTTTGGGACAATAAAGATGAAAAGCCGTTATCTGATGTATTTTTAATTGAAGTAATTAAAAATTTAATTAAAATAAATTATTTAGAGAAAGACAATGAAATAAAAAATGTTTGGAAAGATATAGTTAATGAAATGCCATATCCAGAAATGACAGAATCTATGTTGAAATTATCAATGGCAGATTTATTAGAACAAAAAGGTGTGATTTGGGTAGCTAAGGAATTCGGAACATATATTATTTTTGAAACCATTGATGTTTCTGATAATTATATTTATATAGAGAACTTTATCAATGATAAATTAAAAGAAAAAATAATTAAAAACCCTGCTGATATAGATGATGAAACTTTTTTATATAAAATCATAATTAATGATTTCCCAAACGAATGTGATTCTATATTAGATAGTGTTCCTTGGGAAGAAAAACAAATAAATAGAAAAAAATTACAAATATTAGAAGAAATAGGGATATATAAAGTGTTTCAATATTTTTCTAAAGATAGATTGAACGAATTAATAGATTCTTATATTCAAGAATATTGGGAAACACCACAATTAGAAAATAAAATAGAACAAATATGGTCAATTGATGCTAATGATAGTTTAGATATACCCGAATTAGCCAATGTAATTAATGATAATATATCTTGGACAAAATTAACTAGAAGCATTTTTTATGAATTAGATATGGAACAAATTAGAGATGTATTAGAAATATAATTTTAACAATGAATAGAATAGAAAAACGTAAAATATACTTAGATTATTTAGAATCAATAAATGAATCTAAAGATAGAGATAAGAAAATCAATAAGGTTGTAGAAAAAATACATAAATTTGTTAAACATAAAGGTTTTATTGATTATCTTATAGATAAAGTGGTTAGTCATGATTCAACAAAAGGATTAAAATATCTTATTTGGATAGCAAATGCTACAAAAAAAAGAATATTAACTACCGCTTACCATAACGAAACAGATGCAAAAGTACTTAAATTGTTTTTGGAAGAAGGTGTCGTTAACGATAAACTCACAGATTTATATATCACCAACATAGATAAAGAATACTTGGAAAGTTCATTAAATAATAAAATTCGAACTGAATTTATAGATAATGATATATTTCTAACAACAATAATAGACTGGTTAAAATCTCCACTAAGAGAAAATGAAGAAACTAATTTAAATAATTATGATTTTATCACAGCTTACCAAGAAGCTGAAAGATGGCATAATTCATTGGGTGACAGTGCCACAGGTCATATAGAAAACGAAATAGGTAATATACTTATGACATTCGATGATGGTTATTATTGGATAGATTTAGAAACACCTTATGATAAAGATGAGGCAGAAGCAATGGGACATTGTGGCAACACAACAGAAGGAACAACATTATATTCATTAAGAAAGGCTAAATCACCACATGTTACGATGGCTGTGAATGAAGACGATTTCACAATTACACAATGTAAAGGTAGAGGTAATAAAAAACCAATCGAAAAATATCATAAATATATTGTAGATTTAATGGTATGGGAAAATTTTGTAGCAAGTGATATAATGTTAGAATATGATACTGGTGATGATTTCTCTGCGGATGATTTAAACCCAGAACTTTATAGAAAATTAATAAAAGATAATCCCAATTGGTTAGGTAGTGATTTCGATATACAAAAATTCTTAAAAAATTTTGAAAATGATTATGAGATTTATAATAAAATGAGTAATTTAAGTATTATGAAATTTTTATTAGAAATGAACAATACAACATTTGTAGATGAAGAAACTGGTGATGTAGTTGAGATTGATAGAGGATTTGATAAATTATTAGATTGGGTTCAGAAAAATAAACAAATAAAATTTAAATCTTCTGATGCTATTATAGAATTAAAAAACAATAAATTTTATTTTGAAAAAGAAAAAGGTTGGTTCTTAGGTATAAAATTTATTGAAGCACAATCAAACGCAATAAATAGAAGTTTTGACAATGTAAATTTTATGTGGACAGTTGTAAACATTATGTCTGAATTAAAATTAGACTTCAATAATATAGATAAATATTATAAATCTATATTATTAATTAATAACATGAATAATGCCATAATACCTTCAACATATGACACATTTGATGTATTTGCAAATGTTGTTGAAAAAATTAAAAAACTAACAAAAAAATATGATGATGAAATACATATACCAAAATTAAAAGAAGAACAAGAAAATTTCTATAAATATTTATCACAATTAGGTATTAATGATATTAAAATTAAAGGTAATAAAATTCATTGGTATGTTGATGCAAAATTATTTTTAACAAACATAAAAACCATTGATAGTTTTGATGATTTTATTAGTAATTGGAGAAAATATTTAGAAGATACAATACAAAATAATCATTATATTTTTGAGTATGATATTATAGATGAATATAATAAATATATTATTGATAATATAAATTAAGTCCAAAAATCATCTATTCCGTCTGCATTTTTTTCTGGCGTGACTGTATTTCCTGGATCATAATTCATAATCAAAACTTCATATCCTTTCTTATCATGGTCTTCATTTTTTGCACAAGATGTTGTTGGTCTATTAAATTCTTTTTCTTTCCAAATAAATTTGTCACTTGGATATAAATCATATAACTCATCAAACGCATAATAAGATAATAAAAATTTACCTTGTATTTTTGATAATACATCAGCCAACCTCTTATGACCTTTAATACCAAAGTTTTCTTCACCTCTGAAATAATTATCTTCGTGTTGGAAATATGGAGGATCTACATAGAACACAGTTTCAGGAGAATCATATTTCTTAATATGTTCTTCAAAATCTAAACATTCAAACGCAGTCACTTTTTTTAATTTGTCTTGCACTTTGTCTTTAATAATGTTTCTTAATAAGATTTGAGATTTAGGTTCAGGCACCTTTTTCATACCTGGTTTATATGATGATGCCGAATACGAATATCCTATTCTTTTAGAAGGAATACCAGAAAATGCATGTCTTAACATAAAACCGTATTTAAAAGCCATTTCAAAATCAGGAATATTTATATTAATATCTTGACCATCTGTATCATAATATAATTCTTTTCTATATTTTAAAAATATATCTTTGAATTTTGCATAATTATAATCAAAAACTTCTTTCAAATCTGTACTAATATTTTCATCAAAATATAAAAGATTTCCTGGTTCATATTGTTTTTGTAAATATTCTATAAATTTAGGCTCTTTACAACAAGCAAAGAGGTTGGTTATGTAAGAGTTCATGTCATTGTATATAATTCTATCACAAAACGACCAATCTTCGTTGGCATAGACCCAAAATGCGCCAGAAAAGACC
>Ga0172381_10002460_pt1 | contig 20429 bp, 15 predicted proteins | sample Leawel6488metaG_FD_119754 | JGI IMG/M metagenome (GOLD analysis project Ga0172381, IMG submission 119754) | Leachate microbial communities from a municipal landfill in Southern Ontario, Canada - Leachate well 64-88 metaG | ecosystem: Engineered > Solid waste > Landfill > Unclassified | place...
ATTATTTATTGTAACGATTATTGCTATTCTAATATTAGCTTTATTTATTAATATAAATACAAGGGAAACGGTAATATTCCAGATTATACTCTCCTTTATTAATCTTATTACCTCTGCAAAGTACTATCTAATTTATCAAAGCTTTAAAAGTAAATCAGATGCACTTAAAGAATTAGATGCTGAACTAGTAAAAACAAATTCGGAAAATGAGAATAAAGCTTTATCCTTATTGATTGAATATAATTCATTGTTAGTTGACTCTTACCCTACGTTTACAAGCATTTACAATAAACATCAAAATATACTCAACATCGCCTGGGATGAAAGAGTTACTTCCTATGATAAGGCTAAATTATTAATTGATTTTAAGGAAAATATTGAGAAGGACTTAAATTTTCTCCTTCAATCATTACCGAATCTGAGCTATAAAGAGAATCTAATTATTGGTTCTTATCTCGACAGCTCATTTATAAATGGTAAAAGTGATTTGGACGTACTTTTAGTGTTCGAAAATAAGTGCGATATAACTCCGAAAGAATTCTATTTTGAAATACTCAAAGTCCTTAAAATTAGATTTGGGAACAATTTAATAAAAAGCCTTCCTGCATTTATTGTAAAAAGTTTTGGAGATATTACTCTTGAATTTACCCCTTGTATCCAAATAGAAGAAGATAAATATCAGATTGTAAATAGTAGTTACCAACTCGAAGAAATCTGTCCCCAAAAATATTCTGAATATTTTCAAACTTGTAATAAAGATTCTGACGGACTATTCTATTCATTAGCAAAAGAAATAATTGGCCGCAAATACCGGGAATGCTTTTCTATCTCATCAATTTATTTAAAAATCTATTTGTCAGAATTCATACAAGCTCAAGAAAGTGATAAAACTCTATTCGGATTTTTTAAAGAATTGGTAAAGATTCAACTGAAAGACATTGAGAATTCTGTGGAGTCACATAAAATGATTTACCCATGTCCTGAAAAAGAAAAGAAAGAAGTATTAGAAAAACTTGAAAAATTTATTAACGAAAACGAAAATGGAAAACTTAAAAAATCTTAAACAGAATGAGCTATTTGCAAGATTAATTGAGTATAGAATTGATTTTGCGTACACACGACAAGTTTACTTCAATGCATTTCTTAGAGTAAATAAGCAAAATAAAAAAATTGAGTCCAGACATAAATTATTTGGATTCTTGTCAATACTCATTTCAATTATTACATTGTCTGCCTTAACTTTTTATCTCTCACAAGCGATAAAAAGTAATAATATTATTTTTATTGTTTCAGGACTCTCCATTATTTCATTAGCAATTAGCATTTATTTATTTAGTATTAAAGGACCTGTTAACAGTAACCTTTTTTTAGAAAGAGCGGAAGCCTATCTGATTTTGCATAAGAAAGCAAAAAATTTTGAAGCTATCTGCCAAGCCGATTCAAAAATAACCAATGAAAAAGTACATGAAAAACTTCTCTATTTTGAGAACGAACAGGAGAAGCTAATAAAATTACCACTTGAAATAATTGAAAAAGATTATGCTTTAGCCAAAGAACAAATCAGAAACCGGAAAAATTACGGATATGATGAAGTGGATGAAAACAATACTTAGTTCAAAAATAGATGATAGCTTATTAAATACTGTTAGGTCGTAACAACAAAACAAACGATAACAAAAACTCTATAACTATGTACAAACTTGAATTTACACTCAAACAACACACCCCGCTGATCCATTTCCAGCACGATCAGTCCGGGGCAACCCTACGGGCAACGGAGGTAAAACCGAAGCTGGATAAGTTCCTAATTACTCAAATAGGAAAAGGCGACTATGAAACAGGCAAATCCATTTCAAAAGGAAAGGGATGGCTTATTGGAAATGGTGATCATTATGCGTTGGAATATAAACTGAAAATTACTCAAAAGGATGCTGAAACAATGACACAAGTAAAAAATCCAAACTACTTTGGAAATATAGGTTTAAAGAAGGACGAACCTAGGAAAGAACACAGATTTGGAGATAATGACTTGTTTGGTACATTTTTGTTTACAGGAAATTATCAACCTGATACTTTTTTTAAAGAAAATCTAATGTCTTTTTTCCTAATAAATAATTTTGGCTGTCGAAGTGGAAAAGGTTCAGGGAGCTTCACCCTTTCATCTTTTGATCAAACTGCAATTTCGGTGAAAGAAAATGTAAATTTTTTTACGAGCAGTGCAAATGATAATTACTTCAGGATAAGATTTGAAGATTATCTCAGTTTTAAATCAATAAATCCATCTGATATTTTTCAGATAATTGATTATTACTCGAAACGATTAAAAACAGGGATAAACTATACCCGCCATGATAGAGCTAGTGATCGTTGTGCCGGGGAATATAAGAAGTCTTTCCTATTCAATTATATTAAAACCAATACTTGGGAGAAAAGATGGCTCAAAGAAAATTTCATTAATCTATCTCCAAATCCTGACTCTAAAGCATTAGAGCCTAGGTTTACCAGAGCTTTTCTTGGATTATCTGATAAATATTCCTTTATGGATAAAACAAAGCTTAAAGATTGTAAGTGCAATTCCGAGCCAACAAAAGTTGCCCATACATTTAAGTTTGAAATAAAAGTGAGTTCTGATGAAATCGAACGAATTCCGTCGCCTGTAATTTTCAAACCTGTAATACTGGGTGATAAAACATTTATCTTCCTGCTGTTGGAAAAGAGATATTCAGAATGGGATATTTTAGGAAAAGAATTCAAATTCAAAATGCAGGATACACAATTCCCGCTGTATTGTGGAAATACGAACAAAAGAGGTGATCATATCCCTGATTTCATCAAACAAAATGAAAAATGGAAAGAAAAATCTTTATTAGAAATACATAACAAATTTCTAATGAATAACCCAAGTAGAAAAGATCAATCAAAAGAATTAAGAGATTTTTTTTCTTACTCAATTCCCCAAGAGGAAATTTTAGAAACTCCTCAAAAAGGTATAATACTATATCAATTATTAAAAGAATACCATACCACATTGGGAAAATCTTTTAATGCATTTGATTTTCAGAACAACGTAATAGCAAAAGTTAATATTGAATCAATATGAAAACCTACCTCGCATTTACTCTCGGCCCAATCTATAAAACGTTGCTGAAAGCCCGTAAAACAAGGGAATTATGGATTAGTAGCTATCTGTTTTCATACTTAATGAGATTATTGCTCACAGAAGTTGAAAAGAAGAAAATCGGCAAGATTTTACTTCCAGATATTTCCTATATCAACGATTATAGATCATTTCATGGAGCTGGTTTTTTCAACGACCGCTGCATGATTGAATTATACGATGGAAAAACATTTAGTATCAATGATTATCAAACATTAAGAAATACAATCATCGGAGTCTTTAGTGGAACATTTTCGGCTCATCCTACTCTTCTTATTGATCCGTTAAGTGAGTATCTTCAAATCTATGGCATTCTTAAAGATCTTGATTTAGAAGAGTTAAAAAAGGAAGAAAATGAAAAAAAGCGTTCGGTTGTTTTCATCCTCAACAAAATGATGGATGATATGGAACGGCAAACCGTTTATCAACCAACTTCAAGCAAAGTCGTCGATACTCTTTTTGACAAGGTTACAGAATTTTACAGCTTAGGATTTGAAACTAGTGAGCTTAAAACATTCAAAAAAGTCATCAGTATTGGCAATAAGTCCGTTGATATTCTTTCTTTCCCTTCGGTAGTAGAAATTGCGACAAAACAGTTGCGTATTAAACAGCCCAAATATAATAATGTCGTCGATGAATTATTAAAAGAAGGGCTTCCCCTTTTAATCAGTGAAAAGAAAGATGAATTAATAGATGCTAATGATGCTGAAATCATAAAAAAGCTTAAAAAGTCATTTCCGACCGATTTCAAAACTGCCCATAAGTATATCTGTGTTGTCAATGCCGATGGCGATAGTATGGGAAAATGTTCAGGTGAAATTGGAAACGATTGGAAAAAATTGGATATTTTCTCAAAAAACATGGCTGTTTTTGCCAGAGAATCGGCAGATATTATCCATAAATATGGTGGGCATCCGGTTTATATTGGAGGAGATGACCTATTTTTCCTGGCTCCGGTTTTATCAACAGTTAATGGTATCGATCAAACTATTTTTGAGCTGATAAAAAGGCTTGATGACTGTTTCAAGGAAATTTGGAATAAGAATAAGATCCTTGGCGTTTCAGTGCAAACAAGCATGTCTTATGGAATTTCTATTACGTACTATAAGTACCCGCTTGCCGAGGCCATTTCACTTTCTCATAGTTTACTTCAAGATAATGCCAAAAAAGCTCCCGGTAAAAATGCCCTGACTGTTCAGGTAATGCACCATAGCGGGCAATATGGCAAGACTGTCTTCGAGAAAAAGGCTGGTGGTTCATTCGATGAGTTTTTATCTCTTCTGAAAGACTTTCCGGCAAAGGATACTTTCATCAATTCTGTTCATGAACGGATTCGCAGCGACAGAACATTAATTGAGACTATTGGATTGGATGATCCAATTGACTTCGGTGGCTATTTCAATAATGAATACGATATCGCCAATATGCGCGATCATGCCAAGAAAGAATTTATAGAACACTCAATTGAGATTTTCGCTTCGATGTTTGAGGAACAAAAAGAGGTAAGGAGGAAAAAAGAAGAGGAACTCAGGAAAAAAGGAGATATCGACTTTTCAAAGCTACCCAAAGTTGAAGATGAGGCATTGAGCCAGCTTGATACCATTTACCGATTGTTGAACTTTTTAATCAGATCAGACAATGACTAAACTTACTGTAATGATAAAACCCATAGAACATTATTTCTTCGGGACAGAAAACCGCAGGAGCGACGATACCCAGAACTACTTTCTGTATTCGTTACCTTACCCGCAGCAAACAACCCTTATAGGTGCGATGAGGCATCTTGTGCTATTGGCTTACCATAAAGCAAATCCCGATGAAGTGCTTCTTGATGAAAAGGGAAATATTTTTGATAGAATACTTGCTGGAAAATTAATTGGTGATACCGGATTTCGGATGGGAATTGAAAGCAATTTTAAAAAAATCAATTCTATCTCTGAGTTGATGCTGTTTGATGGAAATTCAGTGCTATTGCCTGCTGAACAACGTAAAGATTCAGAAAGCAATCCTTCTGTATTCGATGAAATTGAGGGAACAACCTTTTTTAATGGCTCTCAAGTTGAGTTTATTCCCCGGTTGGAAGGATACGATCCCAAAGAACCTGAAATCTCAGGATGGGTTTCTCCAGATGGAAAGTTTTTTGCGAACGGCGATCTTTTTAAATCCATTATCCGTCCCGGAAACAAAAAGAATAACGCAGGGGATGACGATGATGATGCTTTTTACAAACAGAAATTTTATCAATTGGCAAATCGGGAACTTTGTTTTGTTGTTCAGATAGATGTTGAAGATGATATTCAAAAGTGTTTAATTGGAAACCACATAATGACCCTTGGTGGGGAGCGTTCAAAATTTACCGTTAAGATTGAGCCTTCTTCCATTGAGAGTAAAACACAAGTGCCATCAGTTTCGGGAAAGAAGAACTACTATTCACCCAATCAACAATTCTTAAAAGTTGTCCTTACTTCCGATGCTTATTTTAAAAACAATCCGTATAACGATTCTCTTTTTGCAGTTACAACAACAAAACCATTTCGTTTTCTGAAATCATCGGTAACAAAAACGGTTAATCACTACAATAGGGGAAAATCGAAAGCAGGACTTCTTGAAAGTGGCCTATTCAACCTGATTGAACGCGGCTCTACATTCTATTTTAAGAATGAAAAACAGCTTCAAAACTGGAAAACATCTTCGGGAATTGACTCTAAAGATTTCAACAATATTGGATATAATCAATTTGCAATTATTCAACCTAAATCAAAATAAAATGAAAAAACAATCAAAGCTTATATTTATCCGTCCGTTTACCAACATACACGTAGGTAGTGGAAAAAGCAACAGCGGAAAAGTGGACAACTTAGTTCAACGAGATGTATTAACCGAACATCCGGTTATTCATTCTACAAGTCTTAAAGGTGCATTCAGGGAATTACTCTTGAATTACCTGACTCCTGATGTTATTGATGCAATTTTTGGAAAGGGAAATGAGAAGAAAAATGGAAAAGAAAACAATCCGGATAACCCAAACAGTCCCGGGCAATGCGATTTCTTCAATGCTCATCTGCTCACTTTCCCCATGCGTAGCGACAAGGTGACTTATCTTCATGTGACGAGCCCGCAAATCATATTGAATTTTTTAGATAAAACAGAAGTACTGGATGTCCCTAAAGACGAAAAGTTAATTGCTGCCTTGAAAAAATTAGGAGGATTAACAATTGGGGAAGATGCACCGATTGTTTTTGATATGTCTTTTGTTGGTGCAAAAATCGAATACCACAATACCATTACACAATTGTGCAATGTCAATCAATTAACAAAGGATGAACAGAAACTGATCATTGATTTTCTTGGTTCTCCATTGGCTGTATTCAACGATGAAAAACTAACCGGATTTCTAAAAAAGAAACTCCCGGTTATTGCCCGGAATTATCTTGATAACGGACAAAGTAAAAACCTCTGGTACGAAGAAATTGTACCTCGTGAAACACTCTTTTATACCATTGTTACAAGCCCCGCTGATATGGACACTTTTTACGATGCCTTCGATGGTATTAAGCAAATGCAGATTGGCGGAAATTCATCGGTAGGTTATGGTTATTGCAAAATTAACATTCAAAAACAAGGGTTATGGAAAGCTTAATCGACGAATTACTTCCTAAAGCAAGGAAAGTTTTAAAGGACAGAAAAATTGCAGAAACCACGATTGCACCAAAAGATCTTCGCGTCTGGAAAGGAGACTCAATTCTCGAAATCTACGAAAATTATACTTCAGCATTCCCGATCATGATTGATCAAATGGGGCTTCGTACGGCAGTTGCTATCTACAATGTATCAGATTCGAATAAAGGGGATGGAAATAAAAAGTTCATTCTTCAATTACTCTTTGACGTTCTTAAAAGCGAAAGCCTAACTATTGCGACACATGATGAATGGTCAAAAATGGTTGATTCAATTATTGATGACCATAATGGAGCTAATATCCTTCATTATGAAGAAATCCTTTCCGATGCTGCCATTGCATTAAAAAGGGCTATCCGTACTTTTCCGTTAACTAAAAAATAAGGCTATGAATCAACCAAATTATGGATGGAAATTTTATCGTGATTATTTCAACGATGTAAATTTCAGAATAACGGATAAAAAAGAGCAGGAAAAGATTTTCAAACCCAAGAATACTGCGTTTGAAAGAGCAAGGCTTATTCCGTTATCATCAAATTGCAATAGTCAGCAAGGGTTTTCACTGAAACTTTTATATCCCGGATTACTATCAGGTGTTGGTTACACCATGGGAGTGGGAATGGTAGGCGAATTTAAAATCGGTTTTTATTTCGATCATACTACCGGAATGCCTGTTATTCCGGGTTCTTCAATAAAAGGGGTTTTGCGTTCGGTCTTTCCTGTCTGGCAGGGAGAAGGGCTAAACAGTAAATTAAAACGCAGCTCTAAAAATGATGAACAAAAAGCTCGTTTTGTATGGAACCTGATCTGCAATATTCCTGACATTGATACAGCCAAATTCAGCAAGAAAGATGACAAAACTTTCCTTACTGAAAACGAAAAGAAGATCATCAGGCAGATTGAAATGGAAATATTTGAGGGGCGGAACATTGAAAAGGAACTTGAAAAACCTTTGGAAGACGCAGAAGAATTTTTGGGGATATACAACACTGATGTGTTTTTTGATGCTTTCGTTGAACATGCCGTAGAAGGTGAGAACGAACCTACAAAAGACTGGATTTTTGGAACGGATTCAATAACTCCTCATGGAGATAATCCATTAAGAAATCCTAACCCACTTTTATTCCTAAAAGTTCTTCCGGGTACAACATGGCGTTTTTGCTTCGATTTGAAAGATGGATCTCATTTAAAAGCTGTTCAAAAAGAAGAACTGTTCAAACAAATCATTTTAACTATTGGCATCGGTGCCAAAACCAATGTCGGTTATGGCCAGTTTGAACCTTGCAATAAAGAAGCAAGTAAAGGAAAAAATGGGGGAAAAACTAATAAAAATATTCCTTCAGATATTGTGCCCATTGAAGCAATTTCGGTATTAACAAAAGGTAGTTCTTTTGATGGAATTCTGGAACAACAGGTGGATGTATATAATATTTATAAGTTTAATGTCGGGAAATGTATCTGCTCATTAAAAAAGAAATCGGACAAAAATCCCGGACTTTTACCTGGAGATAAGGTAATTGTTTTTTTTGATAATGATTATCAACCTGGAAATGCTAATTTTAAAATAAACCTGGTTTCGTCTTGATTAAAACTAACGCAGCCCCGGCTGCTCTTTATATTACTTAATTACTAACTAAATTTTATTTATCATGAAAAATTTGATTAATGCGGTTCTTCCTGATGAAAAGAGGAATGAATTTTTGCAAACGTTGCTTATTCTGAGAGGCATGTTGCCCTTTCTGATTAAGCTTTCGAACGAAGAACGCGATGGTATGCAGATGATGAAGGACGGTCGTAAGCCTTTTACCAAAAAGGCGTTTGACTTTGCCGACAACGAACCTGAGGTCAGTCCCGGCGCTGCGCTTGTGGAGGGCGCGCGCAAGGATTATGCGCTTTTCGAAGCATTGGAGATGATAGAGCTTGAATTTAACCGTTTAACCGAGATGGTGCACGACACCCGCCAGACGGCAGGTGCCGAAGCATATGCCGTAGCTCTTATTATTAAAAAGAAAGCCAATTTAGCCAACGATATGGGTGTTCCCGGCATGAAGACCATCGTTGATGAATTAGCTAAACTATTTAAAGTGCAGGGCGGAGGTGCTACCCCCGAAAATCCTGCTTAACAAACGTTCTTTCTATTGACCGGCGGGTAGTAGCTGCGCACTGACATGGCTCACCCGCTGAATGCACTTTTCCACTCCGGCGATGGGTCGTTGCACCTCCACAGTGCGACGACCCACCGCCACGGTGGAATTTCCACCAAAACGGTGGGATGATCCACCAAAACGGTGGGACGATCCACCGAAACGGTGGGATGATTCACCAAAACGGTGGAAATTTCACTGAAACGGTGAGTGAACCCACCAAAACGGTGGAATTTTCACTGAAACGGTGGATTTTTTGACGAAAATGGCGGGAAAATGCTTAAAACCGAGCGAAGCTCCGGTATGGAATCGCTCAGATTTGAAACTGATTTTATAAAAGAATAGGACGCGGATTACGCGGATAAAACGGATAAACGCTGATTTTTATATAAACAGATTAAAAATCCGCTACATCTGCAACATCTGTGTTCTATTCTTAAGATTTTCAAATTTAATTATACGACAATTTATAGTTTCTGTTACTTAAAATTAGAGAACAATAAAATTAACCATAAATCAACGGGCTAAAACCCTGAAAAATGATGATCAAACTTTTAACATACCAGGTAAAACCTTACCTGTTGCTGGGCGAACCCGCCGAATCTTACCTTAAACCCAACGCCGAATGGATACGCGATATGGTGAACCAGCTGATGGTTCGCCACCGCCAGCACTTAGTGAAGGCAGGGGTGGACACTTCCCTTTTTCACAACCACGACGAGGCGAGCAGCCATACCCTGACAACTTACCCGCGTATCATCTATCAGAACAACAACGGCTTTTTTATGGTAACCGGCATCAACCAGGGAGCAGCGGCGCTTTCGGAACTGTTTGGCTTGTATCCGCAACCCGTTGCTACCGGCAAAAACATAATGGTAAGCTTTGTCCCTTACCGTAGCCTGGAAACGGAGATGGTGAAAACCGGCGAAATGATAAGGTATGCCATCCACAACTACTTAGCTTTGGATGCCAAAACGCATAAGCAGTATGCGGATTCCACGGCAGCGCAGAAGATAAGCCTGCTCGAAGATACGATTTTAAAACACCTTACCGGCGATTTGTTCCATTACCTGGACGTTGTGGTGGACGAGCCTGCGGTGGAGATCGTCGAAATGCTGAATAACGAACCCCGTTCGATGACCTATAAAAACCACCATTACCTGTCGTTTAACCTTGTGTTTGCGGCCAATGTGCTGCTGCCCGATTTTGTGGCGCTGGGCAATGGCAAAGCCTTTGGGTATGGCATGATAGAACGGGTAAACGGTTAACCAACGGACCGATGTTCTTTGAAATCCTGTAATAAATCGACGCGATTTTACGGATGTAATGGAAAAGAAACCGCTAATCCTAAGCATAGCCGGAGGATGAAGTGGCACTGTAGAATTTCGATTACTGAAACTGATAGATTCCCGGAAAGTTTCAATCTCTTTTTTTGGTTGAAGTGGCACTGTAGAATTTCGATTACTGAAACAAACCAGATTTCTTTAAAGGGAGATTTTTGAATAGTTGAAGTGGCACTGTAGAATTTCGATTACTGAAATTCAATGAAACCGGGTTTTTGCAAGCTATTTCAGCGCAGCAAAAGCCCAGGTTGAATTAATCCCGGGAACCGGGACCTGTAGAAGGTTCTTCGAGTTAGATTGTAGGGGAGTTGAAGTGGCACTGTAGAATTTCGATTACTGAAACTTATCGCTGCTACTAACAGATTATGCGTTATGCGGTTGAAGTGGCACTGTAGAATTTCGATTACTGAAACAAAGTCATTAAGGATTAACTAATTAGATACTTGTAGTTGAAGTGGCACTGTAGAATTTCGATTACTGAAACATCCAACCACAGTAAACTTAATACTGCAGTTAGACAGTTGAAGTGGCACTGTAGAATTTCGATTACTGAAACAATTAAATCTATAATTTCATCCATTTCATCAAAGTTGAAGTGGCACTGTAGAATTTCGATTACTGAAACAATTATTAAATACCGCATCCTTTGAATCGGAGCGGTTGAAGTGGCACTGTAGAATTTCGATTACTGAAACTTGTATTCGAGAGAAAGTCTCTGCCCTTCAGGAGTTGAAGTGGCACTGTAGAATTTCGATTACTGAAACCTTAATCTTTTCATTCATAGTTTGGGTTATTTGTTGAAGTGGCACTGTAGAATTTCGATTACTGAAACTTTTTAAAAGCTTCGTTAATATCAGGATATGAAAGTTGAAGTGGCACTGTAGAATTTCATGCAAATCCTGTAATCCTGTCCTTTTATTGACAGGGTTACAGGATTTACAGTTTTAACAGGATTTTACATTGTAATCCGTAAAAATCCGTCCCATCCTCGTCATTCGTGTTCCATATCTTTGCGGTGTTTTTGGTAATTAGCGAAACAAAATTTGTTTGTATCTTAGCGGGTAGAAAAATCATTTTTCCCGATGAAAGAAGAAGAAAAGAAAAACATCATTATTTATCATACTGCCGACGGCAAAGCCAGAGTATCGTTTTATGCCAAAGACGGCACGGTGTGGATGAACCAGACCCAACTGGCAGAACTTTTTGACACCTCGAAGCAAAATATTGGTCAGCACATTGCAAGTATACTTAAAGAGAATGAGTTGAACCACGATTCAGTTATAAAGAATTTCTTTACAACTGCCGCCGATGGCAAGGAGTACATTTTATCCGCATTATCAGTGTTCCATCAAAATCTCTTTCTTCCTACTCCAAACTCCCGGCTAAATGTTTAATGCTTCCGGGTTTTGATTTCGATTGCACTTTTCCCAGTATCAAACTGGTTAAGTTTATAGCGAAAAGTCAGCATGGCAAAACGACCAATGGTATTGCTCCGGGTTTCTTTCAGGTAGTTTTGTTCGCTTATTCGTTCGATACCTTTGTTTTTATTCAGGATGTCGGTAACTTCCAGTAAAATCATTGCCCTGTTGTTTTTCATAAAGTTATAGCTCACTGAAGCATCAACGATGGGAATGGTGAGAGAACTGCCAAAGCTTTTGTTGGTATAGTTTACCACATCAGCCGAAGCCCCGAAATTCCACCGCTGGGTGGGAGTCCATTTAACATCGGCAAACCAGGAATAATTAAAATACTTATTGTTGAGATTTTTCTGTACAGAATATTTTGCATCGGTAAAGGATATTTCGCTACCGATTTCTACATCTATTTTTTCCTTCAAACGGTTATCAAAACTAATTTTTCCTTCGTGTGTGAGATTGGTCTGTTTGTTCATTATCCCGTTGATGATATTTTGTCCCCGGTTCCAGCTGCCGGTGTAGCCCAGATGAATGTTTGTCCTTAGCCATTTTATGGGAGTGCTGAGATTGACGGTTCCCGATAGATTATAGTCGTTATCAACGTTGATCAAACGGATGGTTTGTACAAGACTGTCGTTGGTGCTTCTGTCGAGGTTTATTTTATCCTTAATATAGCTTCCGTTCAGCATCGAAAAAACCGAAGTTTGCGAAAACTGGTCGAAGAGCATCCACGAAGCCGAAAGCGTTTGCTGATATTCGGGTTTCAGGTTGCGGTTCCCGTAATAGAGCAACAGCGGGTTGGTATTGTTTACTATGGGCATCAACTGGTTTGCCGTGGGATTGTTCACTGCTGTGTAGTAATTTAATGATGCCCTGTGCCCGTTTGTAATCTCGTAATGCATGCTGGCCGATGGTAATAGATAAAAGTCCTGATTCTTTTGTTTATCCATCTTATTGAGTTGGTTCGAACGCCAGCCGGCTTCTGTTTCCAGCGAGAATTCCGTTTTAAGTTTTTTCCAGTTCTTTCTGAGGGTGAGCGAAGGGGAAATTTTATGGTATGAGTTTTCGAAATCAGGGCTAAGCGAATCAAACGGAACAAAAGGAAATGCTTTTGCTCCCTGTTCCCTGCCGGTTAACTCGGTCGTAAAACCGGCTTTCAGTCCTGGTTCCAGGTAAGTACGGTGGGCTAATACAAACAGCGTTGATGCCGATAGGGTATAGTCATGCTTGTCTGATTTTTTTTTCAATTGCTGACTTTGTGCCAAAGTACTGTTTTGTTCCCAAAATCGGGTAATGCTGTTCCATTCGTTTTTGTCGAGGCTATGGGACGAACTGCCGGACAGTGCCATCTTAAAGAGGCGGAGCGAGCCGTCAAATTTCTTTAGCCAACTTCCCGTAAGGTTACCTGAGAATTTGTTTCCGTTACTTTTGTCATATCGTTCAAGTGAATTCACGGTAAGGGGACCTGCCAGGTTGAGTAGCGACAGATTGCCTTTGTTATTGCTGGCGGTAAGCCCGGCATTTACGTTGAACAGCAGGGCAGTGGTGCTATCCGAGCGGTCGCGGTAGCCTAAATTTATCTTGTGTGCCTGGTTATTGGTTATATCATCGCTGAGATTTTTGGACGTTTGAGAACCGCTTTGATAGAAATAATCCATTACCGAGTTTTGGTGGAGTTTCCGTTCGGAGGCGTTGCCAAGGTAGCTTCCATAAAATCTCCGGTCTTTCTTCAGTTCCACCGAATAGTTCATTCCGGCGGCTCCTGAGGTAAGTAATCCGTTAATTTTGTTGCCAAAATCAATGGGCGCGCTGTTGTCGAAACTAAGGCTTATTCTTGATGAACCGCTCATCATAGACGACAATCCACCGTTAAAATCAATGTAATCCTGCAGACTAAAGCCTGACTTATTGGTATTATTAAGCATACCGAGCATGGCAATCTGTTTAATTTTGGTGAAGCGATATACCTTTGCATTGGCGGCATAATGGTCGCCGGTACCACCACCTGCCGATACTTCTCCAAACCATGCCTGTTTCTGCCCTTCTTTCAATACGAAATTGATGGTCTTTTCGCGCGAAGCATCTTCAATACCACTCAGATCGGCTTCTTCCGATTTTTTATCATACACCTGGACTTTTTTAATGGCTTCCGCCGGCAGATTCTTGGTTGTAACCTTGGGATCGTTGCTGAAAAATTCTTTCCCATCCACAAGAACATTCTGCACATCTTCTCCCAGAGCTTTGATGTTTCCGCTTCTATCCACTTCAACACCTGGTAGCTTGCGCAATATATCTTCGGCTACTCCGTCGGGTTTCACTTTAAAAGCTCCGGCATTGTATTCAATCGTATCCTTTTTGATCAGCATAGGGATGTATTCCGCCTTTATTTCCACACCGTCAATCTGGTGTATCTGAGGATTCATCTGTATCACCCCCATACTGTTATCTGAAACCGGAAGGACTATTTTCCTGTTGATAGTTTGATAGCCCATGGAAGCTGCCTGAAAAAGATATTCTCCGGGTTTTATTTTTCCTATCCCATAAGTTCCCGAAAGATTTGTTATGCCATAATATAAAAGAGAGGAATCGCCTGGTCGCATCAGTGTTACGGTAGCGTAGGGCAGGGGAGCTTTTTTTTCATCTGTCAGGATTCCGCGCAGTTCCGCCATTTGTGCTTTGATCAGCAAAGAAGAGAAAGTAATAAACAATAAAATCAATGTTTTTTTCATGATTGGAATTTTCATACCGGTTATTAAAGAGGGATGACCATTTTTCCTGTTCAGATTTTCCTGTGGTTATTTTGTAATTATTTTGATAACTGCATTTCCGCCCGAACCGTTGCCGAGTTCTTTGTTCTTTTCTTCGACAATTTTTTCAAATTCGGCTTTTGTTACTTTTTTTCCTTTTTGGGGTTTGGCTATTCCTTTTGCATCTATTGGCTCAAGGGAAATTTGGGTGGCTGTAATGATCTGCTGTCCGTCATTAATATCCGCATGCAAAATCATTCCCGGAAGCCCATGCAGATTTCCGGGACCGGATGAAACAGGGATTTCCGGGGTAAACCATGCACTGATTTTATTTTCTTTGTATTGAGTGGTTGCTTCCATGCAGTTCCTTCCGGCTATGGTTTTTTGTTTTCCTGTTATTTTCCAGTTCAAAGTGTCGGGTTCTGACTCAATAAGGAAGTTACGACCAAGAAAATCACGTTGCTCGGTTTTTTTCTGGTTTTTCAGATCGTAATATACCTTATTATCGGGTTGTACGATGTTGATGGAAGTTGCTATTCCATTGTTTTCTGTCACCATTTGCTCTTCATTTTTCTCTTTTTGTTCGTAAAATGTTGCCGTTGGCGTAAACAGGAGAATTTTTTCCGAAACGTTTTCCCTGGGAAGCATATCTGCAAGTTGTCCGCCTTGTGCATCGTCCAGTTTAATGTTTAGTTTCACGGTTTCCTTGTAGGTAATTTTGCCCGACTGAGCTGTTACACCGATTGTCAGGGCAAGGCTGAAGATAATAAAAATGAGCTTTTTCATGTGTAAATGATTTGTTTTAAAAAGGGTTTATAGTGCTATAAATTTTGAGGCGAAAATAGTCTCTGAGGAGATGTTCTGTAGTTAATGGCAGGCTAATCAAGGTTAATTAAGGTTAATGCACTTGTTTCTATGGTTTTTAACATTACTTTTGTCTCCATTATCGAATTTATGAAACTGCCTTCCCGATTGAATTGGCTCAGAGTTTTGATGATCACAGCCCAACTGATGCTTACCGGGCTGGTGATTCAGTGGCTTATGATGCAGTATCATGAACAGGAAAATATACTGAAACAGCGTATAGAAACGGTTTATGTGGAAACGCAGCGTCAGGCAGAGGATTCTGCATTATATAAAAATTATATCGGACCTATTATTGATAGTAGCAGACGTATCCGTTTCAATATTGCTATCATAGATACGACTTCATCAAATCCAAATAGTTTTAGTAAAAATCAATCCCGTACTTCCTTTTCACCTGATAAGGTAAAAGTAAGTTTCTTTAACGATTCAGATGCAAAAAGGATGGGTTTTGCTCAGGCAAAGCCGGGCAGCGGTTTATCCAATGAATTTCTTTTGCGTGGTGTTCGGATGCTTATAAAACAGGCTTATGATTCTTCTTCCGGATTTCCGTATTATTCAGGTTTACAGACTTCCTCGTTCGATACCACTACTTTTACCGCTATTTTTATTACACGCATTGATTCAGTATCACCTCATTTGCAGGTACATGTTACGGATAAACCTTCTGCCGGAAAGCAAAGTCAGACAAAAACAGTCATTTCCTATACGATGGGGCAGGGGAAGGATACTTATAAAGTTTCCGTGGAGGGAAGCCGGATGGTGATTCTTCGTGCGTTGATACAACCCATGGCATTTGCCGTTTTTTTGTTACTGATAACCGGTGCTGCTTTTGTTATTGCCTTCCGGAGCCTGAAAGCTCAGATGCTGTTGAATTCTTTACGCGATGATTTTGTAAGGAATATGTCGCATGAATTAAAGACTCCGGTAGCTACGGTAAAAGTTGCCCTGGAAGCCCTTCAGAATTTTAATCGGAAAGATGATCCTGAAAAGCTAGTGGAATATCTTGGAATGGCCAGTCAGGAAATAAACCGGCTTGAATTACTTATTGACAGAGCAATAGGTGCATCCAATTTTTCGGGAACCAAAGGTCTGATAACGGTGCAGAAAGTGAATCTGAAGGAACTGATAGAAGAGGTGATTCGTTTATTTCAGCCTGTAACTGCTAGGGAAAATGCGACGGTTAACTTCAGTTCCGAATCGGATCTCCCGGTGATTACCGGCGATAAGCTGCAGCTTCAGGGCGTGCTGACCAATCTGATTGATAATGCCATGAAATATGCAGGCCCTAACCCGCAGATTGATATTCACATTATCCGCCAATCCGGAAATTACGTTCTTACGGTAGCCGACAGGGGTCCGGGAATTCCAGAACAATACCGTAAACGGGTGTTTGAGAAATTCTTACGCATTCCCACCGGTGATGTTCATACGGTGAAAGGTCATGGTTTGGGACTGACTTACGCCGCCATGGTAGCCCGGCTTCACAAAGGTTCTCTCGCGCTTACCGGACGTGAAGGCGGTGGCTGCGTGTTTACATTAACTTTACCCGATAACCATGAATCCTAAAATATTATATGTGGAAGATGAGCCGTTTCTGAGTCGTATTGTTACAGAAACGCTTCAGCAACAGAATTTCACAGTACATCATGAAGCAGATGGCTCAAAAGTTATTGATGTGCTTAATCGTTTTCAACCGGATATTTGTGTGCTCGATATCATGTTACCGGGCGTGGATGGTTATACCCTTTGCCGGCAGATCCGTGTCCGTATGCCGTTGCTCCCGGTGATCTTCCTCACGGCACGTACTGAGATTTCCGACCTGGTAAAAGGTTTCGCCGCCGGTGGTACCGATTATATTCGCAAGCCTTTCAGTATGGAAGAACTCATTATCAGGATTAAAAACCAAATAGAACTTACATCCAAACGAAATGGAAATCAAATGGTGAGTGAAGAGGTAGTCCTTGGCAATTATCGTCTTGTGCCTTCCCGCTATGAACTGATCAGCACAACTAAGGTGATCAAACTGTCGCAACGCGATATGGAAGTGCTCTCTTTTCTTGCATCTAATCAGAACCATGTAACCGATCGACGTGAATTGCTCCTTTCTGTATGGGGCGACGATTCTTTCTTTAATTCCCGGACGCTCGACGTGTATATCCGCAAAATCAGGAAATATCTTTCCGAAGACTCCGGTATAGAGCTGATTACTTTGAAAGGGAAAGGGTATTTGTTTGTTGTGGATGGAAATAATTAATCAGTTTGTCGTTGCATCGAAGAGATTGAGACTGATTGAAAAGATTGACATAATGATGCTTCAAAGCCTATAAATCTTGCCAATTCTGTTATCCTCTTAAATTTGTTTTATTCGTGTTCCATCAAATAATTACGAATTAATCCCGATTTTCTCGGGAACGAATTACGAAATGGCGGGATATTAGAATAGCTCCTTGCTCAAAACTCATCGCTCCTGCCATCCGGGAATTTATTATTTTTGCACAAATCGCAACCATGTCCGAAAAAATAACCAGTATCCAGAATCCGGGAATAAAGAATATCCTGAAGCTTCAGCAGAAAAGCCGTGAGCGCCGCGAACAAAACCTTATGGTAATCGAAGGCTTCCGCGAAATTAACCTCGCCATGACTTCCGGCTTCGCGGTTCAGATGCTTTATGTATGTCCGGAGATTGCTCATAGTGAAGAATTGTCGGCCCTTACGGCTATTGCCGGCAGTTCTAAAATTACGGAAGTAAGTCAGGAAGTTTTTGAGAAGATAGCCTACCGCGAAGGTTCCGACGGATTATTGGCCTTGGCTACGCCGCTTTACCGCAGTCTGGATGAATTGCAACTCAGCGATAACCCTTTGATCGTGGTGCTGGAGGCGGTGGAAAAACCGGGCAATCTGGGCGCTATCCTGCGTACGGCCGATGCGGCAAAGGTGGATGCCGTGGTGATCTGCGATCCGTTGTGCGATATTTATAATCCCAACACCATACGGGCTTCCATTGGTTGTGTGTTCACCAACCAGGTGGTAACCTGCACTACCGGCGAGGCGCTGGATTATTTCCAAAGAAAAAAAATTAAAACCTTTGCTGCGGCGCTCACCGCACAGAAGTTTTATCACGAAACGGATTTTACGGTTCCCTGTGCCTTAGTGATGGGTACCGAAGCCTTTGGGCTGACCGGTAAATGGCTGGATGGCGCCACCGCACAGATCAAAATACCCATGCTTGGCCGCATAGATTCCCTCAATGTATCCACCTCCACTGCCATCCTCGTGTTTGAAGCGAAGCGGCAGCGGAAGTTTATACAATAGCAGATTTTTTATTTATAATCTTCGATGGGAGCACAGGTGCACATCAGATTACGGTCGCCCCAGGCGTCGTCAATCTTTGTTACCGGGCACCAGTATTTATCGTTGTACAACGAAGCTACGGGATAGGCGGCTTGCTGGCGGCTGTAAGGATATTTCCATTCGTCGGCCGTAACCATACGGGCGGTGTGCGGAGCATTTTTGATGACGTTGTTATCCTTGTCGGCTTTGCCTTCGGCTATTTCGTCCATCTCTTTGCGGATGGCGATCATGGCTTCTACAAAACGGTTGAGTTCCGCCAGGGGTTCGCTTTCGGTTGGTTCAACCATCAGCGTACCGTGAACAGGGAAGGCTACCGTGGGAGCATGAAAGCCATAATCCATCAGTCGTTTGGCGATGTCGATCACCGGAACGTTTGCCGTATGGTGGAAACCGTTGCAGTCGAGTATCATTTCGTGTCCAACGTGGCCTTTGCCTCCGGTATAAAGTATGGGATAATAATCCTTAAGGCAAGCCATCAGGTAATTGGCGTTCAGTATGGCATAGCGGGTAGCTTCGGTCAGTCCGTCGCGGCCCAGCATTTTGATGTATCCGAAAGAAATAGGCAGTACTAAAGCGCTTCCGAAAGGAGAAGACGAAACGGCGGTGATGCCTTCGTTGCCACCGGTTTTCACCTGGGTGTGGGTAGGAAGGAACTTAACTAAATGTTTGGCTACGGCTACGGGACCTACTCCGGGACCGCCGCCACCGTGAGGAATTCCAAAGGTTTTGTGGAGGTTCAGATGGCAAACGTCGGCGCCTATGGTTCCCGGGTTGGTCAGTCCGACCTGGGCATTCATATTAGCTCCGTCCATATAAACCTGTCCGCCGTTCTGATGAATGATTTTCACCAATTCGAGTATGGCTTCTTCAAACACACCATGGGTGGAAGGATAGGTTACCATCACAGCAGCCAGCGTATCTTTGTATTGTTCGGCTTTTTCTTTCAGATCAGCCATATCGATGTTGCCATGATCGTCGCATTTCACTACCACTACTTCCATGCCTGCCATGTGGGCGCTGGCGGGATTGGTGCCATGTGCCGAAGCAGGAATAAGGCAGATGTGACGGTTTTTGTCGCCTCGGCTAAGATGGTAAGCGCGTATGATCATCAGTCCGGTATATTCGCCGGCAGCTCCGGAATTGGGCATTAACGTGATGCCTTCGAAACCGGTAATTTTGCATAAATCACTGCTCAGGTTGCTGATCAGTTCATGATAACCGGCAGCCTGATCGTCGGGAACAAAGGGATGAATAGCTCCGAATTCGGGGAAACTCAGCGAAAACATCCATGCTGCGGCATTCAGCTTCATGGTGCACGAACCTAATGGAATCATACAACGGTTAAGCGCCAGGTCTTTTTCTTCCAGTTTCTTGATGTAACGCATCATTTCGGTTTCCGAATGATAGGTATTGAACACCGGATGGGTAAGGAAAGCGCTTTGGCGTTCCAGCGTTCCGGGTATAGTTTTTATCTTTCCGCATTCTTCGGGGTCGCAGACAAAAGCAGTAAAATCTTTATGATTTGCTTTGGCTAAGATGCAAAGGATGGTGTTGATGTCGGTCAGCGCCGTGGTTTCATCAATGCTGATGCCGATGGTTTTTCCGTCGATATAGCGGAAGTTCATTTCGTTTTCCAAAGCCATCTTGCGGATGTCGTCCATTTTTACATTTTCCGGCAAACGGATTTCGAGGGTATCGAAGAAATGATCGTTCAGTTGGCTGTAGCC
>Ga0172381_10002461_pt1 | contig 20429 bp, 37 predicted proteins | sample Leawel6488metaG_FD_119754 | JGI IMG/M metagenome (GOLD analysis project Ga0172381, IMG submission 119754) | Leachate microbial communities from a municipal landfill in Southern Ontario, Canada - Leachate well 64-88 metaG | ecosystem: Engineered > Solid waste > Landfill > Unclassified | place...
CCTTGTACATCATGGCCTCGCTGAATCCAAGTGTGTCTTGAACGTATTGACAAGATCGGGAAGCGCCAACGTTCCGATCTTCTGAACAGTGGCTTCTCTCTGTACGACAATGCTTTTGATAACACGATCCTTTTCGGCGATCAGTGTGTCCACCCTGGATCTGACCCGGACAAGGCTGTCGATATCGTTCTGCTGTTCCAACACGACGGCGTTCAGGCTGTCGATGGTCTTTTCCAAGCGCACAAGCTTTTCGGACTCTGAGTTGGCCTGCATCACAGCACCTACAAGCAAACATAGTGCCACGAAAACAAAGAACAGTACCATGCTCCAATTCACTGTCTTGTCCATGCTCGATTTCTCTTGCTTTCCCATCGCGTTCTCCTTTTGTTATCTTCCGTAGATGATGAAAAACATCGAATTGTGCGATACGTCTTCACCGGCATTCTCGACTGTCACGTACTCGGTGCCGCCCATCGCCGTCTCGAAGTCCTTCACTGTGTAAACGTCACCGACACGGAACCTCGTGTCGACGGTTGTTTCGTTCCTGGGCGTTTCGATGCATACGGCTTGACATGTCGTCTTGCTGAGCTTCACATAGTTATGCATGTGCGAAAGGCTAGACTTCCGAAATGTCTTGGCCTCCTGTCCGAGTGTGTTCATGCATTTGGCGAACAGGCGTTTGTTGTACAACCCGAGTATGTTGCGCAGCAGGAAACTGTCTGATTTCACGGTCACGCATATCCTGTCGTTGCGTGCTCTCTTGCCCGACGTGTCGGAAACATCGAACAGCATAACAACATAAGGCCTGTCGTGGGACTCGATGGATTTGTAGATCATGGACATCGATAGTCCGCGATCATCCTCGGCAGGAAGGCCGTCCAGCACATCGATGCCAAGGTCGTCCGGCTTGGCGTTGCGCTTGCGTCTCGTGTCGAGCAGAATGCGGGCGCTTTTCGTCGCGTTGAATTTCCCGACAGTTATGTCATGGAAATCACCAGACTCCAAAGGCAGCGAACATTGTGTGTCGACTTGCTCCAGCAGGAATTTGATCAGATCTCCAGGCTTCTTGAATTTGTCGTCTTGGATGGCAACGGCATGCGAATCGCCGAGCGTCAATTCAATGTTCCATTGCTCTGTGCCTTCCTTGCCTCGATACGACGCCTTGGCGATTCCCGTGTTGTTGATGTTTATGTCTACGAGCATAGTAAGATCCTGTGTGTCGGATACGTAGCGCATCCACCACCTCGGTCCCACACCGTACGTAACTCGACGTGCCGCCACGTCGTACCTGCCGCGATCGCGAAGCTCCGGGCCTTGTGCTCCATAGAAGAGCTTGGCCAGCGTGAACATGAAACTGATCATGTCGATCTTCAGCTTGGTGATCATTTCACACCTCCGAACACCTTTGAGTAGCGGGACTCGCCCAGCCACTTCTTGAGCTGCTCCGTGCTTGTGTTGACGCACATCGAACGAGTAACACCACCGCGTCGCGCCAGCATCACGGCATTCTCGTGGTTGCGTTTCATGTCAGACGGTTTCTTGCCGTGGAAGTCCGACGATAGAGCAAAGACACATCCTGCCTTTACGGCTTGCGTGATCTTGCTGTCCGGCAAATCCATGCGGTCGCCCTGGCCGTTGATCTCGACCGCCGTGTTCGTTTCAGAGCAAAGTTTGAACACGCTGTACCAGTCGACTTGCGCTTCGCCGCGATAGCCGATGATGCGCGTGGTCGGGTGCGCGATGAGGCAGGGCACTCCGAGTTCAGAAACAAGAGTGATCGCATCGAGATAACGCTGCGTCGTGTTGTGGTTGTTCTGGTGGTGAATGCTGAGGATGCAGTAGTCCAAGGACTTGAGGAATTTGGACGAATAATCCAGTTTTCCGTCCTTTCTGATGTCTACCTCGGCTCCGACCAGAATACGGGCATGCTTGGTATTCCCAGCCTCCAGGAGACACTTAATAAGCCTCTTTTCGCCGCGCAAAACGGCATGGTATTCGGCGGCGGCGTCCTCGGACAAGCCGTTTCCGGAACCTTGGCTGTGGTTGCTGATTCCGACGAACTTGAGCTTGCTTTCGAGCAAGTACTTGATGATGTTGTCGGTGCTGCTCAGACCGTCCGATTCCTTGGTGTGGATGTGCAAGTCGCCACGGATGTGCTTTCGCATAACCAGATCGTCAGACTGTGCGGCTTTCACGTATGTCACGGCATCGCGGCATTCCGGATCGAGATAAGGAATGCCGATGTACTCGCAAACGCTGCGTTCGTCAGCGAACCTCTTGATCTTGTTATCCTTGGAGACTCCGTACTGCGAAACTTTCAGTCCTTTGGACTTGGCGAATTCGCGGACCAGAATGTTGTACTTGCCAGGGCCTGTGAAGTGCAGCAGCGCCGAACCCCAAAAGCGCGGTTCTATGAAATACAGATCCAACTTTCGTTTGCGTTCCGCGATGTTGATGAGCACTTCGGCTTTCTTGTCGCCGAGCTTGTCGAGGATCTTCACCGAATCGGCGTAAGGCTTGATAGCATCCACGATCGCCTTGATGGTCTTCGTTTCGGTAACACCAATCAGCACATCGATGTCCCGGATGTCTGGACGATAGCGACGATATGATCCGACAATTTCCAGCTTCGTGTCGGTTTCAACGACTTCGAGGATGCTGCCAAGAATCGGTTCGATGTGCTTGGCGACCTGATCCCTGGAGATGCGTTCGTTGGTGGCGTCGACATCGTAGAATGCAGCGATGAGCTTTGGATCGTTGATCTTGTGTGCGGCGATGAGCTTGCCGAGATCCTCTAGGCTCTTGACCTTGTACGTCTCGTAAAGATCAAGGGCCTTCTTCGCGCCTACGCCCTGGATGCGTGTTAGCTCGTTGACGCTGAAAGGAGGTCCGAACTTTTCGACAAGCTTCAATTCCTTCGGTGTCTTTCCTGCCTGGATGGTTTCGATGTGGGCCAGCATCGACTTGCCGATGCCCTTGATTCCAGACAGACCATTCAGGCTTCCGTGGGCCTGCAGCGCAGCTATGGCGTTGCGGTAGGACATAAGCTTGAACTTGTTGACCTCGGGGTCGTATTGCATGTGATGCTGCATGCGCTGCATGAAATCCAAGCAGCGCGTATAAGCATCGAAGTTATGCTGAGCTGGCTTTGATGCTCTTCGCCGTCTTGTTGCCTCCGGCTTGGGCTTGGCCACCCTTGCCTTTGTTGCCTTTGTTGCCTTTGTTGCCTTTGTTGCCTTTGGTTTGGCAGCAGGCTTCGGCTTGCTTTGCTTTCTGGTAGGTGTGGTTTTCGGTTTTGGCTTGCTTGGCATGAGTCATTCCTTTAGTATGTTGATCTGCCGTTCTGTTACGGCTGGGCTATCGTTTTGTTCGGTTCGACTTCCAAGGCTTTTGCGGATCGTGTCCTGGTACACTCGGCAGCTTGCGAGATTTCGCGGCTGCTTTTGTCCGCAACTCCGCAAGCTTCGGAATCTTGCGACTCAACTCCCGCATCTTCTTCGATACAGGTTCGGTGCTTGCTTCGACAGCAAGCTTAGATGTGTCGAAAAATTCTTGAGGTCCGTCCATGACTCTAACCTCACCCATGTGGATATCGTAATGAGTCACATGAGAGGCTCCGGTTCGGATAAGCCGACCCAGCATCTGGGCTGTATCTAAAGAGCTACCAAAATTGGGTTCAGACACCTTTCCAAACAATTCAATAACATTCATGACAGAACACCTGATGGCGTTTTGGTATTCCAAACAGAGGTCTGCCATGTCCTCATCGTTGACGTAGGGTTTACGTGCGATTATTGGATTTGATATGTTACTATTTCCAGAATTGAACATCCTGTAGTACGGTATGGTCGACTCTATAAAATCGCCATGGTAGAGAAACGAAATGATATCCAGGTCGTGACATAACGTAACGTGGGCAGGATGCACGAATACTTTATCGATAGATAGTGTCAACTTGCCAAGGGGCAGCATATCCAACCAAGCATGATGCTTTATCGTCTGGTCCATACCAAGTATTCCTTGGTTCTGCCTCCACATGATGTGCGCATACAGGATTTGAATGAGGCAGAATAGCTTGTATCCACTGTCGGCGAGAGATGCTGTCTTCTCCGCTACTTCGGCACTGATGGTTAGGTCAGAGGTCACAATGCTGCTCATGATGATATTCACGAATTTACGGTGTCTCGATGCGGATGGTGCTTTATTATAACTCAAACTCATGCAGTAGCGAAGATAATCAGCATTGGGATAGCGCGGAGCAATTTGACCCAGCTGCAGTTCGCGGTCGACCTCATTGCTGTACATCAGAACGTGCCTTTGTGCGAAAAGAGCCGCAGGAGATCTCCGAACGTTATTGGATCGGCGGCTAATCTCTTCACCATCCTCTTCTCGAGTTTGGTATACTCCGATTCCTTGAAGCTGTATGGATGTTCGGCTGCATTCAATATAGCATAGACGGCTTTGTCTGCGTTCCTGAAATCAAGCAAGGCATCATAGATATCTCGACTGGATATCCGCCTGAGCATTACGGCTACGGTTATGTTCGGATATGTATCGAACATCTTCTTGAGCCTTGGGTCGACGAAGTGAGCTGAGCACAAGAGAAGCATGAACATGAACATCGTGTGCCAGTTCAAATAGACTCCACAGTCGGAACTCGAAGCGCCTCGCTCGCCATGTATGTAACAAGCCAGCCATGTATCCAACATGTCTAGCTTGTCGATATGCACGATCTTGTGAAATGGCTTTGCATGCTCTCGCGAACCAGCGAGAAGCTCGATGTCGAACACGTCGGTGAGCGCCTCCCATCTAACTGTGAAGTGGTAGGCTCCGTTCGGAATCCAAATCGAGAAGTCCAAAAGGGACACGATATCCAAGTTGACCTGCGGAATCTTAGCAGGTTTAACATGCACGTTCGGAATGCTGCCTAGGAATTTCGTATCGGCATTCTTTGTCTTGTCGATCATGTAGAAAGAACGAGCAAGAATATCGGCGATCATTTCCTGGCTGGCAGTGAAAGCACGTGCCTGTCTGGATGTCTTCGCATACCTGCTCAAGACGCGGGATAATGTGTTGGTTGTGTTGGTTATGCTGGTATACGACTTCATGTTTGGTTCCTTATGGGTTGGTGATTTTGATGATGGACGTTATGGCTGTGTGAAGGAACTCTTTAGATGCAGCTCCGCTCTGACGGATTGGGAAGTAGTTGTGGTGTGCCAACCATCGCCATGCCTTGAAGTAACGAATTGGCTTGACTGTGTCACAAACACCATCAGAGAACATGAAATCGCTGAACAGTCGATCTACAAGATCTGCGTCGTACACAAAATGGAACTCGTCACGCTTGGACCATCCAACACCATTCAAATCGTAACACGCAGCTACGAATTTGATAAATTCATCCAACGCAGCATCCTGCGATGATATAGTCAGAATACGATCGAAATACTCAATGCGTCCTGTTGGAGTAAACATGATATGCATGGGTAGTGTTTCCTGTGTTATATGTTTTAGCTTAGCTGCATGAGTCACTCATTGTCATTGTCACTGTCACTGTCGATGCCCATGCGTCGCTTTTTTCCACAAGCCACGCATCCTCATCCTCATCCTCATAGTAAGCGTAAGCGTCTAGCGTTTTTTCCACATGCGGCTTCTTCTCTTTGGCCGTCTCGCGTTCCATTTCACGAACAGTGCTGCGTATGTGCCACGTCAGATCATCGAGTCCTTCGGAGGTGAACATGGAAGCGAGTCGGCTCGCTTCGGAAGCGCTGCCTATAACCTTCTCGGCTTCCTTGCGTATGTCGGTGGTTTGCAGTTTGAAGAACGACGATAACGACTCGAACTTTGCTTTGAGTTCTTCGATGTGCTTGTCCATGACTTTCAGCTTCTCGTGGAAAAGTGCATCGACCCCAGAAGTCGCCAATGTTGAAACAAGCTGCACGCAATCATCATGCGTGGATCCGCTTGTGTCGAACCCGACACTTTGCACGTTGGCCAAAATTTCATCGAAACCACGAGCCTTGTTTCTCAAGGAGTCGATAGCTTCTGCTATGGCGTAGTTTGATCCCGCGAGGTCGAGTATGGCTGTTCTTGCACATCTGATTTGATAGGCACTCAGAGCCTCATCCAGTTGTTGCTGAGCGTGCTTCTTAGCGTCTCTCAAATTCGAAGCAGTTATTGGCCTCCATGCAGGTACACCACGTGTTGACACAGGGACGCCACACAAATCTTGGTCCACCATTTCCATGACGTGCGGCAGACCGCAATAGTCCCCAAACTGATACACATCCACGAGATGCAGAAGCTCGCGGTAGTACACGCCGCCGATGTCAATAACATGGGCCTCGGCGACACTTCTGGATTGATTTGATGTTTTCATCGCCAAGTTACCTCAGCTCCACAGGTGCCGACATGTTACGGCACCCGTACACGACACGATAATCGACCAATTGAAGGCTCTCACCACAATTGTCAGCCACGAGTTTGCGTGTATGGCCGACAGGTTCGGCATGTTGTCCGGATTCGCCACAAACAGTACCGCTGTCTGCAAGACTGAACGAGTTTCTTGGATAATACCAGAACTTGCACACACTACCTTGGTTCCAGGCATCGAAAGGATTGTCTTGGGTGCTGTCATCAACGGATGTAACACATCCAATCAGACCAAGTACAGACACAACAAGAACAAACGCACGCAATACGGCAAGCACATCAATTCTTAACGGAGTTGGCATTGTCTTCGCCTCCTGTTTCATTCTGCTTTTCGGCATCCCAAACCACAGTACCTCCGCAACGTTCGACAATGAGGAAGATCAACAACATCGACTCCTGCGTCATGCGGCCTTCACCAGTCATGGCGTGCATACATGCCCTTGTATACATTGTGTCGATGCTAAACAAAGAAAGCTCATCGAGCTGGTCCTTCGTCTTCTTGCGTTTGATCTTCTTCTCAAGAGCCTTCAGAAGAGTGCGGATTCCTGTATGTGTTGTCTTCCCTAGTTTGACGTGCATATCATTCCACGTCGAGCGGGAACATCCAGAACCCGTTGAAGTCGATGGTACCATAACCTCGCGTCGGGCCTTCGTGGATACCTGTGCTGTTGTTGGGAACATAACCAACGGTTTCGAAGAGCTTGGCGATGTTCCTGGCGTGGTCTTCGACTTCAGCGTTCGACAATACACTCACTATGATATTCCTGGATACGAGGTATTCGGACATTGCCTTCACCATGCCAAGATTGAGCTTGGTGTAGAAGTGCGTGTTGAGTTCGACAATACGCTGCACTGCTGCATGCCGAATACCCATAACTGGATTGGCGGGGTATAGCACAGACGCATTGCGTTTGAAGAGAACAAACAGGCGCGTCAAGAACAACGCCACCACATGGAAGTTGATGTCGTGGTACTGGTCGTTTCCGGCTTCGATGTCGAGTTGGGCTTGATAGACGTTCTGGTACGTGGTGTTGCTGTCGATCTTCATCGTGATTTACTCCTTGTGTTATACATTGTCGATTTGTGAAAAGCAAAGACAAGCCATTACGTTCGGGTATGTTGCTTGCCGTACCAATAATATACAACAATCCAGGCTGATGCTCAATCAGTACCAAGACGGCATACTGGGCAGCATGTCACTGGATCGTGCTGGTAGCATGGTCCGACGCAGCGACGGAATGGTAGCCGCACGAGAGTACACGACGAGTGTAGAGCTTCCTATAGGCAAGCTTGTAGGTCTTGGCGGCGTGCTCTGTCATCATGCCAAGCCTGTGCATGAGAACAAGGAACTGCGGATCGCTCAGGTCGGCTATGCGCGTCTCGAAGAACTTCAAAGCCTCCGCCGTGGTGGCGGTGCCTATGCATATGTCCGGACGCGAAATTACGACACGGCAACGTTCAGGAGTTTCACGGTACGCCTCGAAGCAACAGTACAGTCCGAAGTCCTTGCTTGTGCGTACGTTATTCAGGAGCGTGTGTAAACGGTCTGCGTTTGGTTTTGGCATTGAGAGCCTTCTGGAAAACGTTGAGTCGGAGCGTGATCTTGGTTTGGTATGCTGAAAGATGTCTTACGATGTCGTCTCGATTGGTGAAGCCTTGGATCTTTGCGACTTCGAGAAATCTAACCATGTGGTCACGCTTCCATGCTTCATCGCTGCAAGCCAACTCGAACACGGAGTCCAGGCTGAGTATCTTGTGATGCCCGATGATCATGGTCCACCTAGGCAGCTGCTTCAGGACAGACAACATAGCACCGTAGATGCTCGTGCTGGTGTCTACAGAAACAAGCCCGTGCATGCTGTCCAGTTTTGCAAACGAGTAATTGCGAGAAAGAGGTCTGGTTGAACGGAACAGTTTGATACTTTCGATGTTCGAGTATCCAAAGTACACTGACAGGACGTACGACTTGCCGATGATGAAGTACATGCGCGACTTAACAGCATCGCGCTTTCCAGGCAGCACAGGATGGATGACTTGCACCTTTCGTCCGTGGCTCGACGCCATCTCTTCCGACCATCCGTGAGAACGCCACTGTTCTTTCAGGATCCTGGTAGTCTCTTGATACAGAGTTTCGCTATCTGCAGATTCAGAATTGTTTGTGTTAGTCATCGCAGATCTCGAACGTCGCACTGATGTTGGACCGCACGAACTTCAGCGCTGTCTCGGCGAGGGCGTGTGGAATCTCAGCAAGCACTTCGTTGTATGTCGGGTCTTCGCTCAGATCAAGCACAAATTCAAGCTGTGTTTGGCCGAACGGTACCACGGCCAAGATGTCATAGTCGGCGCCGAACACGCTTGGGGCACTCCTTGTGTCAAACGACATTTTATCGCCGTACAGTTTGTTGAGCCTGACTGCGATGGCGTGTGCTTTCTTGTGTTTCATTTTTGCCTCACTGGATTTCGCTAAGTGTAATGGTTATGTTTCTGCGATTGTCAATGCGGTGCCTGACGTAGCAGTTCGTGAATCCATTGCGTTTGGCGAACACTTTGAGGTAATTCACCAAAGGTGCGCAGGTATCGATATGACTACCATCCTGATTAAGATGCTCCCGCACCAAGCTTCGAATACTTGCTGGAAGCTCATTGATTTGCACAGTGGTCGAATGTTCGGCTTTGCGAATATCGCCAATAACATGTACATTATTACTTCGCGGTACAGCACTGATCAAATCAGCGAAGTTCTTGGCGTCTATGTACACTTCGATGCTGCTGGAACCGCGCTCCAGTTTCAAGCAGAATTCTCTATCATGCTCACCTCCCCACTGTCTGGTTAGCAAACACGTGGCTAGTAGCTTCGTTGGGCCGGGGTGGTTGAATACAAGTGTCGTCACGGCACGCTCTCCAGTTTTGGTTGATTTGCTTATGTTGTCGGTCTTAAGCTTCGTCCCAATCAGGATCCGCGAGGTAGGCTGGATCTTCGTCCCAATCAGGATCGTCGGTATTCTTCTTGATAACACAGAACATCATGTATCCTTTCTGGGCGCGAGCATGTCGCGAATTTGCTTCTTGGTGTGCTCCTGTCCGACACGGAATGCTTCTTGCGCTGCCGCAACCATAAGCTGTTGGGTTAGTCTCTCATAGACGATGTCGATGTCATCTATGTACCACATGTTGACATCGGCTTCCAACTTGATTGCAGAGGGCAACGTGTTACAATCTAGCATGCATTCAACATGTACGTCTAGCTCGCGTGTCGCGGCTACGACATTGCTAAGTGTGCCGCTACTGTAGTCTTGTATCCGCTTGGCCAAGGCCTTCAGTTGCTTAGCTGTTAATTCTAGCACGCTGTGACCTCACAGTTCGTTGATGCTGATCATCTCTTCGGCTCCCCATGCTCCGATGATCTGCCAGAAGAAACCGATAGGGGACTGCACAAGAAGAATGGGATCGCGCTTCTTCACAGCGCTCTCGCGCTTGCGGAAATCCGTGGCTGGTGCAATAACGTAGAACACAGGCTTCAAGCCGCCGAGCTTCACACATAACTCGGAATAGTTCAACATGCTCGCCAGTGCGGCTTCCGGCATTTCCGGAATGAAGTCGTCGGCAGGTCCGATCTTGAGGTGCCCGTATTTACCAAGCACGGCATTTAGCATGTCATCCGTGGTGCATCGGTACGCCTCGAAGCCAGCGCGTAGTTCTGCATCGTCGCGATACTTGGCTCGATTCTCAAGCCGCTGGAGGATGTCCTTGATGGTCGTGGTGGTGCCTCTGGACTTGTCGATGCGCACATGGTCGAGGATGCGCTTGTACGAATAGATCTTCTTGTCGAGATCCTCGAAGCTAGCTGGAACAGGAACATCCTCAAGCTCGCCAAACACATCCTTGGGACTCAGCATCCTCGTGGGATCATAACTGAGCTTGCGTTCTTCCTTGTCGCCATTGCTCTCAACGAGACTGAGACGAGCATGCCTGATGCTTGCGGAGGCAACTGTCTTCATATCCTCGTAATCACCGCTAACAACCTCATCGTCAGGACTGAGGAACCTATCATTGGACGAGGCCGCGATGATAAAACTACCGGAGGCTTCGCCAGCAAAGTACGCAGGCTTGATCTTCGACACGAGACGGTAGTCGTTCATGTAACCAACGACATCCATTCCGTTTCCGGAAAAGTGGATCGTAGGTTCGACATTTTGCGACGAATTCCAAGCTTCGCCGCGAATGCTGATGTAGACAGCATCGATGATGTTCGTCGCGAACTCGCGAATCCAGGAAACGATTCCTTGTGGTGCTGTTGTTTTCTTCGGCATGTCGTATCTCCTTTGGGTTAATTCAACGAGGACCGGATAGCGGGAATCCAGTCTTCCAAGTCGCGTAGTATTTTTCCCATATGTCGCATGGAACTTCGAGCGCCTTCATGGCGTCGTCATTCCACAACAACCAGAAGCCGTAGCGTCGATACAAGTCACAGCAGTACTTCGCCACGGTCTTGCAGTCGTCATTCCAGAATGCATAACCGCCTGAAAGGCCCTGGGCGCTATCTGCCAATACGGCACAGTGGAACACGCGGTATTCAATATTGCGTGACCATCCTGCTCGGTATATCGCTTCGGAGATGTAGCGAATCAGGATTTCGAGAATCTTGGCAGCTTCTTCTCTGGTGATGTTCGATTGCGTTGCAGTTATCGAATAAGTCATCGACTGGCCTCAAGAGTTGAAGACGAGCGTTTCGGGTGTTGCTTCAGGAACAGCTACGCCGATTTCGGCTGCGATGCGCGAGCATGCCGCACAGTACTTGGATCGGATATGCGAAGGAGCACAATTCCATGTACGTAGGTTCGGAAGGCACGTGCTCATTACATTGGTGATGCCGCACAGTGTTGCATGGCCGGACTTGCCAGTCCGTGATAGATGATAGGCGTAACAACCAGCAACGCCTTCGACGATCCGCAGATCGGATTCGTTGGTGTTCATTTCATGACTCCTTGGCTATTTCGGTTCTTATTTCGATGTATGCTTCTTCAAGCTCCTTCAATTCCTGTTGCTTTGACTTAATCTCGGAACGCAAGGACGCATTGTGCTTGCCCAACAGTTGAAGAAGAAGCTTCTTGTATTCGGTGTCTTCGACAAATTCGATGTGTGTTGCCAGAATCACAGCCTCGCCATCCCCAGCAAGTCGCTGCATGAACTCATCAAAACTGTAACTGCTGGCCAGTTTCTTGCGGGCATGTGAGTAGCTGGCATGCAACGCAGAACGATCGATGATCCAACTCGCATCGGTTCCGATTCTGCATGGTTCGGTACATAACACAAGTTTGCTTGTGTCCAGATGTTTGTTTCGCAGCGTGAGAGTCACACGTTCAGTCGTTCTGAAAAGCGGTGTTTCTATGCATGCTTCCAGAAAGCAAGTTATCGTGATCATTGGTGCTCCACGAGTTCAGGTTTGATATGAGCCACTTGGAATTCCTGCAGCATGGGACTTCCGGTTCCGATCCACACGCCGGAGTGCTTGCCCAGCCAAGCAATTACGTTCTGTTGTCCAGCTCGGATGGCGATGTGCTTTCCCTCAAGAAAGCCGTTGTCAGTCCGTATGGAGATTTCTCCCCAATCAGCAACCACTTCGATGTTCTCCGGAATCGGCTCCATGCTCGATTCCAGAAGCATATGCATTTCCACAACTATTCTCCTGACTGTTGGTTATTTGAAAGTTCAAGTATAGCAAGTCGCGCCTGAAGTTCTTCGTACAGTATGCTCATGACTTCCATAGCTATTTTCCCATCAGGCGCGTAAAACAAGCATGGAAGCGGTAGACTGTAGCCACTGCAGAGTTCTCCGCTGCATATAACATTATTCCACAAATACTGGCCAATGCGCTGGCCATGCCGAGGCTTGTTCAGGAACTTAGGAGCCTCTGGGATGATGAAAAGCAATGACTTCAGTCTATCCAGGCTACCAACACCAAACGCTTCTGCGAAGTCCTTGCATTCCTGACGCGTGCTTGGACTGAGCGATCTCATGACAGGAAGTACTTCTTGAAGTCTCGGCCTCTGACGTAGAGGTAGGGATCGTAGGACTCCTTGCCTTCTTTGGTTATGACTTCCACATCGGAGGCTTCGTATTCAAGCTTTGCGATCTCGTGCTTGTGACATTGCCGCCAACCGCACAACTTGAAGCTGTTGTCCAAGCTGTTGGTCTTGCCCAAGATGTCCAGACCCAACCAGTCTGCATCGCACATATCCTTCCCAAGGACATGAACATAGACTGGACTGACAGCCTTGCGAGACTCGAAGACGAACACGCCTTGGCTGTTCCAGGCCCCGAAGTTGCTAAAGCTAACATCATGGTCGTGATGAAGAATTCTGAAAAGCTGTGTCGACCTGCTAAGATCCATAGGTCCGATCGATGCAGTCAGATGCAGCCGCCAGAACTGGATGATGAATGTCACGTATGCGCCTAGATGCGCACGCTTGCTGAAGTGGAGAGTCAACATAAATCCAACATCGTCTTCATCGCGCAAGACGAAGAAGCTGAATACAAAATCCAACATGAGAGAGAACACACGCAGAAAAACCTCACGTCCTCTAACCAACGAATTCTGCATGTATGTGTTCGTATACAGTTTCATGTCGCACCTCCCGAGAATCCACTACGGTTCCGCTTCAAAAGTTCATAATGCCAGAAGCCAGTGCGTTCTCTGTATGCAAGCTCCTGTGATAACTTTGCCACTTCGTGAGTGAAGTAGTGGGTGTCGTACATACCGAACAAAGCACAAGCCATGCTGGTGACGACATCGACCCTGGTAAGCCCGGCCTTTTTGAACAGTGCCAAACTCTTTTTCGTCACGGGACAGCGATCGGCATGTCCATCCTGTCCGGGAAGCTTCGTTGTTGCGACCTTGTACACCAACGCATCAAGTTCGATTTTGCTTTCACAGTACTTGTAGTTCTTTGATCTCTTGGGCATGTTACATCCTTCCAGTCGCAATGAGACGCGACGCGGCTTCGAGAAGGACGCTGTCGGCGAGTTGGTGACCATGTCCCATGACCACCTTGTTGCACTTGGCCACCAATGCGTCGTACTTGCCTCCAGGCATGAGTCCTGTTTCTTTGAACTTCAGATAACCAGCACAGCATGTCTTGAGGTTGGATTTCGTGTTGACGAATTCCTCGATGTCATGCATGTTGTCAGACGCTGACATGGTGAAGCTCCTTGGGTTGTTCGTTGTCTGATGTGTTGTTTTCAGAATCGAGTCGTGCGATCTCGGCATTAATGATGGAGTCCATGTTACCACGCATACCCGACAAGAAACGAACATAAAATTCGAGCATGTGTTCGGATATGATTTGGCGGTACGTGTTGGCATACTCGCGGTCCTTCGCAGCCTGTTCCAATGCGGCATCGCGCTGCTTCTCGGCGGCATCCTGGCACTGCTTGGCATGGTATGCCATGGCCTCTGCGTTCTGCATTCGGATCAAAGCGTCAGCCGCGATACGGCACGCCGTGGTTTGGTACCACTCTCCGGAGCTGGAGAACCACGTTCCGCAATCGAAGCTGCGCTTCTTGGTCGTGTTGGCTGGTGCTCCGCAGTGAGGGCAGGTGGTGGATTCTTTCGCTGTGTTCGCGTCGGACATTGGCATCTCCTGTAGTCTTGTTATTCGGCTTCGAGGGTGACGGTGCAGACTGGTGTGCTTGCGATCCTGTCCTTGTCGGTGTATTGCTCGAACCAGAACTCGCCTGTCGTCGGGATGGAATAAAATTCCATGAATCCTCCGGCGAGAATCGTGTAGTTCTCCACCGATGCGGACATGATGGCCGTATGGCGTTCGAGCACGCCTGCATGTTCGGGGTGGAGCTTGATGAGCTTGGCATGCTCACGCAAGTAGAGATCGTAGATATGACGTGTCGTTATTTCAACACGCTTGTCTTCGATGTCATTCCTGCTTGCGTAGAACTTGAGTCCTGTGATTGCCGGAACCCCGTGCGCATCCAGACCTGTCGTGCTGTAGGACTTGCTTGGATCGTGCCTCAGCCATGAAGGATATCGCGGCGTTTCGGTGCTTCGATTCGTCGCCGCGCACACGTGAAGCCTGCAAGACATGATGCCATAACCGGCATGGTAATACGACGTGACGCTGTACGGGCCGACCGTGGAGATCGAAGTCAGTTCGTCTTGGCCTTGCCAGATACGCAAGCTTGCTGCAATTTGATCGACGGTGTAGACGTGCCTTTCGAGCTTGTCTGTGTTGCGGATCGCCAAGCTGCGCATGGACTTCTTATGTTCTTCGTAGACAACCTGTGCAATATCGAACTTGTCGATGCTGCAGATGAGCCTGCATTCGTCGTCGATTTCGCAGTAGATTCGGATCATGTCTTGCATCATTGATTCCTTGTGTAGTTTGGAAGTGTTACAGACCGATCTTGGTCACGGTAAGTTCGACCTTGGACAGGAGGTACTCCGGGCCTTCCTTGTGTTCGGGAATGATTTCGTGCTTGACAAGCCATGCCTTCAAGTCAGGCTTCGACAGCCGCACGATACGACTCTTGAAGTTGACGAGCGCGGACTCATGGTAGGATACCGCGATGTTTGTCGTATAACGACATCCCAGCTCACCACGCTTGTACACCTGCATATCGATACGCAGCGCATATGCCTGTGGGAAGTCCATGAGTTCAAGTTCGACTTCTTGGATGGTAACCTTTTTCATTTCAGGACTCCCTATCGTTGGTGGTGGATTCTTTTCGGTACTTTGTGATAATGCGTTCATGCGCAAGGATGGTTTCATTGTAGTGCATTCCGGTGCGCTTGGCTTCTTCCAACTTGAGTTGTGCAGCGAGAATCACTTCATGCTGTTGATTCTCAAGTTCGAGCAAACGCTGAACTGCAATGCAGTGTACATCAGCATCATCAAGCACAAGATCGATCGTAGGGCCAATATTGGAGAAGCTATAACATGATGAATGCTTGTGGTTCAGGAAGCCGATCGCAGCTTCGCAGATCTCGGCATGGTGCTTTTGCGCTACATAGATATCACCGTGATTGATGTGCAGACCGTGATGTCGACACTCGTACATCGAAACCGGAAGCTCGACAAACACGATATGTTCGTCATCGGTAAGTCTATATTGCCAAGACGCCAAGAGCATATTGAGTTTCATATATGCTCCTGTTGGCTCCTTGTCGCTTATGGTTATCTTAGTTGTGAACATGTCTGCCTCACTTGTAGGTGTTGACGAGGTTTTCGAGAACCTGGAAAGCCGAAAGGTTCGCTTCCAGAGTGTTCTTCAAATCATCGACCAGACCGCCGTACTGATAACGGCTGTTGTGGGAATCGACACTGAAGTTCTCATCGCCTTGCGACCAGCATGCGATGCGATTCACATTGTATACCATGCGCGTCTTGCTGCCTTCTTTGGTATCGATTCGGTAGAGTTCAACACACTCGGCAGTTATTGGAGAGAAATGGATCTCGAATTCGGCGGCGCTGGTTTCATCGCCGATATCGTACACTAGGGCATCACCATAGGTACGCAGCTTGACGGATCCCTTGTGCTTTTCGATGAAGGCTTTCCAAAGGCTCCACGTTTTCGACGTGTTGGAATAACCGACGACGCACTGCAGGAGCTTCCCGCCTTTCTGACCTGGAAGAACCTTGCAAGTCAGTTCTTCGATTTCGTAGGCACATCCGAGATTGCTCGTGGCCGCAAGCTCCGAAGCTGCGGCAATGGCATCAGATACCGAGTTGGCGTTCGTGGCGACCTTATTGAACAGGCACGGGGCATGCTCAGGAACATTGTGCTTGAGGTCGATCGTGATGAAGTACATGATTCACTCCTGGATAGTTTGGTTATTGTATTCTTAGGTCAGACTTCTTCGGAGCCGACTGTGTGGATTCGGAAGTGTGGATTGTCGTTTCGATAGTACGTGCATTCCAAGTACGCTTTCGGAACATACCCGAGCATGGCAAGCGAATGGACGACTTCGAGATTCACGGAACGCATATTTGTGTTGACAGACATCTTCGTTATGATGCTCGGAACATTTCTGAGGATGCTGTAGATTAGATGCCTGTCCGACTTCTCCAGAATCACCGTGCCTGCTGCGTTGGATGTGTATATGCACTTGACGATGGTCTCGTGATCCGCACAACGCCATTCGATCTTGTCGCGTACGACTTCGATACCGCACCCTGTATGTTCTGTAACCAAGTCACGAAGGATCTTGTTCATGAACTCCTTCATGCGACCCTTGTTGTACTGGTTGTCGGTATAGTACTCCAGAGATTTAACCAAGGAATCAAACTCGAAATAAACATCTGCGGGATTCATTGTCCTTCTCCTTGTAGGCATGCTGGCGTGCGTAAAATACTGTCATGGCTTGGATGCCATTTCAAAGCTACGTTGAAAATGTCGCAATAGGCAGGAACAACATCTTCACGTACGCTTGTGTCAAGCGCTGTTGGCAATGCAAGCAGACCACTGCATGATTTTCCACAGCACTGCATGCAATTGGAGTCGACTGCAATCTCGTAGTCCCGAATGACTGTTATTCGCTTTCGTATATCTACGCTCACTTGAAAAGTCCTTTGCTTGTGAGCTTGGTAATCACTGTTCGCAATGTTCCACCCTTGAGAAACACTTTTGAACAACGTTCGTAGGTGTGAAACTTTTCTGCTAAGCTGCCACCTGCTAAGCTAAGATCAATTACTGCTAACGACATTTCTTGCGGCACATCTTCATCATCGTCTGTATCATACAGATGCAACGTAAGGGCGTAGAGCCTGGAAGACGGCATGTTCAATGCATCAGCCAAAGAAACATCCGTTCCCTTGTGTTGCAGATAAGTTACGCCATCACGTGAGCATATAGAGGTCAAGAAATGCTTGTGGCTCAGCCTGCGTGGTCCGATGGTTCCTGAATATTCAAGTGTGCGTACATGTCTCAATATGCCAAGCACCAAAGATTTGTTATCTGTAAAGAAATACGTATCGACATCCAGTCTGTGCGTCGAACCTGTCAAAGCATCGGTGGCCCAGCAATGCATTTGGTCTTTCAGAACATCCCAGTGGATGGTAATGAAACACTCTCTGATATTGCCGCTAGGATCTGGAATACCGATGTCCAGGACTTGATGGACCATGGTTCCTTTGATGCTGGGATCATGAACCGCCATGCGTGGAATGGCGCGATCATCATCCTCCGGACTTAGTTGACCTGAGTACGGAGATACAACGAATGATTGACACAGAGGATCGAGGAGATCACTCAATTCTGCTTGGATGAAGCGATTGAGTCTTGTGTTGCTTTGAATGTTTTCGTTACGTGTTGCCATGTCATGGCCCTAGTTCGTTGAAGTCGTGCGTGTGTCAACCCACGATCCCTGTGCAATATTCCTGCCAAGCATTATGAGAGACGCAAGCTCATGCAAAGTGGGCATAGGCTCTTGCATTGCTTCCTTGACTACTGGTATCGTTCTGAATACCTCTGTAACATTGTCCATGGAGACATCGCTGTCTCGCAGAGTCGGAAGCGACTTGCGTGCTTGTGCAAGCGCAGATGTGAAAATGGAAATCAACTGATCGACATCTTGGCGTGTCAGTTTTGCGGTCTTGGTATGCCAGTCGATGATTTCGCCAGCTAAATAACGAATAGTCGCACAAAGTCCTGCAGTAAGCTTGCGTGCCTCGTCTGTGGATTCCGAGATCCTCTTATCGTCCCGAGCACACTCCATGACCTCCGCAAAGACTTTGGTTATCATACCGGCAAGCTTTTGCGTGGTGGCATTGGTGTCCCTATCGAATCCACGGACATTCGACGACGTGCCATCGTCCTGAAGAATGGAATTGCTCACATGCTTGGCGGCATTGAATGCCAGCAGCACCGAGTCGGCTGTGTACGCAGTCATGGATTCGGGGCATTGGGTAATGAGCTTTGCATAGGCACTGCGCCACTTCTGGTCCTGTTCCATGTAACACGAACGCTGTGCCGAAGCCTGCTTTGCGTTCCTGGTCTTGATGAGCACCTGAGCATCCTCGATCAATGCCTGGACAATGGCTGCAAAGCTTGCCTTGGAACTGTCTTCCGACATATTCTGGATGATTTCCTTGGTCTTCATGCCTGACTTTCCTTCTTCAAAGTGTGTTTTCTTTCACGTGCTTGTGCAGCTGCGACTTGCAGGTCGTTACGTAGGTTGAGTGTGTTCTTGTTGAGAAGCTTGCGCATACGATTAGCGCTGATGATTCCATGCTGGACGAAATAGAACAGAGGAGAATCTTGCTGGATTCCGTTGGCATCCACGAACTCCTCGATATTTGCGGCGCTGTGCTTCCATGTGCTGGAATCGTCGGACTCGTACAAAGCCACATCGAAGAAGTCGCAAATGTCGTACGTCAGCAGTGGGTTTCTTCGTTCCAGGTCACGAATCCGGTTATGTTGGTAGGCTGCTGGCGTGTCGAGCATGTCGTATGGTACTTCTACCTTGTAGATTTGATCTACCTCATCATTACTGATATCGGCGACTACAATCAAATAACCAGTGCCTACGATGATGTAGGCATTGCCTGATTCCGTCACGGGAGGTACGTATTTAAGTACGTTTCTTCCGCAGGCCGACTTGCTTCCAAGAAACTTGACAACCTGCGACTCAAGCTCCTTGTATACGCCAAGCATCGCCTTCTTGTGCATCTTGAGTTCTTCTTTGTCTATTGCATTGCGCATCATGGCAGTACCACCAAGGTATCGCGACACAATTTGATTTGTCTGGTTGTTTTGGAGGTGCCATACGTGTACGTGACGACGACAGTATCGCGACAAAGTTGGAATTGGCGAGTCCCTTTTGGGGGATGCTCTTGCGAATACTTGACCGCTAGGAGTAAGCCAATCATGAGAACACAAGCAATGACGATCCTGATGATATCCTTCACGAGTTACTCCTTTGCGTCTGCGCGCGTCCTGCGCATGGATGGTAGGCTTACGGAAAATGCGGTCTTGAAGAAATGTGTGCTCAGAAGACCGTAGCGGTCCAGGAAGTCGTATACCTGCCTTCGAGTCTGCTGGGAAGAAACGTCAATTCCAATGCCTTGGTGAACGTAACGTGCGTAGGCTTCGCTGCGAACACGCTCGTCTTCCTGAGTTTCGTCCGAAGCAGGCGTGAATCGCCTCAAGCATATCTCATTGACCACGTTGGCGCTTACGCCGAAGTAATCCTGGATCTGCTGACGCGAGAATCCAGCCACGACCATATGGACAATAGCGTAGCGTTCGCGGATCGTGGTGCGTCTGTGCGTTTTCCTGAACTTGCTGGTTATGGCAGGCGTCGGCATTGCATCGTCGAGGTTGTAGCAAGGCTGGTCGGCATTCAATCGAAAAGTCTTCTTGCCAGATTTCTTGCCTGTTTTACCTGTTTTCCTTTTCGGACACGGCATGTCGTCCGAAGTGGCGGATCTATATAACTGAACTGGTACCAGCACAGGCACCGACGTTTCGGTGCGTGTTGCGCTCGCGAGATTGCCGTTGCCTGTGGATACCGTATCTTCGACAGCATCGGTCTGGAACACGTGTCCAACTACAGAGCCTTCATGAATGTCCGAGGCTGCTGTGCAGGCAACGACGCTTTCCTGATTCGGCTGGTCTGTCTTCGATTCTGATTGATGTGTTCTCATGGCTTCGACGCCGATGCGTGAGAAGACACTCAGGATGCGTGATAGCAAAGATGCCACTTCTTTTCCTTACTGTTAGTGATGGTTGTTCTTGTGATTTGCATTGTTCGTTTGTGAAAAACAAAAGGGAACCATTTTATGTTCCCATGATCTCTCCCACACCTATAATATATCAAATAAAACGAAAAGCGCAAGTCTGGGTGACAGCTTGCGCTTTCTACTAATCAGCCAAGGCGGACTCGGGCAGGACACCGCGTTTCTTCGGTTTGGCCTTTGTGGCCTTCTTTGGCTTCGGAAGTTTGGCTTCCAATCGCGTAGCAGCTTCTCGGAGCCAATCGACCA
>Ga0172381_10002462_pt1 | contig 20415 bp, 34 predicted proteins | sample Leawel6488metaG_FD_119754 | JGI IMG/M metagenome (GOLD analysis project Ga0172381, IMG submission 119754) | Leachate microbial communities from a municipal landfill in Southern Ontario, Canada - Leachate well 64-88 metaG | ecosystem: Engineered > Solid waste > Landfill > Unclassified | place...
CGTGTGCCCCCTTTGCGTATCCGAGTATCTCATCTTCAACGGTTGCAAGATATGTTGCCACATCTTCGCGCGTGTCGTATGCCTGCGGGAGTGTCCACTTCATGCGGCACTCTTCATACTGATACATTGTCTGAGTTGTTCCCCTCATCTCATCTTCGCGTTCAATCTCTGCGATATCCCAGTGGACGAGGATGTTTGCTTTGCCGTTCTTGACCGTATCGATCTCGATTGTCTTCGGTGCTACTGTTGATTCTGTCATGGTAGTTTCTCCAGGGGATTGCATATCCCCAGCGTTGCAGCTGAGGCCCGCATGATACTCTGCACAGCAGGGGTGAGCAGACAGGCCTGTTGTAGGTGGTATGAGTTGCAGTGTTTCAGCCATCCGTGATACGCCATCACCGAGCTGATGATAGTCTGTGCATCGTATCGTTCCGGATGTGAGACGATACCCCGGAGCCTGCGTTTCATTCTCCGGGCTGAAGAGGATCTCAGAAGGGTATACCCCCGGAAGTGCCGATATCCGAGGAAGTCAATGCCTCGTGCATCAACCGGGAAGATCTGGGTCTTTTTGTTCAACTGCAGCCCCATGGGTTCAAGGCGTGCGGTGAGATCTTCAAGGAGCTCTTTGAGCACCGCCTTGTCACTGTGCAGGACAACAGCGTCATCACAGTATCGGAGATAATACCTCATCTGATGCTTTTCTTTGATGAGGTGATCCAGCTCTGACAGGTAGATGTTGCTGAAGTATTGAGACAAATAGTTCCCAATTGGAATGTTGGTCTCGCCTCCCGGTGAGCGGATGATCTCTTCCAGGAGCCAGAGCGTGTCAGGGCACTTGATCGTGCGTTTGATCTGTTCGATGAGCACGTCGTGCCTGACCGATGGATAGTACTTGGCGATATCCATCTTGAGACAATAGCAAGTGCCGGGCACATCCTGGAGGAACTCCCGCAGGCGGTATGATCCTGCATGTAGACCCTTGCCAGGTATCGCAGAGTAGAGATCATAGACGAACATCTTGTCCCAGATAGGCTGCAGCACCTGCATGATAGCATGATGCACGATTCTGTCAGGGTAGTATGGGAGTTTGTAGATCGTCCGCTGCTTGGGTTCGTAGATCTGTTTTGTCTGGTACTTTGCCGTGCGATAGGTCTTGGTGACGAGCATATCATGCAGGGCGTCGATATAGGGCTTTGGGTCAGCGTTGACGGCCTGCACCTCTACGTAGTGTGACTTCCCTTTCCGTGCGTTCAGGTGTGCCAGGTAGAGGTTATCTTTCGCACATATCCGGGGATACAGATTCCCGTATCTCTTCATATAAAACCTCCAAAAAAGCCGCCCTGCCTCGCGGCCCGAACCTTCGGCGAACCTACCAATACGGGCCAGAGGGAGTGTTGGGTATTTGACCGGACGAACCGGTACGGGATATGCTGCTGTTCAGAGCCGCTCAATCTGAGCTCGAGGTGGGCACCGATATTACGATTGGAATTCGAGGATTCGTTATTCGCATTCAGGTAACTGGGCCCCGCATTATCGGTATTATTCCAATTGCCCCCGCCCAGGAGGAGAACCCGGCGCGCCCACCATATGCAGCATGTCCTCATAGAAGTTGTCATACAAAACTATAGTATTTGCCTATTTTCTGTATCGCTGCGACAAATGGCAGCTTTTCTGCATACTGCTTAAGCTGTTCAGAAAGGACGGAGGATCCCGTGAACACGACGTGGTGATCTCCATCCATTTCATACAGGAACTGGATAGTCAGATAGTCATTGTTGTACCTGCTTGGCCGGACGCAATAGGCCAGGATGATCAATTCCCGGCCCACGATCTCATCGATCTTTACCTTTTCACCGTCCAGTCGTCCCCCGTGATCTGCGAAATCCGAGAACCGTGCTATTTCGTTTGGCGTGTTATCGTCCTCCTCTTACTCAATTTGCGGCTTGAACTCGAGGCGGGCACCGACAGCACGACCGGAATTCGAGGAGACGCTAGACGCAGACAGGCAACCGGGCCCCGCAGAAGCGGCAGCATACCAACCGCCCCCGCCCAGGAGGATGTTTGTCTCCCCGACGTCATGTGCATACAAGTAGTCGCAGGCGTATGTGTCGCTGCTACCAGTTGTGTCAGATGGCATGAACAATCCGATGAGCAGTGCATCGCGCACATAGTCCTTGATATACCCGTCTGTGGTGATCGGGGCTGTGGCCGACAGCTCATACTCATCTGCAGTTGCGAACGACCCGGCCGGCATCACTGCCGATGCAAGACCCTGTCTGTTGACGATCTGGTAGCCCCCATCGACTGCCAGCCAGCCTGTGAGGAACTCCCACCATCCCCCATACGGGTCATAGATGTTCCGGTACACCACGGAAACCTGTCCATCAGTGCCGACCCCTGTGCCTGTGCCGTTGACCCCGATGTTTGTGTCTGCACTGTCTGCACCGTTTTCTTTGCCTGCGTATCCGGTCCCGGACGCGAGATCGACCACGCCGCGACCGAGTGCAGTCTGAAGATCACGAGTGCCAAACTCACAGTACATGAGCAGCATACGTGCGTGCCAACCCCACCAGCAGGCAGAGCCCCATCCGGAGCCCTTTGCGTTTGCCATGGACTCGCTATCCCCGATTGTGAATCCAAGTCCAGAACCAGCAGCAGCGATTGTGCAGCAGTCATCACCTGCAGTCGCACCGTTGAGGTTCTCTGCCTGATACGGGGTTGTTGCATAGTCGTGCTGCTTGACATACACCGTACCTGCTGCATCACCCGCACCCCATGTGCCTGATGATAGGTGATATGTCACCACATCGCCCGTTGCCCCGCTTGTAGCTCCAGTCAAGGTCTCCCCGATCGTGAACTCTGTTGACCCTGACGTATATGCCAGTGCCCACATTTCGCCGCCTGTGATCGGCTGCTCGCCGGTCTTGCTGACCAGCTTGAGCGTGCCATCATCGTCCAGCAGGCAGGCACCATAAGCCCCCAGATACATCTTGCTGACATACCCCCCACGCTGGGAGAACCATGGGTGGATCGGCAGGCCCGCATACTCATATGGTGAGAGCCAGTGATACTCGTACTGGCTGCCATCATACTCAGCACCCCAATACATCTGCTGGAACTCGACCATCACATCTCCGGAGGCAACGGTCAGGTCAAGTCCGTCGCCACGTGCGTTGCTGCCGTAGGTGATACACTGGTTTGCATCGATGAGACACTTGCGGATACGGCCCCAGATCGGGTGTGAATCGAAAAATGTGCTGTTCAGGCCGGTGATCACATTCTTATTGATGTCCACCCACTCGAGCGCAGGGGTGCTGCTCAGGGTATCGATGCGGAACCCGACGATAATATCTTTTGACAGTTCGGCAATAGCCGCCTGCACGTTGGTCGCAATCAGGCCCGTATCGCTCGGTGCAAACGTGATATGCGCTGCAGTGTGAGCGGTCGTATCATCAAGGTGAGTTGTGACTGCTGCATCGTTCGCTATGATGTTATCCCGCATCGCCTCGATCTGTTTTGCTGTCAACATACACGCAGCATAAGTCCCGGAATCCCATGCAGACGCAGCGCCCTGTGTCACACCACCGACCACGGTTGTGTCTGCTCCTCTGGTGCATCCGGTCAGCGTACCTGCACCACTTGTTCCGGTCTTGCCCGTGTATGTGACAGACTCTGATGTCTGACCCAGTTGGAGGGTTGCAATCCCCGGTGCAAGTGCAGTGGCATCCGCAAAGTACTCGATATTTGATACCGGGATTGTGGTCGCATCTATCGCTATATCAGCAGTAAGGGTCGCAATCGGTGAGTTTGTCACCGCCGGATACATGGTGTCAAGAGCCATCAGGCCCGGTCCTCGGTGAACGTGACTGTGACTGTGATGCTCTCAGTATCATCCAGATTTTTAGCCGATGCATATTTGTGCCGCATCATCATAGCCGCCGCCGTGTTCAGGATCGCAATCTCATTGATCACCTGAGAATCTGCGGTGCTGGTGAACGTGTGAACCCACGTTGCCTTTCCTGTTGCCTCATACCCGCAGGTCGCGGTCGCCTTTGCGAGTCCGTTTGTGGTCAGTTCTGTTACCAGTGCGGTCTGGTCGGTTGCCTCTGCGGTTGTTCCTGACCCCAATGCGATAACGGTGAAAGGATCTACGCTAACCCCGTTGGTCAGTTTAGCCACGCCTTCAAGCCCTGTGTCCACGAATGTCGCCATCTTGTTTTTCTCCATCAATAATTCTGAATTCTTCCGTCTCTACCGTTTCAGACCCGTCTTTCCGGCGGATTTTTGTTTCAACTTCTATGGTTCCGTTTAGTTTCATGTGGTGTCCCTCACAAAGCTGACAGAGTACTGCCAGTATGTATCATCAAGTTTTGTCTCTCGCCACGGAGCCTGCAGATAGCAGTTGGTGTATGACATGCCATCAATCACCAGCGTATATGGCGACCCAATCTTTGCCCTCAGGTTTGATATGTCAGTGAGCGTATCTGTCACGCACGTAAACGACACACTAAAGCCAAGCTCTGCAGAGGACTGCACCGACCTCTTACCTGATATCAGGACTTTGACTTTTGTCAAAGGTGCCCGGTCAAAAACCGGGAAGGATGGTCGGACAAGAGCCACACCATCAAAGGTGATTGTGCTCATATCCGGATACCTCTCTGCACCCGGTTACGGGTGATCTGTGAGTCTCTCTGCCGCCAGAACTCGGCAATGTCGGCGTCCTTGTTGAATGTAATCTGATTGATACTCATCGAATTATCCGTGGTTTGTCCTCCTGTTTGACTTGTTGCCCCGGGTGTGACTGCTGATACTGGGGACACTGCCGCCACAGCTGCGCTCTGCATGGCAGGCTCAACCGATAGCAGAGGATCAACCAGGTATGCACCCCAGTTAGGGGCAACTGAAAGCGGCCCGGTCTTTGCAGGGGAATGCGGCAGTAGATCGCCAACAAGGCCCAGCATGGAACTGATGGCGCCAAACGGCGTGAGTGGTGAGTTTAGGATGCCATCCACCAACATCTCAATGATCTTACCGCCTGCCTCACCAAACCATGAGAACAGACCTTCAATGTAGTCAATCACGTCCGTGAACACCCCGGTGATTATTGGCAGGATTTCGTCCCAGTGAAGGAACGCCTCAATAATCCACCCAATCGGGCCAAGGAATAAGAGTAGTGACTCCCCGCCGTCGTCAAGACCGCCAGAGAATGCGCCGGTAATCCATCCAATCAGAGTTTCGCCGATTGACCACAGGCCGTCGATTGCCCAGGTCACGAGTCCAAACTTCTCCTCTAAAATCCATAGCGCAGCAACAACCAACCCTACTGCGATAATCAGCGGCGCCCACGGTGCAATAACAGCCCAGCTTGCAGTTGCTGTTGCCATGAGTGAAGGCACCATTGTGCCAAGATTGATGCCGGAGAAGATAGTCATCATCGGGCCAACGCCCATCATGATACCGCCAAAGGTTGTCATAGCAACCCCCACGCCGTCGAGTGGTTCAAGTGCTGAACCTGCTGCAAGGGTAAACTCTGAGAACTTCTGTTTCAGTCCATCAACTGCACCATACTGAGTGTTGGCTGCATCAGCATATTCCTGTGTGATGCCTCCTGCCTCAGCCATCTTTTCCTTGTATGCGTCAACCTCTTCCTTTGTAATGCCAAGCGACTCATAAAATCCGTCAAGTGCAGCGGTCTGGTCAACTGATGCGGCCTCTGCGATAGCAGTCTCTTTCGCATTATCTATCTGTGCCTGTGTGTTTTCTTCTGTACTGGTTTTGAGTTCTGCCTGTTTTTCCTTCAGGTCAGTCTGCCGGTTAACAAGTGACTCAATCCGTATCTCCTGCTCTTCTATGCGCCGATTATACTGTGCAGTGGTTTCTCCATCAAGCTTACCCCCCGCACGCATCTCTGCCAGCGCGTCCTTTGCGTTTGCAATATTGATCTCGCTGCTTCTGAGTGATAAGCTGTTATCCCGAGTTGAATCAGACAAGTCCCTCTGTTTTTCAACAAGACTATCAAGCGTAGATCCAAGGTCTGTCAGTTCTGATTCGTAGTCGGTGGTGTCTGCAGTTGCTTCAGTAATCGCGGACCTAAACTCACGAGTCACTACCGCCCCGGACATACCCTTGTCGGCCATCACACCAAGGGCTGCGGTGGTATCGTCAAGAGTGAACCCCAGGTCAACCACGTCAGGTGTAATATACCCTAACACAGAATCAAGGTTTTCCATCTCAACGATGGAATTGCGCAGCATGTAGGTGATGCCGTCGATTGACTGCGTAGACTCCTCTGCACTGATGTCAAACGTTTTAAGGGCAGTGACCATCGTCTCAGTGACCTTAGATGCCGTGTTGCCGGTTGCATCTCCGAGGGTATCATATGCGGTAGCCACCCCGCTGATCACTTCTGTATCAGTCTCTCCTGCACGAGTTAGCAGATCAAAGGATGCGGTGACCTCTTCAAGCGGGAACGTAACGTTTGTGGTTGCGAGTGCAAGGTCTCGCATCTCTTCAGTAGAGACCCCCAGCTGTAGGGCGGTGACTGCCAACTCTGCGTTTGTCTTTTTTGCGGAGTCTGTCAGAAGGACAATAGATGCACCAAGGCCCGTCATTACTGCACCCGCTGCGGTGCACTTTGCAGATAGGTTTTGCATTGACTTGCCACTCTTCTGAGTGGTTGCATCTAATTTATCAAGTTCTTTTTCCGCCGCCTGTGTGTCTTCTGGCACCGTGCTTTTTATGCCAAGCTTCCAAAACATACTGCCAAGTACCTGATCAGCCATGGATCTTACCTCCTGATGCCATTGTCATACCCTTTAGTATAGCGGCCATCTCCTCTGGTGTCTGCCGTTTCGCAGGCTTTTCTGTTTTGTCATAGTCGATCATAAACTCTTTAGGAGGGTGCGGTTTGTCGTTTGTCGAGGTCAGCACAGAGCATATGCGTGCGGCCCGAAGGTCTGCGAGATTTTGATCACGTTTCCAGACTCGCACAGCGACACCCATCATGATGTCAATCTCGGCAGGGGAGTACTCCCCGACATCGTCAGGTCGGATGCCAAGCCATTCATACGCAGGCACCGTGGTCTGCCGAATATACTCTATGGCGTCAGATCGGCCCCGGTTTCGTCGAGGCCCATTGCTTCCCCCATGTCTGCCTCTATCTGTTTTTTATCCTTCGCGGTCATGGGTTTAAGCCACCCGTCCTCTTTCAGGGCTTCAATGATCTTGACATACAGAGAGTCAAGGGTCCCTCCGTTTGCATACCAGGTCTCAATAAGATCACCGGCACGCTCAAGTCCACCAGATGCCTGCAGTCTTCGGTCCTCATGTTTGAGACCGCCCCACAGGAAGGCCCGCGCATGGCGGATACCCATCTTTGTTGTTGTTGACAGCAGCGCGTTAAGTCCACAGTCCATGACTTCCTCGATATCAGCAACCGCGTTAGCAGTATATCTGAGGTGTCGAGGTTTATCCAAAAAAATTGGTGTAGTCATAGATCAGCCTCAGGCTGCACGGGTGATATACAGCGTGTAAGTCACCGGTGCTTTGCTCGTCTCAGTCACGACAATAGTTGCCTCGGTAACACTACCAGCCGCACCAAGTGTGATCGCCGATGATGCAACCCCAGTTGCAACGGTGTTGCCATCCACGGTGATGACACCCGCGGTTGCGGTCGGTGTCACAGTGATAGATGTAACCGCAGACAGCACAGTCACCACATACGTGTACGTGTCATTTGCTGCAGATGGTGCGATCACGCCACTCTCAGATACCACAAAGAATGGATCAGTTAGCCCGGTAGATGCCGACACGGTGAATGTTGGTTCCCCGGTGATCTTAAACGTCGCCTCAAATGATGCTTCTTTGCCGTCCGTTGGGGTGACCAGCTTGAACTTTGTGCAGATGCAGGTCATCGTGAAGGTAGTCGCGAGGGCCGTCGGCAGGGTGATTATCGCTGTCCGGGTAGTCCGGGCAACATGATCTGCCTGCACTGCAATCTGTCCGTCTGTGTCGCCGGGGATAAAATTCCCTTTGCAGGATATCTCACCTGCATCAAGCAGGCCCGCAATAAATTCTTTCCATCCGCCCGAATCGTTGTTGGTCACTTCCTGTGTATCGACCACCGTCTCAGGTGGCATGATCTCTGTCAGTTCTGCCACGTCGTTCCCGTTCCAGGAAAGAGTCGTTCCATATGCGCTCTTTGCACTTGTTACCATGTTTTTTGATCTCCTTAGTTGTAGTTTACTCGTACGTCAAGCGGTTTCATATATATCTTCACTTCATCGTCATATGTACAAAACCCGTCAGGCGATGACTGCACGCTGATCGCGCCGATCGTCACCCCTTCATATGTGCCCGCATATCCATGCAGACACTCTGCAACGGCCCGTGCCACTGCTTTGCTCGTGCTCCCAAGTTCACCCCAGCAGGAGAATTGGATCGTTGTGCTCTCAAGCGGTTTTGTTCCGGATGAGTTCAGCGGCCAGGGTTCTCCGGATATCCCGTCTGTGGTTATCGCCGGGAAGGTTGGGCTTATGGGTAATTTCTCCCGGTATACTCTTGTCGATACCAGCGCAGTGACGCCTGCATCAGACTTTAATAGCTTCATCAGCGCATAGGTCACGTCAGTCATTTAAGCGCCTCAGCAATAATCCGCGAGTATTTTCCTGCGTTCTGGTCTGCTGCCGGTCTGAAATGCGGTTGTGCCGACTGATTGTATACCCTGCCAAGTTTGTCAGAGTCAGCATAACCGTATTCAAGTCTGCGGGAATAGGGAAGCCCAGACCCAACAAGAGCATACGGGTCGCCCGCATCCCCCTCTATTTCAACGTGGATCGACCGGCGGTAGGTGCCAGTGAGATAAGGGGCCAACTTCTGCACGTCACTCTTGTAGGCATTGCCCCCAAGTTTCACCGCAGTCGACATCTTCTTTTCATAATACTTTGCCGCCGCATTTAGCGCAGACTTTGCCGCACCGAGACCTTGTAGCGCCATCAGACACCCCCGCGAAAAACCTGTTCAAGCTGAGTCCACACTATCGAGATGAACAGTGACGCAGCAGCTGCCACGCCGAATACCCTTGACTGGAACCGTTCAGCTTTCCCGATTCTCCCTTCAAGGCGTTCCATGTTCTCGTCATACTTCTCAAGCAGGTTCTTAATCAGATCCACGTTCGCGTCGATTCTGATCAGCTTGTCGTGGTCCGATTCATAATCTGCCATCAGACCACCGCCGCAAGTTCGCAGGATATGTGCGAGATCTGATTTATTGCTGCTTCGTAAACAACTTTTTTTGTTTTAACATCATAAGTGTTGGCAAACCCCTCCTCTGTGCTGATGATCTGATCTTCATCCTCAATCACAGTATCTTTCGGCAGGAGTATGCGTGGGAGTGAGGCGACCACATCACCATTGATGATAGTTGTCTCCTTCGCAGATACGAACCGGCACAGGGCCGCAGTATCGGTCGTTGTAGGTATCAGGTTGCCATAACTATCCTCAGTTGTCCCTGTGGTATGCCGGATTGTGGCCGAATGTATCAAAAAAACCGTTGGTAATACCATCAGATCGTCTCCCTTACATCAAGCCATAGGTCATCCGGATTCGGCACTATGTACAGACCTGAACCGCCTGCATAGTCGGCATACTGTGATATAGCATCATACGCTTTATCCTCTGCTGCTTTTGCCTCTGCTTCTGGTGCAACACTGAATGCGATGTCGCTCCCGATCTTTAGTGATCCTGGCCTGCTGAGTTCATGCGCCTGCCGTCTTTTGATCTTGGCAACCGTCAGAAAGATCGATGCTGTCTCAAGGTCGTCATCTGATTCGGGGTAACTTGTGATTCCAAGTGACCGCAGGCGCGAATTGATCTCCTTATCAGACCGCGTGATCATGTGTGTGATATTTGCTTCTGTCGCCGTTCCTACACTGGTGCCTGCCTCCAGGTATACGTCATCTGTCGTGCAGTATGCCATTTTTATTCTCCTTTGGTATGAACGTGCCGCACCGCTGGCAGTATGCTCCGATCATAGGCACGCCGTCTATAATCCACTGCTTGTCTCGCTTAGTCTTGTGCATCCCTAACCTGCATAGCACTTTCATTCATCCACCTCGGTCCATCCTCTATACTGTGTGCTGCATACAGCATCCGCGTTAGTTGCATCTCCCTGCACTGCAACAAGCATATCAACGCCCGCACAGAACCGCATCGGCACCGTAAAGGTAACTGAGAAGGACTGTGAATCAACTCCAACCTCTGAATATGGGTACATCAGCGTTGAGGGCATATCGGTTAGCATGTTGTAATTTGCCCGGAAAGAGAACCGCCCAAATACCCCGCCTTTTGAAGATCCAATTGAATAATTGATCTGTGATATGTACAGACAAATCCCCGCAGGGACGGTATATATCGCGTTCCTCGCTCGAGTCAAACCGGAGGGTATGCGGGAGTATATCGGGGTATTTGCAAGGTTGCGAATATCAATATCTCCTGCGGCTACGCCACCAGTGCCGGCTGTCAGTACCCACAGGTGATTTATCCTGTAGATGTCTGTTGCTTCTGTTGCGACTGGTGTTAGCCCTGCAAGTTCGATATCTTCTGTGTGCTCAACAAAGTCAGAATCTAAGTACACCAAGTGAACAGATTGTGCTCCGGTGCCATCTGCAGTATCGAGTGCTGATGAAGATACAACTTCCATACGCTGCTCTGCTGCAGGCCACACATACTTACCCCCTACAGCCCAGAGATCCTCCTCTGCTGCGTCAACATCGGCGTTGAACCCCAGCTTTGAGAACGGATAGTGATCTGCAATGTTACCCTCTGCGACATCAAAGCCGTATGGCATTGCGTTGATCATCAGCTTGCTATCCATTGTCAGGGGGTTGTCCTTGATGGTGACGATCTTAAGGTCTGCTGCCTGCAAGACCGGAAGAACAACGGGTAAGGATGTGGCTGCGGGTGCTTGTCCCTGTACAGGTATGTTGTCTGTCTGCGCTTTGATGAGGGGTAGTGAATCAGAGTTTGTCCTGACGTCTGCTAAAAAACCCCCCGTCTCAAGAGCGTAATTTGTGATTGCAGCGGGCGGGGCTTGTTCATCGGGCAACTCTATAGGCACCCGGTTTGTTGCTGTGACGGGTTCGGCGTCGGCATCAACGAGGATGACTCGATCTATCAGAACGCCATTCACCCTGTCAAATACACTACCTGCCATATCTACCCCTTAAAGCGACACCGTGTAAACTATCATAACCCGGGTATTCTCAGCCTCAGCCCAGCATTCAAGATCTACAAGGGTGTTTGCTCCTAAGGACTCAATAAACACCGTCGCATCAGTGATTGCCGTTCTGCCGGTGTAAGACTGCACGCCGTAACTTGCGCCTACCATGCCTCATACCTCAAAAAAAGATGAGATGATCATCCCACCTGCGCGTATGTCATACGGGGGTCCATCTGGGTCCCGCCAACAACATCACGCACGCGGTAGAATATGTTATCTGTAGCGAAATCCCCGCTGAATGGACTGGTAAGTCCACCACCAACGCTGGTTTTATCAGATGCTTTCATCACAACTTCTGGGGTTTCGTGGCCTCTTAGGTATCCGACTTCAACTGCTGCCCCACGGGATGGCTCTGCGAACAGATACCAAGTGGAATCTCCTGCGGTGGTGTCGATATACGGGAGCCACTCATTTACCCTGAGCTGGATCCCTGCCTGAGGAACGACATTTGCTGTCGGCATCGGAACGCTTGCTGCTGCTGTGGAATCTGGGATGTACGTCTTAAATGCAGACGTAAGAATTGCACGGGCAGTCATCTCAAGCTGAGGCGGCACAACGAGATATCGAGGCCTGACTCTGAGGATCTTTCCTGTTACCGGTGCAGTCTGGGCTTTCATTAGTGCGATGGTTGCCTCAAGGTTTGCAATCGTGAGCGGCAGTGCGCCAAGATTTGTCACTTCCTGCCCGCAATCGGTGATGGTGTCGCCGTAGAGCAGCGGATTCGGTGCAGTTGCACTTGCAATGAGCGAGGTGGCGAAGTGTGCTTCGGTGTCTTTCGCTCCGTTTGCCATCTCCGCAGGTATGTCATTAAATACGCCTAAAACGTCATTTACGATAGACTCATAGGAAACATCAAACTGTTTACCATACTTTTTCACAGAATATTCATACCGGCAGTTCACCGGTTTGAATGCCTGATACTCTCCTTTCTCCGGAACCACAGGGAGAAGTGGGTCCTTGCCAACGAGTTTTTCTTTACTTACCGTTCTGAAGTCTGCAACAGATCCGATCTTCATGTAGTCTTTCCAGGCATAAAGAGGGTCTTCCATTGCGCGATAGTTCGCAAGCAGCTGCCGATCCATTACGGTGCCAAGCAGATATGGGAAGTCAGAGGTGGTGATCGCCTCTTCCATTTTCGCGGCATGCTGAATCGGGGAAAGTCGTTCCTTATTTACGATAAGGTCAATCGTCCGGGCCAGTGCCATCTCGTTCAGTTTTGGTTTGACTCCCTGATATCCAGTCCAGTCTTCCATGAATTCTAAGAATTCTGCCATTTTTTATCCTCTGTTGTTAATGTCAATTTGTTCTGCATTTGTGACTCGCTCAACCAGACCAACGTCCTTTCGGGTGAACCCCTGGAAGGTGTCAACGGCCCGCTTTATGCGTTCCCACTCCGTTTCCTCAAGCATAATGCAACCCTCTTTGCACCCCTCAATTTTGAGTGCGAGTGCATTTTGTTTGAGGAGTTCAAGCCCGGACAATTTAAGTTCTGGAATGAACATCAACGCGATGATCGAATCCTTGAGGTTGTACGGGATCTCTATCTTAAGCGGTTCAAACGGATTCTTTTGGTTGACCACTTCCTGAGTGATCATATACTTAGTTAGGTCAAGTCTTCGCACAGATATCAATCCTCGTAGAAGGGGATTACTCCTACTGCGCCGTTAATATAACAGCGTGCACCTGCAACGCAGGCCTTTCCGCTTGTTACGTCAGCAGCTTCGACAATGGTCGTGCCTGCAATGTCCATCAGGTAAGTAGCTTCTCCTGCATCAACTTCAAGCATACAATCCGTGTTAGTTCCGGCGTTTGAAAGGTGAAGGACTGCATCTACTCCAGTCACGTAGGATTCGACGGTAATCTCTACTCCGCAGAATCTTCCCGCGGTGCAGGTCGGATTATACGTGCCGTCCCCCGTAAGGATAAACTGCCCGGCGTTAACCGAATTGGTCGCTGTGAAGTCTGCCGTCTGGGTTGTCAGTTTAAACGAACCTGCGGAAAGTGCGAGAATACCGTCATCGCTTTCGTGGATAACGTGCGACTGAAGACAATAACCTTCCTGAGCAGCGCCGCCAATGGTAAGGCGTGGCGCAGTTCCTACGGCGGTAAGGCCGGAATCTCCATCTCCTGAAACGGTGACTTTCTGGTATGCTGCGATCAGGTCGTCACAATCGCCCGCTCCTGCGGAATGGTTGATGTGAACCGTGTTAGCAATGACCGCTGACCCAGGATTGGTGTTAAGCACCATTGGCACGCCGGACGATCCCTGCTGGTAGATACCAATGCCAGTGGTCGTCTCGTCAAACTCTGCGGTGATCATCGTTGCGGCGGTTGCCTGAGTTGACCCGATCTTAAACTGAACGTCGTCTTCTACATTGTCGTCTTTAGGATCAAAGTGGACTTTAACGGCGATTGTATCGGTATTGCCCGCAGTGATGATACCAAGTGCGTATCCGAAATGAACGCCGGTAGCGATCTTTGAGATAGCGCAGGTGGTTGCGTCAATATACAGTGGATCGCCGTAAGCAACGGCACTGTTACCAGCACCATCAGCAGCGTAAACGTCCTGCACCCAGATCCCTTCGGTATCAAGTGCAATGAGGTCTGTTGCTGCTGCTGCTGATGTAAAAGCTACACCAACAATGACGCCGCCGACAATACAAGGATCGCCTTTATCGACGAATCCATCAGTGTGCGACGGGTGGGTAATCTGACTTTCAAGTACTGAAATATGCCTTCCTTCGTAAGTTGAAGACACTTCATCGCCTGCGGTTCCAGCATCCGCAGTAGGGTATGCGTATGTCATGTTTATCTACCTCCTGCGGCAAGCTCTGCGAGCTGTGCAGCTTCCTCTTTGCTCTTCCCGGTCATGAGATACATGGAAGTGAGCGACTCAACGAGTGCCTTGTGGCCGTCTTCCGTTGCAGGTGCACTTCCGCCGTTGCCTCTGATGCCGGACTCTTTTCGGATGGCTTCAACTTCTGCGGTCTTTGCTTCAATGGCTGCTTTTACAACCTCAGCAAACTTCAATGCATCAATGCCGCCGTCCTCTGCTATGATAACCTGCTTCACCAGGCTTTCAGTGAGAATCTTTGCAGATGCTTCCGGGAGCTTGGCTTTGGTGATCTCAGCGGCGACATACTCGGTTGCCTTTGCCTCTGCTGCTTTGGCCTTGAGAGTCTTGATCTCATCCGCCTGTTCTTTCAGCTTTCCTTCTGCCTCAGTGAGCTTCTTTGCCTGCTCTGCGAGGCGTTTGTCAGATTCCAGACCAATAATGGCCTGCTCTGCAATCTGTTTCACATACTCAGGATAATCCGTCTGGATCTCCTTGAGCGTGAGTCTTTTGGGTTCGTCTGCCATGTTCTTTCCTTCGCTTTTTTGTTCGTCGTCTCTGCGCCGTTCAAACGCTTCTCCCAGAGTCTTGTAGTGACCGCCAGCGCCGGGAACTGTCACAAAGTCCACTGTGTTCAGTGCATCTGCAAGCAGTTCAGTGATGATCTGGCCCTTGCGCCCTTCAGCTTCCCCGGCTTTTGCCACACCAGACACATAATGCGATATGCCGATGTGCCCGCCCATCGCCTTAAGGTCCTCCACGTACTGAGGCAGGACTCTCGCAATGGTATACGGGCCGGGACCATCCCACCCGTTCGCCTCGTAGTGGGCAGCCTCTTCAAAGACTGCCGCAAGAGGGGACACACCTTTGATGGTTCTGGCCGGCTGGCTCTTCTCAGATTCGCGAGTGGGGTGGTCGATGTGCATGTGCATCCCTTGCGGGTATACGCCATCTGTGCACGCCTTCTGCAAAACTGATTCAGAATAATAGCCTGACGATCCCCAGCCTGGTGAGATAATGTGAATGTCAATGGTTAGACCATTGGCATTGGCTTCTAAGAGTTTGAAATGAGCAGCAGTGCTATCAAGCACAATTGAATCAAAAGAGGCTGCCATCAATACAAATTTGTTTTAGTTAGATATAAAAAGATTGTGTTGGTATACCGGGTTAATCTGTTTTCTTTGGATTAAAATAATCATGATTCCTGATAATGAAATCATTGATATCAGAATCTTTAGGGCAGAATAGGGGCACCCCCCAAGTATAAGATAGGCACCAGTCAGAGAGATCCATAAATCCACAGCCATTCATCTCTGAATCTTGGTTCTCGCAGTAACCGCGATCATATCTCCTTGTCATGGGATTGTACATTTTACACAGCGATCTGCACGTCTCACAGCACTCTGATTTATCGTGGTTATCCATCAAGGTCTCGACAATTGATCTGATCTGTTCTGCTGTGTGTGGGGAATCCAAATTGATTATTTTATAATGCACCTTCATTCTTACTCCTTCCTGTTCAGCGTCACAGAGCCGCCACCAACAGAGATTTTCATCCGCGTCATTACCGGGTTGCTATCTATCGGCGTTTCAAATGCGGCACTGATCACATCTTCGACAATCCTGCGGGCCTTGATCACGTCGTCACCTTTGACTGACCCTTCGAGGATGCAGATCAGACTGTATTCAGTCATAATGCCCCCCTATTGCATTTGCAGAAAGTATCTGCAATCTTCTGGGAGTGGCTCACATTATCAGGGGTAATCTCGTGGATACCTGACTGATATGATACTCGCATCCTGTCATGGTTTAGCTGTTCTCTGAAGTGTCTGACCGCATGCTGTGTGCGCTCCAGCGTGAGTTCTGCAATCTGCCGGCATCCCATTCCATCATGCCCCTTATAGCAGATGACACAAAAGTATCCTTCGGTCATTCCTGCACCTCTTCAATAGTGATCATCACAGTCTTGCCTACGAACTCTGACAGGTCGAGATAATTGTCATCAATGCAATATACCGTTTTTGTGAAAATAGACATATAATCTATGATCACATCTGCAGTTAGTTTGCCGCCAATTTTTTTACTCATCGTGCACCTCAACAAAGAACACATCGAATTCAGGGAACGGCACATGCTTGTGAGTAAACGGGCACGTACCCATCACATGACCGGGACAGGAACCATTATCACACACCCCATAATACCCCTCATCTTTGAACCTGCACGAGGTCAAAAACTCATCTGGGCCTATGTATTTGTATTTCATTCTGCATCCTCCTTCTTCACCACAAAGCGATCCATCAGCCTCGTGTTGTAGTCAAGGATCTCTCGCTCAAGCAACCGAGGAATGACATCTGCATAATTACCAGTCCAGTTTGAACGCCGACGTTTTGCAGCATATGATGTCTGTTCCATCACAAACATAGTGATCTCTTCTGGCGTAATAACGGGCGTTCCTGCATCCTCCAGAGGACACCAATCAGGCAACTCTTTAAGGCTTTCTCTGCCATCTACCATACAGTGCCCGCACTCTGGCTCGCTGCATGGGCAGTCATAGCACGTCTTTATCAGCATAACGCGGTCCTTCAGGCTGATCTGCTTCATTCTACATCCTCCCCCATGATATTGAAGTATACCCCATCAAAATGCCATTTGCAAAGCGGGCACCCCTCGTCCTTTAGGCTTTGGATAAATCCCTTTGAAATGTTGCATGCAAAGTCATTTCGTCTCTCTTTGCAATCCCGGCAGCATTTATCGATCCATGATACATCTTCACCGTTACAACGCATCATTCTGCATCCTCCAGAGGGCAACCACTAGGGATGCCGTTCATCACATACACATCACAGGGCCTTAGATTACAGGTGCACCCATCTATGTCACGTGCGCCCATGCATGGGCATTCATAACAAGACACTATCTTCAGCACGCGGTCTTTTAGTCGGATCTGTTTTGTCATTTTCTCACCAGCTTTTCATAGTTATAGACAACAGTCAACACGCCATCTTTGTTAATATAAATTTTTTCTGCACCCATAGAACGCAGATATAGGGTAAATTTGATTGCATCTATCGCGCACTTAATCCGGTCTAATAAAATCATTTCCTCACCCGCTCACGGTTCCAGTATGGGCTTTTACATCGCGGGCACAATACCGGCTGCTTCTCGGACCGTGGATACCATGTGTGCCCACAGCGTTTACAGGATAACTCGCGTATCTCCATGAGTTATAGTATTATCATAAAAGAGTATATATGTTATGGTTGAATCTCCCTGAATAGACAGTAACACCTACAGCCGGGAAAGCGTAAAGGTTGCTGGTGTCCTGATGGAAATGGGGCATTTAATGGAATCCACCCCGCTGCGGAGTTCTCTAAGCACCCATCAGATACCTTGTCGTCCTGTGAGTTGGCCCATGATTTCTCCATCTGAACACCAGCATCACTCACACTATCAATGAGCGCCCTATTGCCTGCCTCATATGAATTTCCGGTTTCTGTCACGGCAATTAGTTGTGCACGTTGCCGGGAGAACTGGGTGAATTTAGTGGAAATGGTCTTTGCAGTCTCTCCATACGTCCTTTGATTTTTGAGAGAATCTGCAATTATAGTTTTTAACTGGTTACCTGTAGTTTTTTGCAGGTCTCTTATGTAGTCTATGCTCCCGCCATGCTCTAAAAAGAAGTTCACGGCCCGCGGATTCATCAAATCAAACGATCCCCCTTTCCCCGGAACAAACATACTCTCAGCCACAGAGGCACCTTTTGTGAGAGCTCCAGCTTCCATCTGGGTGATAATCACCTGCAACTCTAACTCGGTTTCCGATGCTATATCATCCCACAGCAGACCGAAGTCGTTAAGGGTATACTGCGTCTCTGCCAGCCTATGATAAGACTCGGTAAAAAGGTATTGTTTTTCCTGGAGGGCATCAAGGACCATGCCCCGCTGCTTCCGGAAGAATGCTGACATCTTGCCCCGGTGTGCGCGGGCCAGCCGGTTAACGTCACGGGTCTTCTTGACCCCGATGGCAGCATACTTCAGACGGGTGGATGCTTCGTATAAGTTCATACTATCAACCTTGCCTGTCCTTGTGCCTCTTTAATGCGCTTCTGTGCAATCACAAAGTAATCTTCATCCTTTTCTATGCCTATGAAATTGCGCCCTGTGTTGATGCAGGCTACCGCTGTTGTGCCGCTTCCGAGGAAGGGATCCAGCACGGTATCACATCCCTTAAACATCTTTATGATCGTCTCGTATAGTTTTGCCGGGTCTTGATATACGTGGCATTTGTCAGACCCATACAAGGGAGATACCCCAAAACAATCAGACCAGATAAATTTATTCACTTTATAGTCATCTGAGATTTGATATACCAAAATCGGATTCCAGCGCCACGAATATTTCACAAATCCTTTCCCCCAAATGATCACTCTTTTTGGAGGGTTGTCGATTATCAGATGGTTTAGTTTGGTTGCGCTATGGATCACACAAACAGCCTTTGATGCAACCCGCAGAGTCTGCTGAAGGAATTCATTGTAAAATTCCCAGTAATCCCCGGTGACATCTTCATCCTTAAAGGGCGGTGATGTAAACACAAGATCAACACTGTCATCCTCCATCTCTGCCATGAGATCAAGACAATCAGCGCAATAAATGGTGTTAAGGTTCATGATCCCCGTGCTGCTTCTGCAAGCCCTGCTGCCGCCTGTGCTAACTGTGCAAGGTTGTCATCAGCATCAGGGGTGATCTCCCCCATGCCCATTGTCAGGTTGGTGATAAGCTCCTCTTTGACATCATCTTCAAGTTGTAGATCAAGGGCTTCATACGCAGCAGTCACAAAGCTGCCTGCATCCATGCTCCCGGCCCACACCCCCGGACTGTTAAGGGTTGCAGTTGCCAGCAGTGCGTTGACATACGCGATCGCATCCTTTGACCTGATAGAAGGAAACGAGATCTCAAAGTCGTCTGAGTCAAGCAGGGTCTTGAATATGATCGTGAGCGCATCAGTCCACATGGTCTGACGTTTTTCCACCAGTATCAGGAAACTCTCAGATAGATCCTTGGCCGTCGCTAAATTGCCGGTTGAAGGATCCCCAGTCAGGAGAGTCTCGGGCACACCGGACCCGGCGCACACCATGTTCAGGAAGTATCGGCTATCGGCAGGCCCTACGATCTTGTTGCTGCCCGCGTCAACAACTTTAAACTGCGTGTCTTCCTGGGCAACTACTGCGCTTCCTGCCGGGTTGCTCTGCAGAGATGTGCCCATGTAATCGGTATTCCCTTGCAGTTGTGTCCGGAGTGCTGCTGCCCCGCCTGTAGTTTTGGCCGTGAACGAGTGAGTATACTTGCGGACCGCCGAGACGATTGCAGCAAAGTCCTCAAGGAACTTCTCGTGTGGTTTGGCCCATCTGCACGCCGATACCAGTTCCGTGAGTGCAAACTTTGCCTTCAGCGTTTTGGTTGTGCTCATGTGATATACGGTAACATCAGAGCTCACGTCGTAAGTCTGCCCCTGGTAAGATAATTGCGTCTTTCCGGACGGGATATCCACGGGCTGTGCAAACACTGACGGATATGCACGTTTGTGCTCTTTGCCTTCTGCATCCTGCCACACGCGGATATAAAATACGGGCCGGCTTGAGTCCTCTTCATCAAAGACGATATCCCGTATCTCATACGATGACCATGCCCGCACTTGCTGTTTGCCTTTCCATATCGGTATGAAGACGTTGCCGGACTTCTGCAGCTCGGCATCAATCTCTCCCAGCGCCTGATGTGAAAAGAACGCCTGTTTGTTGAGATCATCTTTCTGGATCTTGTCTACCGCAGGGTTGTCGGATATGACAGTCACACCACGGGAAAAAGTGAACATCGTTTTGACATCTACAATGCGCTTAATCAGCGGGTTATACACCGCCATGAAGTTGCATATATCTGTGTAGGTATCGATGGTCTCCTTTGTCATGAATCTGAACTGCGGGGACGTGGCACCGCTTGTCCGTATCCACAGATAATCCCTATCGATACGGTTGGCCCAGTCAAGACTACCATATGCCTCGTCCGCGTGGGTCATGGCTTCGTCAACCTCAAGCTGTAGATTGTTGATCTGTGTCATCAGGCGTTCGTTTATCTTTGCGAGTTCGTCGCTCATGTCTTCGACCTCTCAAGCAGCTTCCTGCAGTCGCACTTGTTCTGCTGTGCCAGCAGCCACCGGTATTTGCTGCTGTTCATCTCAAGGCAAATGGTGCCTTCATCTGACTTAGGTTGATGCGTCTCAATGAGATGTGCCACCACGCTTTCATAGTC
>Ga0172381_10002463_pt1 | contig 20414 bp, 23 predicted proteins | sample Leawel6488metaG_FD_119754 | JGI IMG/M metagenome (GOLD analysis project Ga0172381, IMG submission 119754) | Leachate microbial communities from a municipal landfill in Southern Ontario, Canada - Leachate well 64-88 metaG | ecosystem: Engineered > Solid waste > Landfill > Unclassified | place...
AAATTGGAAAATATCAATAATCACAAATCATATTCAAAATAAAATTTGAAGTTCAGAGATGAACCAAAACATCGAAACATACAGAAATTAAAAATTTCTGTCTGCTAAAATTCCGTTAAGGAATTTTATCACATAATGAAGTTCAGGAATGAAACAGATCCTGAGTGGAGTGGAGAATTTATATTCAATGATACAGGTAGAGAATAATCTTAGCTTTAATTAGCATTAGAAATTAAAAAAATTTCTAATTATATATGAAATTACTCATTTATTACTGTTAGACGGATAGCTTGGTTTAAATTGTGATGAAGGACGTGGCAAGCTGCGATAAGCCTAAGGGATCTGCACGCAAGAATTGATCTTAGGATTTCCGAATGCGAGAACGCATTAAGTCTGAGAAGACAACATACGCTGGGAATTGAAACATCTTAGTACCGGCAGGAAAAGAAAACAAATACGTTATACCCTTAATAGCAGCGAGCGAAAAGGGCACAGGGCAAACTGAATCTACTTTTGAAAAGAAGTCAGAGATGTGGTGAGCTATAGTTCTAAGTCAATAAGTTTAAGTTTTCTGGAAAGAAACGCCTTAGAGAGTGAAAGCCTCGTGAATAAACTTGATATGAATATGCTTAAGAGAGTAGTATTTCCTAGATTGGAGGTATGAATACAGCAGAATTAACTGCTAACCCTAAATATAAATTTAAGTCCGATAGCGCACTAGTACCGCGAGGGAAAGCTGAAAAGTACTCTTAAAAGAGATTTAAAAGATTTGAAATCTAACAGTTACATTTGGTTACTGCTTCTTCGGAAGTTGTAACGTACGTCTTGAAAAACGGGCCAGGGAGTTTGTTTAAGTGGCAAGATTAACATTTTGGTAGTCAAAGCGAAAGCGAGTATGAAAATGCGTTAGTCACTTGGGCAAGACCTGAAGCCAGATGATCTAATCGTGAGCAAGGCGAAGTTTTCCGAAAGGAAAATGGAGGCCTGAACCATTGTTGTGTGCATGCACTAGGATGACTTGCGATTAGGGGTGAAAAGCCTATCGAATCTGGCAATGGCTGGTTCCTGTTGAAATATGCCTACGTATAGCCTCATCAGATAATTCTCTTATGGTGTAAAGTACGGATAGGTCACGCAGAGCGCTTTTGCTACGGTGAACTTTCCAACTCAGAAATTATAAGATGTTTATGATGGGAAACAGGGATGGCGCGTAAGGTGCTGTTCCGAGACCCAAACAAGGGAGACCGTGGTTAAGGTCCTAAAATTTATGTTAAGTGTATCAAAAAGAGTCTTAAACCTAAGACACTAGGGAGGTAGACATAGAAGCCGTCATCCTTTAAAGAAAGCGTAACAGCTCACCTATTGAGGTTTGAGGCCTTGAAAATGGACAGGGCTAAAACATAATACCGATACCATGGGCATACTCATTAGAGTATTGCGGTAAACAGGCGTCTTTTTTGCACAGAAGCTTTTCCGAGAGGAAGGGTGGAGCAAAAAGGAATGAGAATCCTGGCAGGAGTAAGATCAGATTCTGCTGAGAACCGCAGAATATCGCAAGAGCAAGGTTTCCTTGGCAATATCAATTAACCAAGGGTTAGTCGGCACCTAAGTTGTACCTTAATTGCGTACTACGATGGACAACAGATTAATATTTCTGTACTATATACAATCGTCTGAAAATATAAAATTGTTTCAGGATAAGCAAAGTTCCGAGAGGAAAATTGCATAAAGAAGATTGGGGAGCATAATGCTTAGATCCAATTGAATTTATGTGGTGAAAATTTCTGATTCCTGGAACCAGTGAAATAATTATATCTAGAAAGTATATAGCCGTACCCAGAATCGACACTGATGCTCTAGCTGAGAAGGCTAAGATATGAAAGTTTAATCTAGTTAAGGGAATTCGGCATTATTGGCCCTTTAGCTTCGGTATAAGGGGTGTCTATATTTGTTTTTTTAGAAATGGAAAAGCATTTGTAGATCTCAGTAACTAAGATGGTTCGACTGTTTATCAAAAACGTAGCCGATTGCTAATCTGAAAAGACTTGTATAATCGGTGAGACCTGCCCAGTGGTGGTGTCTAAAACCGTGTTTCAACGCGGCTAAGGTCCATCAAACGGCGGGCCTAATTCCTGAGGCTCAACTTAAGGGTCTCAATAAACTCGACTATATGCTGGAAATCCTAAGTAACTTTAAAATGAAAATAAAGTTATTTAAGTTATATTTTACTTATTTTCATTGAAGAGAATAAGTGAAAATGAATATAACGCAAGGACAATCAGCAGGAAAGGTTTCTTAATTTACTTTTAAAATCCTTTTGGGTTTTAAAGTCTCAAAAATTTTAATTTTTGATGTTTAAGAAAAATCCTCAGAGACTATACGTCGAGGATTGCGAAAGTAATCAAGATATAGTCCGACTCTGATAGTAATATCAGTCAGTTCGCTTAAGGTAGCGTAGTACCTTGTCGTCTGAATGGCGACTTGCATGAATGGTTTAACGAAATTGTCACTGTCCCTAACTAGAAACTTCTGAAATTATTGTCTGGTGAACAGACCAGAAACACCAAACGGGAAGCTAAGACCTTGTGGACCTTTACTGCAACTTGTTGTTGTGAATTTATGTTTAGTACATAGAATAAGTAGGAGAATACGCGTAGTTTAGGCGAGGCGGCTCACAATATGTAATACTACTTACATTATGTAGATTCACTTACTCTTATAGAGAACACCAACAGGCGGGCAGTTTGCCTGGGGCGGGACCCCTCTGAAAAGATATCGGAGGGGCCTAAAGACAAGCTCATCCAGGTCGGAAATCTGGAGTAGAGTGTAAGGGCAAAAGCTTGTCTAACTGTTTTTTAAATAGCACAAAAAGCAGAATTGAAAGATGGGCCTAGCGAACCCTTAAAGTCTTTTAATGAGACTTAAGGATGACAGAAAAGGTACCCCAAGGATAACTGGGTTGTCTCTCCCGATAGTTCATATTGACGGGGAGGCTTGCTACACCGCTGTCGGCTCTTCCTATCCTGGTCGTGCACAAGCGACCAAGGGTGCTGGAGTTCACATATTAAAAGGAATCGTTAGCTGGGTTAAGATCGTCGTGAGACAGATTGTATGATATCTATTTGGTGTGTTGTTGTTTGAGTGGAAGGATTCAGTAGTACGAGAGGAACCTGAATCCGATGCCTCTGGTGTAACAGTTGTCATAATGGCAGGCTGTGCAGCTACGCATTGTACGAATAAGCGCTGAAAGCATCTAAGCACGAAGTCGTCCGCAAAACGAAACAACTAAGGCCGCTACAAAAGATAGCGTTGATAGAGTTGAAATGTAAGTTTTAAGGCAACGAGAAATTCAGTTTGCAACTACTAAAAGCCTCAATTTAGTTTTATATAAAAATTAAATTTGCTAATATTATTCTCTACCTGTATCCTTGTTAAAAATTTTTATTTCTAAAAATTATTTTTTGGATTAGAACTTAGCGAAAGCTCTAAAGATAATTTTATATATTTCAGATATTCTATAATTGTATGGATATCTCAGATATTGGAGATAGGACAGAATTAAATTTTAAAAATTGGTTAGAAAAACATAGAATTCCTTACCTTTATATTAATCAGGAAAAAGAAACTTTCTCTTCTGTTTTCGAAGATAAATTAAAAAGACCTGATTTCATAATTTTATTAGAAAATTTTGGATTTATTTTAGTTGATGTAAAATATAAAAAAATAAACACAGATTATGGAAATTTTTGCATAGATTTTAATGAGACAAAAAAATATTCTTCGTTGCAAAGAAGATTTAATCTTCAGATATGGTATGCAATTTCTAATGAAGAAAGTGATTTTAAGACATGGTTTTGGATTCCTGTTTCAAAGGTCTTAGAATTAGATAAAAAGACTAAAACTTCAAGCAAGTCTAGAGAAGAATTTTTCCCGATTCCTGCAGAAGAATTTATACAAATATCTTCTAATGATTCTATTGATAGGCTTTTTTCTAAACGGATGTAAATAACAATTTATCTTTTTGTTAACTAAATATTTATAAAAGAAGGTCTAATTTTATTTTAATGGGATTTAGTTATGCTGGAGATGCACTTGTTTTAATTGTAGCAGATTCTAATGGGCTTACGAAAGAAGAAATTTTTGAGATAAATAAAAAAACATATCAATCTACACTTGAACACTATTTTGGTATACTTACTGATTTTGAGAGTGGTTTAAGTCAAAGAAGTTTTATAGAAAAAAGAGACGATGAAAAATATCATATTAGAAAAGATGTAGATATGCAAAAACTTCAAAATGCTTGCAGATTAGGAGCACAAATAGGATTTGGTTTATGTAAATATAGACCTAAGTTTTGGAAAGGAAAAATATTCGATGACAAAGATGTTCCAGGAGATGGATAATTTAGTTAACCTGCAAAGGTTTAAAAATCATAAAACCTCTCTATTTTTTGTAGATATATTTAATATATTTACAGTGAGTAAGACAAACTTTCTTTAAAAAGAAAGTTTGAACAAAGAATACCTTTTCCGAGAAAAGGTAAACTAAAATCTTTACTCATTAAGTGAGTAAGGTAATCAGCTTTCGGGAATTTGTTATTAAATTAACAAGTGTTGATAAAAATATAAACACTAATTCTTGAGGAAGGTCTGCCCATCAATAATACAACCATTAGATGAAAGTCTAATTGTCGCGAGGCAAAGCTCTATTACAGAAACGACACAGCCATCTTTGAGCAATGAAACTTGCGTGAAGCTTAGAGAAGATGGATTTGATGAAACGAATATCTTGGTTGATGCAAGGACAAAATGTCTGCTTAGTCAAATGCTGATAGAAATGGTTCGTCATCCTCTTGGATGAAACGACAATTCACAAAAGGTGGCCTATTCCTTACTCACTTTTTATTTTTTAATTTAATGCATAACTTTTTTGTACACAAACTTAGGTGGCTTCGCCAACCCAAGTACCAACCTTTTTCAATATCTGATAAATATTTTTAGCTTTAAAGATGAGTAACTTAAATAAATTCAATTCAACATTATTAATAAAGATGAAATTAAGGTTAAAACTTGTTTTCCTTAATTTTAATAAAATCAAAATAATTTGAGTTTTGTTTAAAGTAAAAGTTTTATTCTTACAATAATCTCTTAAAGATTAACTTTAAATAACATATTTCTCTTAATTTTTGATATGGGGGAGTAGCTCAGTGGGAGAGCACTACGCTGAAGACGTAGGTGTCGAGTGTTCGATTCACTCCTTCCCCATTTTTATTTTCTTTCAAAAACATTTATAAATCTCCTTAAGTTAGAATAATAATAAAAGATGGTAAACAAAAAGGCGGCGATGGAATTGTCTATGAGTACTATTGTTATCTTAGTTCTTGCTATGTCTATGTTAATTTTAGGGTTGGTTTTAATTAAAACTATTTTCACTGGAGCAAAATATAATGTTGACACAATGAACACAAAAGTTCAAAATGAAATTAACAAATTATTTGTTGAAGACGACCCAATGGTTGTTTATCTTGCAAATCAACAATTAAGTATAAAACCAGGTGAAGACTGGGGAGTAGCATTTGCAGTTAAAAATTTACTTGAAAACGATATGGGTCTTCATACTTTTGAATATGATGTTGCAATAAATATGGATTCTGCAGACTTAAAAAGTAACTGTGGAGGGTTGACCATCAAAGAAGCTGAATCCTATATAGAGTTAGGTAAATCAGGTTCAATTAAACTTCTTCCAGGAGCAACAGGATATGATATTATTAGAGTTAATGTTCCTACAGGAGCCCCATTATGTTCTATTAGATATTCTATTACTATAGAGGGTTATGCTTCTAGAAATTTTGATATTAAAATTACAGCTTAAGAATAATTAAGTTTATTTATACTTTGATTTTCTAAAACTTAGGCGAATAAATTCAACCTAAGTTTATTTTACTTATCTATAATGTATAAAATTAGAGGAGATAAAAATTTAGAGATTAAGTTGTATTTTATTAAACTAATTGAAATAATTAATCCAGCTCAAAAGAGATTATCTAATATATTAAAGCAAGAATAAATCCATAAAAGTTTTTGTGGGTTGCTTAAGTTATATGAAAAAGGTTATCGCAAGCTTTAAAATATCTTTCTGACTCATTAGGAGATGGTTTTGAAATTATACAACACACTTGTAAGAAAAAAACAAATTTTCAAATCAATTAATCCTAAACAAGTAAACATGTATACTTGTGGGTTAACAGTTTATAATTATGGTCATATTGGAAATTACAGAGCGTTTGTTGCTTCAGATATTTTAAGAAGATATTTAGAATATTCTGGATATAAAGTTAAAAAAATTGTTAATATCACTGATGTAGATGATAAAACTATCAAAGGGTCTATTCAAGAAAAAAAATCATTAAAAGAATACACAAAGAAGTATGAGGATGCTTTTTTTGAGGATGAATCTAATCTAAATATTAAAAAAGCAGACAAATATCCTAAAGCAACAGAGCATATTAAAGAAATGATTTCTCTTATTGATGAATTATTAAAAAAAGGGTATGCTTACAAATCTGAAGATGGGATTTATTTTGATATTAAAAAATTTAAAGATTATGGAAAATTAGCAAAATTAAATCTAGAGGATTTAAAAAAAGGTGCAAGAGTTGCTAAAGATGAATATGAAAAAGAGAATGCAAAAGATTTTGCATTATGGAAGTTTTATGATAGTGATGATGGAGAAGTCTTCTGGGAATCAAAATTTGGAAAAGGGAGACCTGGCTGGCATATTGAATGTTCTGCGATGTCTACTAAATATTTAGGACAACCATTTGATATACATACAGGAGGGATTGATTTGATTTTTCCACATCATGAAAATGAGATTGCCCAAGCAGAAGCTTCTAATGATAAAAAGTTTGTAAATTATTGGATTCATAATGAATGGATGATGGTAGATAAAAAGAAAATGAGCAAATCTTTAGGAAATGTTTACAACATAAGAGACTTAAAAAAATTAGGGTATGACTATCAAGCAATGAGATATTTTTATTTAACAGGGCAATACAGAACACAGATTAATTTTACATTGGACAATTTAAGAAATGCACAAAATTCCTATGATAGACTTAAAAATATAATTGCAGAAATCAAAGATGATAAAAAAGAAAATGAAGAATATCTAAAAGAGTTTGAAAAAGCAATGAATGATGATTTAAACACACCAGAGGCATTACAAGTTTTGTGGAAATTATTAAGAGATGAAAATGCTGATGGAAAGATTAATACAATTAAAAGAATTGATGAGGTCTTGGGGTTAGATTTATTAAAGAAAGAAGAGGTTTCTGTTCCAAAAGAGGTTCAAAAGCTTGTCAATGAAAGAGAAAATGCAAGAAAAAATAAAAATTGGAAACTTGCTGATGAATTAAGAGATAAAATTAATAAATTAGGGTATAATGTTAGTGATACAAATGAAGGAGCGAAAGTGAGTAAGATATAAAATGGAAGAAGAACACCCTATAAACCAAAAAACAATTTGTCAGAGCTGTGGTATGCCTATGAAAAAAGAAAAGGATTTTGGTAAAAATGCGAATGGAACTCAAAATTATGAATATTGTTGTTTTTGTTTTAGAAATGGAAGATTTACAGATGAAGGAATAACTCTTCAAGAAAAAATTAACAAACTCGTAAGAATAAGTGTTGAACAATTAGGACTTAAGGAAAATCTTGCAAGAACAATGGCTGAAACAAAACTGCCTCAGTTAAAGAGATGGAAAAATAATTAAGCTGATTGATAAACAGGAACATATACTCTCCTTTCATTTAAGTCTATAATAATCTTTTCTTTGTTTTGTATAAAGGTTAAAATTTTACCCAATCCTCGAATATCAGTATGTTTCATTAATTTTTGAAAAGTTACATAATGACTTTTCATATCTTTACATTTTTTAATTTCTTTATACACTCCTTCAAATGATTGTATGGTTTGATTTTTCATTTTTAGGGTTTCAAAACATATTCTTCCTTTTTAAAGGTTGTTGTTAAGTCTGCAAACATTTATTAGTAAAGAAATTTAAAAAATAATAATGAAAAAGAAAGTAATTAAGAAAAAGGAGATTCAGTTTCCAATGGAATTTAATCCTGGATTAAAAAAATTTGAACCTGTGCTTCCATTTAGAAAAAAATCATTAAATATGGAAAGAAAAAGAAACTGGTGGGCTTATGTATATATTATTACTTGGATATTATTGTTAGCAGGTAGTTTAGCTGTGTTTATATTCTCAAAATTAAAAGGAGCATAATTAAAATGAGAAAACCCTCCTTGTTTAAGATAAAATGGATTTAATCTGGCATGTTTTTTGGAGTGCAATAATTTCTAAACTACTTGGTTTTGAGGCTGGTGAAATATTATTTATTATTCTTGGAAGCGTTATCATAGACATAGACCATATTTTTTATATGGTCTTTTGTATGAAGATAAAATCTCTCAAAGAGATGATTAAATTCCATAGGACTAATTTTAAAACAATGACTCCTCATTTTTATATTTTGCATTTCTTAGAGCTTAGCATTGTTTTGTTAATATTTTCTTATATCACAAATCAAAACATAATCTTCTTAATCTCTTTTGGAATGTTATTGCATTGGATTGCCGATGCTGTTAAATATATTTGGTTTTACAAATCAGTTTTTCCATGGATAAAATATTACTCTTTAATTGTCTATATTAGGAGTAAATTTATAAATTGATTAATCTTATATAATTTGAGGTGAAAAAAATGTGCGGAAGTTGTGGATGTAAAAAAAAGAAAGCTAAGAAAAAGAAATAAAAAAGTAAGAAATTATAATTATTTTTTATGAGATATTTTTGTTAGATAAACATTATAATTTGGTATTTTGTTTTATAATCAAATTTATAAATCAGAGATTATTGTTTAAGGGATAAAAAGAAGGGGTGATGAGGTGACTCAGATAAAAAGAGGAAAATGATAGAAAGTTTACAGTCTATTTCAATTGCAATAGAGTTAATTATAGCAATATTAGGGTTATCTATCTTATTTAAAAAAAAGAAAATTTATGGGTTAGGAATTTTTATAACATTTGTGATTTATGTTTTTTATGATTATGCTAAATTAAACAGTATCAACATAAATACAAATCTCCTTTCTTTTTTATTTTTTATTGCAAGTTTGTCTATGTTCTTGGTTGTAATTAAATTGTGGAAGGAGAAAAGTAAAAAATGAAGATTTGGTTAAAATTTGGAATAGGATTAAATTTAATTATGTTTTTTTTATCTGTCTTAGTTTATTTAATTTTGTTTCTCTTTGGAGCTAATTCTTTAATTAATGGATTTATAATCTTTGGGTTACCTTCTATGTTTTTTGCATTATTATTTATGAAAGAAGGATTATTTACTTCTAACTTTGTGTTTTTTGGGGTTTCAATTTTAAGCTGGTTTGTTATCGGAGTGTTAATTGGTTTAATTATTCAAAAGATTAAAAGGAGCAAAAGAAAATGAAACAAAAAAAATTGAGAATTTTTAAGCTTCATCTTTTAAGAGGTAAAAGATGAAACCCGAAGATTTTGTAAATTTAAGATACAAACCAACAGAAGATGATTTAATTTGTTTATTTAGAGTTGAACCTGAAAAAGGAACAACAATAAAAACTGCTGCTGCAAATGTTGCACTTGAATCAAGCACAGGAACATGGGCAGAGGTTTCTACTGAAAAAGAATACATGAAAAAACTTTCTGCAAAGGTTTTTTCAATAAATGGTAAAATGATAAAAATTGCATATCCTTCTGAATTATTTGAAAAAGGAAATGCTCCAAATATCCTTTCTTCTATTGCAGGGAATATTTTTGGGATGAAAATGGTAAAGGGACTAAGATTAGAAGATGTAAAAATTCCAAAATCAATTATTAATTCATTTAAAGGACCAAAATATGGAATTGATGGGATAAGAAAAATGATGAAAGTTAAAGAAAGACCCTTTATAGGAACAATAATTAAACCAAAATTAGGACTCAAAACAATTGACCATGCAAAAGTTGCTTATGAAGCATGGCTTGGAGGATGTGATATTGTTAAGGATGATGAAAATTTATCTTCTCAAAAATTTAATAAATTTGAGGATAGAATTGCAAGGACTTTAGAATATGCAAATAAAGCAGAAGAACAAACAGGAGAGAAAAAAGCATATTTAGTTAATGTAACTGCAGAAACAAATGAGATGTTAAAAAGAGCACAATTAGCAGAAGATTTAGGAAGTAAATTTGTTATGGTTGATGTTCTCACAGAGGGTTTTGGAGCATTACAGACCTTAAGAGATGCTGATTTTAAGCTTGCTATTCATGCACATAGAGCAATGCATGCTGCATTTACAAGAAGCCCAACTCATGGAATAAGTATGATGTTTATTGCTGATTTATGCAGATTAATTGGAATGGATACTCTTCATATAGGAACTGTTGTTGGGAAAATGGAAGGAGGACTAAAAGAAGTAGATGAAATTGATGAAGAGATTGAGAAAAAAATTGTAAAAGAAACTAAAGACAGATTAAACCAAAACTGGTATAAAATAAAACCTGTTCTTGCAGTAAGCTCTGGAGGATTACACCCAGGGCATATTCCTTTTTTAGTTAAACATTTAGGAAAAGATTTAGTTCTTCAAATGGGAGGAGGCATACATGCCCATCCTGCAGGAACATTTAGAGGAGCAATAGCGGCAAGACAGTCATTAGATGCTGCATTAAGGGGAATTTCTCTTAAAAAATATTCTGAGAATCATACTGAATTAAAACAAGCACTTGAAAAATTTGAGGAAAAATAAAGTAAGAAAATGCTTTATCAAAATTATTTAAAAAAATTAAAGATATGCCCTTTTTGTCATTTAATAGGAGATGAGATTATAAAACAAAATAATTCTGCGATGTTGGTTCTTGCAAGAGCCCCTTATACAAATACTCATTTGTTAGTTGTTCCTAAAAAACATTATAGTAAACTTATTTCTATGTCTATAAAAGAAAAAGAGGACATTGAAAAATTAATTTATTATGGTATGGAAAAACTTCATAAAAAATATAAAAATGTTACTATTCTTTACAGGGAAGGAAATAAAAAAGAAGTGGGTAAATCAATTAATCATTTACACTATCATTTAATCCCAGATTTAAAAATAGGAAGCCATGATGTTCATTGGAAGGAAAGAAAGATATTTTCTGAAGAAGAATATATTAAAAAAATAAAAGAATTGAAAAAAGCTTTATTTAGCTAGTAAAGATAAGTTAGACTTCTGAAATAAAAATTTAATACTCATTCATATCTTTCAAGAAATAAGAAACATGAATTATTTCACACTTAGATTATCACTAGGTATTGCTCTCATGATTTCTTCTTTAGAAACAGGTAAATGAAATTTGTCTCTTATTTTTTTAGCAATTTTTTCTGCTGCTTCTTGTTTTGAAAGTTTTCCTCTTTTAATTTCAGCTAAAACTTTTTCTTTTATTGTATTAGGAACACACCTGAATTTTCCTTTTTGAATTATTAGAACAAGCTCAGGTTTTACTTTTAGAGTTTTTTTATCTCCTTTTACCCCAAAAGTTCCGACTTTCATTGATTTTACTTTGTAAATCTGATTTCCCTTAAAAATATCTATAGTAATATCTGAAGAACTGCTTTTCCATTGTTTTGAAAAACAAGCAGTAAAAATTGCAGTTTCATCTAAATCTTTTTTCGAAGGTTTATCAGATTGAATTATCATAAAACTACTCCCTGGAGCAGAAGTATGCATCAGAGTATATTCTGGTCTTAAAAAGTTTTTAATAACAAGTTCATTTTGCTCATCAGATTTTCCACCAATCACTAAGACATCATTAGATGTAAAAAACCATCTATAATTCTCATAATCTTTTTCAGGGTTAAGGTTTTTATTCATTAAAGTAGAAGAAAACTCTGTATTTTAAAGGTTTCTGAAAGCCTTAGAGAGATAGATAATAATATAAACTGAAGAAAATTTAAATAAAAATGACTTCACATCAAGAACTTCAGTTAGGTAAAAATGGATTAACCCATGAATTTTTAGAAGAAATCAAAAAAAGGTTTGATGTAAATAAATTCAAAAATCTCAAGGTTCATGTATTAAAAAGTGCAAGGGAAAGCAAAGAAGATGTTAAAAAATATTCAGCAGAGATTGAAAAATATCTTGGAGAGAAGTATACTTGTAGGATACTTGGGTTTAGTATATTTATTAAGAAATGGAGAAAAGCTAGAGTGAAAGACAAAGTTTAAAACATATTAAAAATTTTATTTCTTATGCACTATCATATTATCCTAACTGAATTATGCAACTCTAAATGTAAATATTGTTATGAAAAATCTATGAAGGAATTTGATAATGGGCTTGACAAAGTGTTTAAATTTGATTTTTCATCTCCATGCAAATCAGAAGTTGATGTTAAAAGGTTAAGAAAATTTTTATTAAAAGATAAAAATCCTGTTTTAGTTTTTTATGGTGGAGAACCTTTACTTGAAATTGAAAAAATAAAAGAGATAATCGATGAACTAAAATATACTAAGGTATTATTTAGAATGCAGACAAATGGAAAACTTCTTGATGAAATTCCGTTTAAGTATTTGAAGAAGATTGATAAAGTTCTTGTTTCCCTTGATGGAACAAAAGAGAGAACTGATTTTAATAGGGGGGAAGGAACTTATGATAAAGTTATAAAGAATATTAAGCAGATAACAGAAAAAGGATATGATGGGGAATTAATTGCAAGAATGGTAATATCTCAAGAATTTCCTGATATTTATGAACAAATTTTAGATTTAATTAACAATGGATTTAGCTCTATTCACTGGCAGATTGATGCAGGATTTTATAAATTTGATTTTAATGAGAAAAAGATTACAAAATTTATTGAAGAATATAATCAATCAATAAAAAAGCTTATAGATTACTGGATAAGTGAAATGAAAAAGGGCAAGGTCTTGAAGTTATATCCTTTTTTAGGAATTGTTGAGAGTATACTTAAGAATGAGCCAACAAAAATAAGATGTGGTGCAGGACATTCTGGATATGCAATAACAACAGATGGAAAAATAATGGCCTGCCCAATTATGAATTGTGTTGAAGATTTTAAAGCAGGAAATTTAAATGACAGTCCTAATAACTTAAAAAAATTTGAGGTAAATGAATGCAAAGGATGTGAGGTTGAAAATTTATGCGGAGGAAGATGCTTGTATTGGAGAAGAGCAAGATTATGGCCTAAAAAAGGAGACGACTTAATATGCGAGAGCATTAAATTTTATATAAAAGAATTAAAAAAAAGAATTCCTGAAATAAAAGAATTAATTACTAAGAAAATTATAAAAGAGTCGGATTTTGAATATGAAAAGTATTTTGGACCTGAAATAATTCCTTAGTTAAATTTATAAAGGGTTTTTGGTAGGTAATTTTAGGTTTGAGGGTCAATATGACTTATCTAATGCTGCAAAGCATGGCCTATTATAAAGATTAAAATGACAAATAAGATAGAAAATAATCCAGTATATGAAATGTCTGCTAATGAGTATAATACTAAATTAGCTGAGGCATTAAAACAAATTCCTGAATTTAAAGAGCCTGAATGGAGTTTTTTTGTTAAATCTGGAGTATCAAGAATAAAACCCCCTACTGAAAATGGTTTTTGGTTTAAGAGGGCTGCAAGTATTTTAAGACAAGCATATGTAAGAAATATTGTTGGAGTAAATAGATTAAGAACAAAATATGGAAGCAAACAAAACAGAGGTATGAGACCTGAAAGATTCAAAAAAGCTTCTGGTAAAATTATAAGAAATATTTTACAGCAAGCAGAAGCTGCTGGATTATTAGAGAAATATAATGTTCCTGGAAAAAGAGCTGGAAGAAAATTAACTATTGAAGGTAAACAGTTATTAGAGGGAATAAAATGAGTAATAAAATACCAAGCATGCAGAGGAAGAGAGTAAACAGATGTGCTTATCAAAAGAAAATCAAATTAAGTAAGGCTAATAAAAAAACTCACTGGGCTCCTGTTTGGGTAGTTTTGAAAAAATTAGGGCCTGGAAAAAGAGCTCATCCATCTTCTGTTACTTATACAAAAAGACATTGGAAACAAATAAAATTAAAAATTAAACCAAGAAGGCAGGCTAAAAAACATTTAGGATAAAATGGCAAAAAAAGAAACTGAACCAAAAGTTATGCTTGAAAGAGAATATATTGTTCCACTTAGAAAAGGCTGGTTAAAAGTTCCAAAATATAAAAGAGCAAATAAGGCTCTTAAAACATTAAAAGAATTTATGGTTAGACATATGGGAGTTTATGACAGAGATTTAAGGAAAATAAAAGTTAGCGAATTAATTAATAATGCAATAAGAGCAAGAGGAATGTATAATCCTTTAGCAAAAATTAAAGTTAAAGCAAAAAAATATGATAATGGAATTGTGAGAGTTGAATTAGTTGATATACCTACATATGTTAAATTTGCTCAATTAAGAAAAGAGAAAATATTATCAAATATAAGTAAAAAAGCAAAACCTGAGGAAAAGAAAGAAGAGGCTACACCTGCTGAAATAGAAAAGAAAGAAGAGGCTAAAGAAAAAGAAGAAGCTTCAAAAGAAGAGGGATTAGCAAAAGCAAAAATGCAGGCAAAAGAGATGAAGCATGTAGCAAAAGACAAAGGCATAAGAATTCAGAGAAAAGCTTTAGCCAAGTAAAACTAGTAAAATGACATATACATTAAAGAGGGAGTTAAAAAGACTTAGTAATAAACAATTTGCAGAGGACATTCAAAATTATATTAAATCTCCTTATGAATTCTATGGAATTAGAGTTCCTGAAATAAGAATTCTTGCAAAGCGACTTCATGAAGAACATTCTTTAAAAGAGTTTTATAATATTTTTAATAAATTATGGAAGTCAGGATATCATGAAGAAATGTCTCTTGCACTTTATACCTTACAACTTTATGAAAAAGATTTTGATTTAAACACTTGGAAATTTTTAAAAACAAAAATAAATGACATTAAAAGCTGGGATCAAATAGATGCTATTTCTACATTTATAATTGGAAAAATCCTATTAAAAGAACCAAAATTAGAAAAAGAAATGATTAGACTTTCAAAAGATAAAAATTTCTGGATGAGAAGAATTGCAATTGTTTCTACACTCCCTTTAATTAAAAATGGAGAAATTAGACTAACTATGAAATTTGCAGAAAAATATGTTTATGATAAAGAACCCTACATACAAAAAGCAACTGGCTGGATGTTGAGAGAGGCAGCAAAACAAAAACCAGAATTAGTTAAAAGATTTGTTTTAAGACATATTAATATGCCCCCTATTTGTTTTAGTTATGCAACTGAAAGGGATTTGAAAGGGCTAAGAAGAATTAGAGAGATGAGAAAGAGAAAACAATAAAACAACATAAATCTTTTTAAATAATGGTTTTCTTAAATACAAATGTTAAAAGATAAGGTAGATTCTAAATACAAGTTATTAGAAAAATTAGCAAAAAAAGAAGTTACTAAATTAAATCACCCTGATAAAAATAAAATGGTATTAAATTGTCAACAAAGTACTTGTCCTTTTATTAAAAAAGTTAATCATATAATAGAACTAGTTTCTTATGATTTCGCAAATAAACCTTATTCTGTTCCAGGAGTGAATGATGTTTTTCCTTCTCAATTAGAAGCCTATGAAAATAGTTCTAGCGGAGCACCTAAACAAGTAAGATTAGATTTATTAGCACAAGCAGAAGTTCCTATAAAATTTCACCAAAATTCCCTTCCATATGGCGTGCATGAAATAACTCCTGAAAGTGAAGAGAAAGTATTTAGCATGCTTGATTAATTTTGTTTAATAGATAGTAATTTAAATAAGCAATTCTCTTCGTAAGAAAACCTAGTTTTTCCACAGAAAACTTTTATGGTTTTCTGGGGCTTAGAAAATCTCTGAAAATTTTCTCAGCTTAACAAGTCATCTTTCCTATAACTGTATAATTTATAAACATAAATTATATTAAGATTTTATGAGAGAGTTTGTTTATTATTCTGGAAAAGCAAAAACATCTGGAAATTTTGGGGATGATTTAATGAAAGCAGGAAGAATGGATATTATTTGTAATGTTATTATCCAAACTTTTTTTATCTCTAATCAAATGAGAGAGGATATTCATTTGCATTTGATTTTTAATGGGCCACCAAATCCTCCAATGCATTTAGAACTTATCTCAAATAAAGATATGCCAATTAGTAAAAAGGATGTTGCAGGATTACTTAAAAGAATGCTATATAAGTGCAATGAAACAAAAAAAACAGAAGTTTTCCCAGGATGTTTTATTGAAAAGAAAAGTTTTGTAGGACTATTAAAAGAATTACAAAAAGAAGGCAAGAAAATTTATATTCTTGATGCTAAAGGAGAGAATCTCAGAGAAGTTAAAGAATTGAAAAATTGTATTTTTGTTATTGGAGACCACGAAGGACTTCCTGTAAAAGAACTTAAAAGATTTAAAGACAAAGTTTCTATTGGAAATAAAGTTTATTTTGCAAGTCAAATCTTTATTATTCTAAATCACGAGATGGATATAAGAGGAATATAAATCCTTTAAAAGACATTCTAGAAATAATTTTAAACTTAAACTTGAATGGCTTCGCCAATCCAAGTTCTTTTTGCTTACGGATAATTAATAAAACAGAAGAGGAGAAAGTTTAGAGATTAAGTTGTGAGATTATTTTTCTAGCTTAAAGATAAATCATTCAAAATAAGAGGGCTAACATAACTCAAAAAGATTGCACATTATGGATAAGAAAAGAAAATTTAGGTTAGACTTATCTTCCTAAATTTTGCAGACCATTAACATGTAAAAAAAGCCTATAAGAATATAATCTTTCACATCCCTAAACATTTAAATATAAATAATACAATAAATGCTTATGAAAACACTACGTGCTTATCTCTCTGGAACAGTACAAGGAGTATTTTTTAGAAAATTTTTAGAAGAAAAAGCAAGCGAGTTTGGAGTACGAGGTTTTGTTAGAAACTTAGATGATGGAAGAGTTGAAGTTTTAATTGAAGGAAGAGATGAAAATGTTAATTCTATGTTAGAAGCATGTAAAAGAGGAACTCAACATACAAAAATTACAGATGTTCAGACTCAAGAATTAAAACACCAGGGGTTTGAAGGATTTAAGGTATTTAGAATTTAATTCTTAATCAAAAATAATTTTAAGTGATTTGTTTCACAAAGCAGTAACAAAAAGAATTATATTCAAGAACACAACTTTGTTTATAAACAAAAAATTTGGATAGAATTATATTAGTTAGTGTAAAAGAGTTCTGATAATTTACAAAGATGACAGAGAAAGTTACAAAATTTCAGGCAAAAGGTATAAGAGCATCCTTAACAGATGAATATAATTCTCTAAAATCTAAATTTGATAATAATCCAGATAATGCTCTTTACAATGTTTATGCACTTTCTATGAGAAGTTGGAAAAGTCATGAAGAAAGAGTTGTTGGAATGTCTCAGGAAATAGGTAAATATAATTTAAATTCAACTCAAAAAAGTGCATTAGAGAGTTATTTAATAACTTACAAAGATAATGTTGTTAGAAATGCAAAAAGAATTAAAAATGTAAATAAGATTGTTTCTGTAACTGATTCTTTAAGTGGTTTCTTACACCAAGAAACAGAAAACCCAAATATTCAAATTCAAAATTATCAAACAGCAACTAAGAAGAAAGCAGGATTTGGATTAAAAGAAACTCTTATTAGCATTGCTGGAGTAGCAGCAATTGGGATAGGATTATGGACTACTTATAATATAGGTAATAAAAATGGTAAGGTTTCTCAACAACCTTTGATTATACAACAAAAAGCAGAAATTGACAAAGCAGTAGAAACACTTAAAGGATATGAGAAGGTAATAGATTACTCTACACAAAAAATTACAGCCCAAAGACAATTATTAGATTCTGCTGAAAAAATAATTTTAAATGGTTTTTCTGAAAAAAAAGATTTAGAAAATAAATTAAGGGTTGCAGGAAGACCTGATGCAGAAGTAAAAAAAGAAGCTGTTGAAGAAACAACTAAAACATTAACAGCACAATATGAAAAACAAATAGAAAGTGTAAGACAAGAAGTAAAAGCTCAAATACAAGAATTAGCAAAACAACAAGAAGATTCAAACAATATAATAGTTTATGAAAATAAATCTGTAGATAATATAGAAAATGTTCAAAATATTAAACCAAGAGAATGTCCAGACAAACCAAATATTTTAAGTTCAACAGGATATGCTCTTAAAGATGGTGTTAGTTATTTAGGTAATGGTGTTAAGGCTGCTGGAAATGGTATTATTGGGGTTTTCAAAAATAAAAAAGCAGGAAATTTAGATTCTAATTCTGTTGGGCCTTTAGAAAATAAAGTTGAAACTACTACTCAAGGCTCAAATACTGTTTGGGAAGATAGAATGAGTATGCTTGGACCTAGAAAAAGTACTTGGAGAGGCCCTGAATTAGACTGTCTTTGTGAAGATATTTACAAAGAAATGAATTTCCAAGAACAACAATATCTTATTGATGCTAATGCACCTGATGCTCCTTTTGCTTATGCAAACAGAGTAGGTAATAAAGCTAAAAAATTAAGTCAAGAAAAAAATCATTTAGGTTCTGCAGCAGCAAGAATTGGACAAGGATTTGCTATTGTAAATAGTGTTGTAGGAGTCCCTGTTACTTGGGCATCAGAATCTGGTGGAGCTCTTTGGGGTATAGGAAGTAATACTATTGGTAATAAATGGGATGGGGCTGATAATGGATGGAAAAATGGAAGAAAATTCGCAAAATTCTTTATGGATGGGTTACCTGGAGGAGAAACTAAAGATACAGTTGATTATTATCTTTTAAGTGGGCACTGGAAAAAAGCAATTGCAACTCCTTATTGTATGGAAAATACAAAATTAGGGGGACATGCTAAACTAGGAGAAGTTGCTGCTTCTAATTTCTTTAGTTTTAAATGGTTTTTTGATATGTTTAAAGGAGGACATGGACATGGTGGACATTCTGGAGGGCTAACAAGAGATGGTGGAGAGGTTAGTAGCGGAATAAATTCTAGTGGAGGAGTAGTAAGATGATAAATAAAAAAATTAGTTTTATTTTTGTAATGTCTGCATTATTCTTAATACTTTCATCTATGCAATTAGTTCTTGCATATAATTACCAAATAAATGTTGATTCAAACTATGCTGTTTTTAATACTGATGTTTACAAATGCAGTAATTCTGGATGCAGTAGCATAACTTTTCAACAATCTTCTACAAGTGGACAGTATTCACTTATAGGTTCTGGAGATAATTATTATGCAGAATATGATTATTTATCATGTTTTAAACCTCATATATATAGAATGCATGCATGGGGAGATTTAACTGGAACAGAAAATTATGATATAACTTTTAATAAAAAAGATAATTGTTATGGAGAAATTAATGATGGAGAGTTATCAGAAACTGAGATTAATCTTGGTGAAAGTGTAACAATAAATGCTAATGTTCATAGTGCTTTTGAATATCCTTCTGGAATTCCAGAAACAACAAAGATTCCAGATAATATAAAAAGTGAATATTCAACAGACACAAAATTAGGAATCTATGCTAATGGTATTAAAATTTATGAAACAACTGCAGAAATTTTATTAGCTTCAGATAAAGACTTTGAATTTGAATGGACTCCAGCAAGTGCAGGCACATATGAGATAAGAGCTAAGTCTGAAATTACTGATTGTGCATGTTCTTCTCAGGAAACTCAGGAATTTTTAATTGGAATCTTAATTGTTAAATCACCTAAATGTTCTATTGATTCTGATTGTGGTACAAACCATTATATTGAAGATGGTTTTTGTTCTGGAACTGATGTTTTCCAAAATTTTATTACATTTAAATGTAATAATCCTGGATTATCTACAAGTTTTTGTTCTAATTCAACAGCACAAATAATAAAACAAGATTGTGGAGAAAGTAGTTGTGGTGATTTTGGAGATAATTATTGTAAAAATAATTCTGTTTATCATTCAAGAACATGCACTGATAAAGGGTGTGCATTAGGAAGTTGTTTTAGTAACACAAGAATTGATGAACAATTAGTTAGTTTATGTGATAATGGGTGTGCTAATGGAACTTGTAATCCTTCAGGATGTTCTAAAAATACTGATTGTGGTACAGACCATGATTCTGAAATTTATTGTAGTAATGATGATGTATACAAAGACCACCATAGTTTCTTATGCTCAGTTGGACTTTGTAATGAAACTATAACTAAAATTTTAGAAGAAGATTGTGGAGAAGATGAATATGGAAATTGGAATAATTATTGTCAAGGAGATGATGTGTATAAAAGTAGATATTATG
>Ga0172381_10002464_pt1 | contig 20410 bp, 16 predicted proteins | sample Leawel6488metaG_FD_119754 | JGI IMG/M metagenome (GOLD analysis project Ga0172381, IMG submission 119754) | Leachate microbial communities from a municipal landfill in Southern Ontario, Canada - Leachate well 64-88 metaG | ecosystem: Engineered > Solid waste > Landfill > Unclassified | place...
AAGCTGGTCTCTTGGTAGTTGTAATAATCAAGATTGTGAAAAAGCTTGTTGTATATTAGGGAGTCAAGCAAAGTTTACAACAGAAAAAAATTGTGAAATAGAAGCAGGGTTTTTAGGAATCCCCATTGATTTTAGAACAGATGTTCAGACTGAGGTTGAGTGTATTTTTTTAACTCAAAAAGATGATGAGGGGGCTTGTGTTTATGAATCTGGAGAAGATACAACTTGTTTATACACAACAAGAGAGGATTGTTTATCAAGAACAGGAAATGCAAATGATTTTTACAAAAACACTTTTTGTTCTTCTCCTGAATTAAACACAAGTTGTGCTACTCATGATTATGAAGGGTGTGTTGATGGAAAAGACGAAGTTTATTGGTATGATTCTTGTGGTAATCAAGAAGATGTAAAACAAAATTGCAGTATTTTCCTTGGAAGTGTTTGTGGAGAATATAGAGACGGAATAGACACAAGAGAAAACCCTCAAGATAAATATGTTTGTAGAAGTTTGGATTGTAAAGCAGATAATGGAATGAATTATAAAAATGGTGAGAGCTGGTGTGAATATGAAGGAACTATTGGAGATGGAAAAGATGTTGTTGGAAGCAGGCATGTAAAACATATTTGTTACATGGGCGAGGAAACAATAGAACCTTGTGCAGATTATAGAAACCAGATTTGTGTTGGAACAGAAGTTAATATTGGAAATGGAGAAACATTTTCCGAGGCTGTTTGCAGACAAAACAACTGGCAAGATTGTTTAAATAGAAATGATGGAAATGGTGATGCTAGCTCAGGAAATAATCCGGATTGTATGACTAAAAGTGTTGATATTGGTGATGATTTTAAGTTTAGTGTAGCTGTTCCAGAATATCCTCCTGGATTTGATTTAGAAAATAATTATGAAAGTGCTCAGGGAATTTGTAGTCTTGGTTCTCAGAAATGTACTGTGGTTTATGTTAAAAGACTTTCAGGATGGAAATGTGAATATAATTGTGATTGTGAAGAAACTAAATTCACTCAGGTTATGAATGATGTGTGTATATCTTTAGGAGATTGTGGAGGTTATGTAAACACCGAAGGGAAATATACTGCAGATGGTTATACTTCTGGAGCAGGAAAAATATCTGGAACACAATACACGACATATGCAAGTCCTAAAAGAAATTTAGAAATGGCTGAACCAGGGAATATATCTGAATTTTTAGGAACTTATGGTCTGACCTCAGGAGGGGGTTATGAACCTCAAAATTCAAAATTATTAACTTATGCTGCACTTGGTGTTATGGGAGTTCAATTATTAGGACTAACTAAATCACTTGCTGCATCTAGTAGTCTTGGAGGGATTGGAAATATGTTTACTTCTGGAGCAGACCCTGCAATAGCCAAGGCAGCAGGAGCAATGGCTGGAGAAGGAATTGCACCTACTGCTGCTCAAAATCAGCTCGCAACATCTCAGGTAGGATTTGGAAATTTATTTGCATCTATAGGTGCAGGACTTGCTGTAGGTTCAATATTAAGTATGGCTTTTGGAATGCCACAAGGACAAGCAATGATGATAGGATTAGCAGTTGGAGGAGCATTACTACTTGCAACAAAAGCAGGATGGTTAAGTTCAGCAGCATTATCTTGGATTTCGACAGGATTATTTGTTGTTACAATAATATTCATGTTTATGGGCCTTGGAAAAACAAAAGAAAAAACAATTACATTTACATGTTTACCATGGCAAGCTCCTGCAGGGGGAGCTGATTGTGAAAAATGCAATCCTGAAAATGAATTTGATGTTCCTTGTTCTGAATATAAATGTAGTAGTTTAGGACAAGCTTGTGATTTTATTAATGAAGGAACAACTGATGAAAGATGTATTAACACTTGTCAGGGGAGTATTTCAAGTGCGAGAATAACTCCTATGCTTGAAAATATTTCTGAAGGTTATGTTTATGAAGATATAACTGACAGTGGATTTTCAATAAAAGCAGAAAATGGAGATTGTATTGATGAATATACCTCAGTCACATATGGAATTAAAACAAATAAATATGCTCAGTGTAAAATAGGAACAGACCCATTAGAAACTTATGATGAAATGGATGAACTTTTCTTTGGAGGTAAAAATACTTATACAATGAATCATACAGATGTTATGTTTATGCCTAGCATTGCTGCATTTAAAAATCATTATAATTTGACTCAAGAAGAAATTGCGGATTTAGGCGAACTTACATTTTATATTAAATGTAAAGAATCTTGTGATGGAATTACTAATACTGCTGCTTATACAGTAAGAACTTGTGTGAATCCTGGACCAGATATAACTGCCCCTGTAATCCAAAAAGTAATTCCTGATTCTGGTTCATTTGTTAAATATGAAGAAACCAAAAAAGATATATTGCTTTGGGTGAACGAGCCTGCTGAATGCAGATGGGACACAGTAGATATTGATTATGATAATATGATTAATAATATGACATGTCAAGCAGGGTTAAATGATTATCAGTTATATGGGTGGCCATGCAATACTACTCTTACTGGAGTAAATAATAATAGTAATTTTTATTTTAGATGTAAAGACCAGCCTCTTGAAGTTGCTGATGCAGATGTAACAAGAAATAAAATGACTCAAAGTTATGTTTATGAAGTTGGAATTTCAGAATCTCCTTTAGAAATTATAGACTTCAAACCTGAGATTGATTATGAATTCCTTGAAGGAACAGAACCTGTAGAAATTAATTTAAATGTCAGAACCTCTGGAGGAGCTGAAGATGGAAAATCAATTTGTCAATGGAGATTAGAAGGATTTTCTTTTGATCAACTTGCAGAAACAGATTCTGATTATCACTCAGGAATATGGAGCACAGGATTTAGAGGAACCCATACTGTAGATTATTATTGTGAGGATGCTGCAGGAAATAATGCAACTACTTCAACATTTTTTAAAATTAAAATTGATAGTTCAGGTCCAAAAATTATAAGAGCTTATTTTGATAATGTGTTAAAGATAGTTACTGACGAACAAGCAGAGTGTAGATATGGATTTAATAATAATTTTAAATTTGATAATGCAACTGAAATGGACGGAGATGGAATTGAACATACTGCAGACTGGCAATTAAAAACATATTATATTCAGTGCAAAGATGTGTTTAACAGAAAAGGCAGTAAAATAATAATTAAAGCTTATGATTTAATTTAAAAGAATATTTATAAACATAAATACCATTAACAAAATAGAAAAATATGATAAAAAATAAGGGGATAAATAAAAAAGGGCAAATTACAATATTTATAATTCTTGCATTAGCAATTGTTGTAATTTTAGTTTTATTATATACTGGGAAAACAAATCTAACTGCAATCTTTAGCCCAACAACCCCAATAGACCAAATTAAAGAATGTGTTCAAGAGCCTATTCAAGAAGCTGTTGATATCTTAAGATTACAAGGAGGTAGTTTAGACCCTTCTCTTTATTATATTTATCAAGGAAGCAAGATAGAATACTTATGTTATACTGAGGAATATTATAAAACCTGCATAATGCAAAAACCATTATTAAAACAATCAGTTGAACAGCAAATAAAATCTTATTCAGAACAAAGAATTAAAAATTGTATTAGTTCTGTTAAAGCAAATTTAGAAAGAAAGGGATATCAGGTTACAATGAATAATCCTCAGATTTCTGTTTCATTATTAACTGGAAATATTTTAGTAGATATTATAACAGACATAACCATCACAAAAGAGCAAACAGAATCATACAAATCTATTAAAGTAGATATGCCTTCTAATTTATATGAACAGGTTATGCTTGCAAGTTCAATCAGCAATTGGGAAGCAACTTATGGTGATGCAGAAACAATGAATTACATGATTTATTATCCTTCATTAAAACTTGAAAAAAAGAAGCAAGGAGATGGAACAAAAATTTATATTATAACAAATAGAGATTCAAAAGAAAAATTCATGTTTGCAAGCAAGAGTTTAGTTTTGCCTGTAGGGATTAGTGGGGAATAGAAGCCGTCTTTTTAGAACCCAAGAAAATCAACAAGATTTTCTGTGCCCAGAAAACCAGAGAGGTTTTCTTTGGAAAAGATGGTGACAAAAATTAACTTTTCTGAGAAAAGTTAAATCAAAAGCAAAGGAAGAAAAGATGAAAGAAAAAATAAAGAGAAAAATCATGGGAAATAAAATAATAATTTTATTAGTAATATTTAATTTAATGTTAATTATTCTTCCGATGGTAAATGCAGATGCAAGCGTCTGGCCTGCTTATAATGTTTGTTGTGAAAAAACCCTTAATGGAGCCTGGTGTCAAAACACACTTAAAGAAAATTGTAATACTAACTTTAGATTAACTCCAACCTCTTGTGAATCAACTGGATTTTGTAAACCTGGAATTTGTTATGATTCAAGCGAAGGACTATGCATGGATAATACTCCTCAAAGAGTTTGTAATGATGCAAATGGGACTTGGGTCGATGATAGTGTAGAATCTGTTCCTCAGTGTAATCTTGGATGTTGTGTATTAGGTAGTCAAGCAAGTTTTGTAACTTTAACAAGATGTAAAAAATTATCTGCAGAATTTGGATTACAAACAGATTTTAGAACAAATATTGAAGATGAAGTAAGTTGTATTTCTATTGCTGCTTCTCAAGATGTTGGTGCTTGTGTTTATGAATCTGATTATCAAAGAACATGTAAATTTACAACAAGAGCAGAATGCCTTAATGTTGAAGAGAATGATAATATAACCTCTACAGGAGAATTTTTTAAAGATTATTTATGTTCTGCAGAAGAATTAGCCACAAATTGTGGAATTACTTCAGAGACTATGTGTGTCAGTGGAAAAGATGAAGTTTATTTTATGGATAGTTGTGGTAATCCTGCAAATATTTATGATGCAAGCAGAAAAAATGATAAATCATACTGGCAACAGGTTCTAGATAAAAGTGAAGCATGTTCATCAGGAGATGCAAAAGGAAATGCAGGAAGCAAGTCTTGTGGAAATTGTGATTATTTTAAAGGAAGTATTTGCTCAGAAGGAAATGCAAATTACGGAGATTATATTTGTACTGATTTAAATTGTTATGATACAAAAAATGGAAATGATTATAAAAATGGAGAGAGCTGGTGCGAGTATCAAAGTGAAACAGGAGAAGGACAAGATACAGTCGGAAGCAGACAGTTTAGACATGTTTGCATTAATGGTGAAGAGACAATAGAACCTTGTGCAGATTATAGAAATGAAGTTTGTTATGAAGAAGAATTAGAAATTGATACTGGTACTTTTATAGAGGCTGCATGCAGAGTTAATAGATGGCAAGATTGCATTGACCAAGATACTGAAGAAAAATGTTTAAACACAGATAAAAGAGATTGTTATTGGTTAGGTGGGGCTAGATTTACTGGCTTATCAACAGAGGAAACTGCTACAGCTACAACAACTTCAAGCACTACTTTTTCAGGAGGAACAACAACTACTTTTTCAGCAACAGGAAGTGTTATTGCTGAGAATCAAAATTCAATTACAGGGTATAGTTTATTTGGAGGAGACGATAGTGAAGATGAAGAAGATACATCAGGAGTACAATTAGGTGGGGGGGCTTGTTTACCAAATATTCCTCCTGGATTAAAGTTCTGGAGTGAAGGAGATGCTTCTTCAGTTTGTTCATTAGGGTATTCAAAATGTATTGTTACATATGAGAAAAAAATACTTGGAGAGAAAAAATGTATTGATGGATGTGAGTGTTTAGAAGAAGGATATGCTCAGAAAATGAATACTATTTGTACCTCTCTTGGAGATTGCGGTGCTTATGTTAATGTTTTAGATAGATTTACAGATGATGGTGCTGAATGGAAAGTAGATGGAGCCTTACAAACAATTACTAAATCTATTATGGGAGGATAAATTAAAACCGATTATGTTTTAACTTTAAAATAGTAACAATGGGTAAAGTTTATAAATAAGGGAGACATACTAAAAACAAGAAAAATGAAAGAAAAATCACTAAAAAATAAAATAATAACTTGGGGATTAATTGGAATTAGTTCTTTAACAGGATTATTTAATGTGGGGTGTGGACCGGGGGTTAATGATAGAATGAGAAATTATAAAACATTTTACAACACTGATCTTGATAAATTAAGTTTATGTAATTGCAAATATCCTAATGGGTATTATACTGACCGTGGACCTTTGGGGTATATGTTAAATGTAGATGTAACCCAAATATATGAAAATGAAACAGATCCTGCTAATTTAGAAGTTATGAAAGAAAAATGTAAAGAAGGAATAATTGCCTATGGTGAAGTACCTAATGAAAATTTTGTTGAGCAAGGAAAAAATATGTATAGGAAGTTTAATGCACCAATATTTAATAGAGCATACTCTCCAAGTACAAATCTTCTTTTTTTTAACAAACAAGATTTTCCAGAGAGATATGCTGTCTCAATAGATACTTTAAAAGCAGCAAGATTAAATGACCAAACTAATGAATGGGAATATGATGCATTTATGACTAAATGGGCAAGAAGTAATCAAGAGGTATTTAAAGCAGTAGATGAATTAAAAGCAAGCCAAGTTGCAAGATATCAAAATAATAATCAAAACACTCAAATTTCAGAAGACCCAGCAGATTCACCTGAATTAAAAGAGATGAGAGGAAGAGTAGGTGGTAATCTTGCAACAGTAGGGTTATTAGGAGTATTAGCAAATTAATAATGGCCGTCTTTTTAGAAAAAAGATGGTGACAAAAATTAACTTTTCTGAGAAAAGTTAAATCAAAAGCAAGGAAATAAAAAAAGAAAAAAGATGATGAATAAAAAAGAGAAAAACAAAAGAGCAATGACTCAGTTAAAAGCAGTTTTCTTAATTGTAAATATGATTATTGCAATTGTTGCATTCTCATGGATGATTAGTGCAGCATTTACATTAGACGGGACTACTAATTTTATAAAATCTGCACCTAAAGGAAGTGAAACTACTGCTAGTACCTCTGCCCTAGCTGAGAAAACAACAAGTACTTTAACAAAGACTGCTGGTGGAGCTAGCGGGGTTTCAAAAATAAGTACATTTACAGACGGAGCTACATGGAGTTTAAAATCTGGAACTACTGCTCAATCTGTAGCCGGAGTAGTTCCTGTAGGAACTTCAGAAGCAGTCACATTAAATAAGATTAGTAGTGCTAAAGTTTTATCAGATGGAACTTATGAAATAACTTCTGCTTCAGGTAAAACAATTGTTTCTGCTAAAGATGGAGCAGAAATAGTTTCTCAAACAGGATTACAAGGAGCAAATACTGCTGCACAAGGCGGGGTTGGCTGGACAAATGCTGCTACAGGTTGGTTTGGTCAAAATATTATGTCAAATTTAATTAATGCCGGGATGATTGGCGGTCTTGGATATATAGTTGGAAATTTTCTCGGAGGTAATGGGGGATTATCAGGATTTCTTGCTGGATTTGGAGGAACAGTTGCTTATCAAGTAGCTACAGCTGCAGTTGGTAAGGGTGGGGCTGTGTTTGGTCAGAGCTGGCTTACTCCAGGAATTTTTGGGATTGCAGTTGGAGCAGGTATTTTCCTTTTCATGTACAAAAAAGAATCTCAAGAAGTTGTTGAATTTAATTGTCTTCCATGGCAACCACCAATTGGAGGAGAGGATTGTGAAAAATGTAATGATTTTGAAGAATGTACTGAATATTCTTGTAAAAGTTTAGGACAGGCTTGTCAATTATTAAATGCTGGAACAGGAGAAGAAAGTTGTGACTGGGTAAATCCTCATGATGTTAATTCTCCAAAGATTAATTTAACAGATGTTCTTAAAGGATATAAATGGGCTCCGGATACTACTGTTCGACCTCCTGCAACTGGAGCAACAATTAGTCAAGAAAATGGAGACTGTGTTAAAGCATTTACTGCTCTTGAATTTACAATTACTGCTGATGAACCTGCTCAGTGTAAAATAGATTATAATCTAACAACTGGATTTGATGAGATGGCTTATTACATGGGAGGAAGTAATTTATTTTCTTATAATCATACTGAAAAAATGAGTTTACCGAGCCCAGATGCAATTAATGCAGTAGACCCTGAAATTAAAAATGATGGTACATATACATTATATGTAAGATGCAGAGATGCAAATGGGAATTTTAATCAAGATGCATATTCTGTTAGATTCTGTGTTGAAAAAGGTCCTGACACAACTCCTCCTAAAATAGAAGGATTAAGCATCCCAAGTAATAGTCCTGTGAGTTATAATACTACAAATTTATCTTTAGAGGTTTATGTTAACGAACCTGCTGAATGCAAATGGTCAAGAGAAGATAGAGATTTTAAACAAATGGAAAATAATATGAGTTGTGCTACTAAGTTATGGCAGATAAATAATAATAATGTTTATACCTGCAAAACAACCCTAACTGGGATTAAAAATGAACAAGATAATGAATTTTATTTTAGATGTAAGGACCAGCCAGATGCAGAAGAATCAGAAAGAAATGTAAATGTTCAGAGTTCTTTGTATAATGTAATAGGAACAAGAGCATTAAATATTTTATCTATTAAACCAAGCAATGAAACAATCAAAGATTCAACAGACACAGTTGTAGTTAATTTAGAAGTTAAGACAGATAATGGGTATAAAGACGGAGAATCAAGTTGTTATTATACCACTACCAAAACAACAGATACAAGTGTTTCAGATAAAACATGCATTGGAGACGAGGATAGTTTCCTTGTTTTTGCTGATACAGGGAATATTAGTGTTCATAGTCAAAGACAGGATTTAGTAACTGGAGATTATACTTATTATGTTAAGTGTGTTGATTTAGGAGGAAATGCTGTTTATAACTGTACTGAATTTGATGTTGAAGTAGATGTAACTGCACCTATTGTTGTGAGAGCATATAAAGAATCTGGTCAATTAAAGGTTGTAACAAATGAAGAAGCAACATGTAGTTATTCTAATAAAGACTGTAATTTTGAAATTAAGGACGGAGTTCAGATGTCAGATTTAGGCAATAATGCTTATTCTACTGAATGGTTAATCACAAAAACATATTACATAAGATGCAGTGATAACTACAATACTTCACCAAATTCAAATACATGTTCTGTTGTTGTAAGACCTTACAAATTAGTTGATAAAACTAATGTAAATGTGTTGTAAAGTGATTTCTTATTAGATATATAACATGATAATAAACAATATAAAGAGAAATTGATTTAAATAAGAATAAAATGAAACATAAAATTGGCAGAGGACATGGGATGGTAATCTCTTTTAAAAAATGATAAAAATTTACGAGTCTTTAAGAAAAGGTTTTGAAAATATAACCTCACCAATCAGAGATTTATGGTATTCTTTAGTTGGAATTTTTTATACAATAAACCCGCTTACTAATGAAAATAAGATAAATTTTACAAAAAGTTTAGATGATTACATAACTTCAAGATTTGATGTTTCTTATACTTCAACAGGAATGACATTAACTAAGAAAACAAATGACTCAGATTTAGTTACAATTTTAAATAATTAAAAAGATAAGATTTATCTTGAGTAGCTTAATTTCTCATCTACATAACTCATTATATCTTAATAATTATTTTTAAGCAAGTTTTAAATATTCTTTAAATTTAATCTAGCTATGGAGAATAAGAGAGGAAATAAAAAAAACAAAAGAGCACAGGGTGTTTTTGGGATGAGTTTTGGAATGATATTTTCAATTATCTTAATTGTTTTTTTTGTGGCAGTTGCATTTATTGCAATTAAATCTTTTTTAGGCACACAAACCTGTGCACAAATTGGAATCTTTAAAGATAACTTACAGGCAGAAGTTACAGAAACATGGCCTAACACAGGAGATTTTGAGTTTAAAGCAAGACTTCCTACAAAAATAAAATATGTTTGTTTTATGGATTTAGACAAACCAGTGACTGCAACAGGAACTACAGGTAATATTGGTAGAGAGCTTGGAGTTTATGAAGGATATATTGCAAATATGTTTCTTTATCCAACAGAAAATACATGTAATATGCCTTATTATGAAATAGAACATTTGGATATTAATAAGACAATTTCTTCAAAAAATCCTTATTGTATTGCGGTTGATGATGGAAATATTAATATGCGAATTATAAAAAAATCTGGCGATAAACTGGTAACAATTACTGAAGAATAAAATAGACAGCTAATTAAAAGAGGTATAAGAAATGATTAACAAAAAAGCAATTGAAATTGGTTTTAATGTAATCTTTGCAATTTTTGCAGGAGTGGTTATCTTGTTGCTTGCAATTTATGGAGCGACAAAAATAGTTACAACTGGTGAAAAAGCCAGTTATACTGAAACTTCTGCTAAGATAATTTCTTTGCTTGACCCACTAGAAACAGGGCTTGCAAGTGGAAAATCAAGTGAAATAAAATTTAAAAAAGAAACAAAAATTTTTATGGAATGCAGTTCAATGGAAAATTCCCCATTCGGGAAACAAACAATTTCTTTTTCAGAACAAACCTTTGGTGAGAATTTTGGAGAGAAAGGGGGAGCAGTTCCATTTTATAATAAATATGTTTTCTCACAAGAAGTTAGTCAAGGAAAATTATTTAATATTTTTTCTAAGGAATTTTTAATGCCTTTTAAAGTTGCAGACTTAATTATAATAAACACAAATGATTATTGCTTTGTTGGAGCTCCTAATCAAATTGAAAAAGATATTACTAAAAATTTAGGAGTTGAAAATATTAAATTTGCAGACAGCTTACAAAATTGTACTGGAATTACAGTTTGTTTTGGGGCTCAGAGTTCTGAATGCGATATAAAAGTTTTTGGAAGCTGTCAGGACGGTGGTTCAAATCTTTGTGATACTCCTTATGATTATGGAAGGGTTTCAAAAGGAATAAATGATCTTTATTATGTAGATAGTTTACTTTATGCAGCTATATTTTCTTCTCCAGATATTTATGATTGTAATTTAAAAAGATTAATGAATAAATTTAATGAGTTAAGTTTAATTTATATTGATAAGATAAAAATTATTGAAAGAAAAGGATGTGGTTCAGATATAGAACCAAGTTTAAGAATTTTAATGAATTCTGCTCAAAATCTTAGTTCTTCAAAAGAGATAATAGGTTTAGCAAATTATGCAAAAAATATTAATACAATAAATAAGGCAACAGCAAGTGCATGCAGGTTGTACTAACATGATAGATAAAAAAGCTCAGTTAAAAATCCAAGTTCACAAGAATCATAGATTTTTGGTTCCTAAATCTTCAAAAGCTCAATTGAAGATTCAGGAAATGGCATTCTTTTTAGTTGCAGTTCTTTTATTCTTTATTCTTGTAGGATTATTTGCATTTTCAATTTATTTTGCCCATTTAACTAAAAGTGCAAATGCTGTTTCTGAAGAACGAACTTTATCTTCTATAACTAATCTTGCAGATGCTGCTGAATTTAATTGTGGAGAACCTAATTGCATTGATGCAGATAAAGTAATTGGTTTAATGCAAAATGTAAAATATGAAAAGTTCTGGTCTTTTTCAAGTCTAAAGATATTAAGAAGTAGTGGGTTTCCGATGAATAAAGATGAAAGTAAATGGATTACTTGCACACCAACAAATTATCCAGACTGTGATGTTTTTGAGATTTATGATAAAAATGTTAAAAATGAAAGAACAATTTCAAATTATGTTGCTCTTTGTAGAGTTGAATTAGAAAATGGAGAAAATTATAAAAGATGTGAAATTGCAAAAGTCATTGCAGGAACTGAGATAGAAATAGCAGGAGAATAATATGAAAAAGATAAATAAAAATAAAAAATCACAACAAGAAATAATTGGATTTGTTTTAATAATTGTATTAGTAAGCGTAGTCGGTGTAATCTTCCTAGGGCTTAGTCTTAGCAGAGGAGAAACAGATAGAAAAACAAGTGTTACAGTGGCAAATCTTCTTGAGGCAAGTTCATATTATACTACTGAATGTGTTGTTGGTTTTGTACCTCAATATAAAAGTGGACAAGAATTAATAAAATCCTGTTGGGAAGATGACAGATGTTTAGACGGAAGAACAGCATGTGAAGTTCTTAATACAACTTTAAAATATATTATTCAGCAGGGGCTTGAGATATGCGAGGATAAAAATGAATGTCAGAATAAAGCATACAAAGTGTATATTTATTATTCTCCTTTAAATGAAGAATTACCTAATGAAGAAATCCTAAAGTTTCAAGAAGGCATATTTGAAAAATGTTCAAATAGTTATGGAGGGAGTCATTCAATCCCATTGACTACTCTTGATTCAGGTACACTTAATATAGAGTTAGAAGTTTGTGGAAGCTAGAAGATTTAAAAATCAAAGTTTCTAACCTTATTTTTTAATACAAAGCTTACAAGCATGATATTTCTTTTTTATAAAAACATCTTTGTTATTTGAACTAAATTTAAACTTTTTCTTAATTAATTTTGAGAATCTACAATTTCTTTTATGATAAACTTTTGCTTCTGTAGAAGCCAAATAATTATATTTTGGAATATTTAATTTTTTTCTTGGTTTATTTACATAAATTATTTTTGCTGGTTTTTCTACTTCAACGACCTCGATAGTTTTATTTTCAATTGGAATCTGAATAGGAACCTGTTTTTCTATATATACTGGTCTGTCAATATAAATTGGTTTTTCTACTTCTTTGATTATTTCATTTATTTTATTTCTCGAAATAGGAAAAATTGTCGCTCCGCTAATGAAAAGAGTAAAAACAGAATAAAAAATTGTTAGTGTCCATCCCATTATAAGATTTTGAACAAGATTAAGATTTAAAGCTAGATTCATAAAAACAGCCAAAATTACAATTAATGCAGCTACAATTACTATTGCAATAGCATCTATTTTTGTATTTTCCATAATTAGTGTAGATATTGAAACTATTTAAATCTATCTATTTGTTATCACTCACCAGTTACACTATATCTTAATAATTGATGGAGAGACAAACCTAAAATCAAAAATCCTCTTTTCTAAAAAATTTAAGAATTACTCCTCTTACAGCCTCAGTAATAAATGGTTCTCTTTTATCTATCATCTTAGCTAGATATTGTGTTGCTGGGTGATTATCTTTTTTATAGTATTCGTCTACATGCTTGCATAGTTCTTTATTATTTTTAATAATTTCCTGATATATCTTAGGAAGTAAAAATTTATGGGAACAACTAGACCATTGATAATTATCATTTTCTACAATTGTTGCATAACAAAACATTTCATAATCTCCATCTTTATCTTTATGATACCCCACTTCAATACCTAGACCAATATCTGCATTGGGATATTCTTTAATAGATTGCTTGGCCCTATTAATCGAGCCGAGAATTGTTTCCTCTTCAGTTATGGGTTGTTCTGAGATTTTACTATCTGCTTTTATAGGTATAATCTCAGATTCTATACCTATCTCATTTAAAACTTTTTTTACAAAATCTATTTTCCATTTTGAAGTTGTTCCTAATGCTATTTTTATTTTATCCATAAAAGAGTTTAGAAAGAGTTATTTAAAAAATATACTAAATGCCCAAATAAGGTGAAGATTTATAAATAAAATATTACTCTATAATTTATTATGGCTAAATTAGAAAAAAAGCGGGGTGTTTGGTTAACTATTTGGTTAATAATAATGTTAATCGCCAATTTTTTTACTGCATTAATTTATCTTATATTCACCAAAGCTATGGCTTCAGTTTATCCTAATGTTGCTAATTGGGTATGGTATGTCTATGGATTACTAGCATTAGTTAATTTTATTTTTGTAATATTTTTATTTATGTGGAAGAAATGGCCATTTTTTGCTTTTTGTGGGGTCTCAATTATAGTTTTTATAATGAATCTAGCCATTGGGTTAGATATTTTTTCAGCACTATTTGGATTTTTTGGGATAATAGTTTTATATCTCTCTATGAAATCTAGATGGAATCTTTTCAAATAATATTTTCTCTTTTAATATAAATTTTTTATTTTTTGAAGTTTATATTAGATAAACTAAATGCCCCTACTCGGATTTGAACCGAGGTCCCAACCTCCGCAAGGTCGTGTTCTATCCAGGCTAAACTATAAGGGCAGAGATATAAGATAATATGATAAAAACAGTTTATATAAATTGTCTATTATTATATAATTCACCTACATATTATTTAAAAACCCTGCAGGATTTTTTGGATTATAAAAAAATGAAAAAATATGTGATAACAAGTGAGAGTGTGACTGAAGGACATCCAGATAAGATTTGTGACCAAATCTCTGATGCTATTCTTGATAATTTAATTGCACAAGATCCTGACTCAAGAGTTGCTATTGAAACAATGGTAACAACAGGAAGTGTTCATATTGCTGGAGAAGTTACAACAAGAGGATTTTTTGATGCACAAAGAATTGCAAGAAATGTTTTAAAAGAAATTGGATATACAAACCCTAAGTTTGGAATGGATTATGAAGACGCAGGAGTTTGGGTGAGTATACACGGACAGAGTCCAGATATTTCTCAAGGAGTTTCTGAAGGACAAGGAGAAGAAAAAGAACAAGGTGCAGGAGACCAGGGAATGATGTATGGTTATGCTTGTAATGAAACAGAAGAATTAATGCCTTTACCAATTATCTTAGCTCATAAATTAACACAAAGATTAGCTTTTGTTAGAAAAACAAATACAGTAAAAGGATTAGGACCTGACGGCAAATCACAGGTTTCTGTTGAATATGAGGATAATAAACCTAAAAGAATAACTGCGATTGTAATCGCACAACAACATTTAGAAGATACTCCAGAACAGATTTTAAAAAAAGAAATTTTTGAGAAAGTCATTTATCCTGTTTGTAAAGAATACATAGATGAACAAACAAAAATTTATATTAATGCAACAGGAAGATTTGTTATAGGCGGACCTGAAGGAGATACAGGGGTAACAGGAAGAAAAATTATTGTTGATAGTTACGGAGGAGTTGGAAGACATGGCGGAGGAGCTTTTTCAGGAAAAGACCCTTCAAAGGTTGATAGAAGTGGCGCATATATGGCAAGATATGTTGCTAAAAATATTGTTGGGGCAGGATTAGCAGACAAGTGCGAAGTACAATTAAGTTATGCAATAGGTATTGCAAAACCAACTTCAATAAACATAGATTGTTTTGGAACAAATAAAATTCCAGAAGAAAAAATATCTCAATTAGTTTATGATAATTTTAATCTAACCCCTCGAGGCATAATTGAAAGTTTAGATCTTAAAAGACCAATTTATAAAAAAACTGCTGCCTATGGACATTTTGGAAGAAATGACTATGATTTTAGTTGGGAAAGATTAGACAAAACAGAGATTTTAAGAACAGCAATTAATTCTTCGCACTAGGATTATTTCTATAAATGATAATTATTTGTCTAAGGAATATAATCTTGGATTATAAGAAAATTTATAAATAAGAGAAATTCATCAATATTGAAAATGGGGTTTAAAAAAAGATTTGCAATTTTAATTTTGTTATTATTAATAATTATGCCGATGGCTTTAGCACTAGACACCCCTATAAAAGTCAAAACAAAACCCGGGTATATTGTTACAATAAGAGTATTAGATATTGATGGAAAAGGAACTTTAGAAAATGGTCAATTTTTAGACCAGATGGCTGACCAAAATGGGATAATTAATATTACTTATTCTTCAGATGTTATTAATAAAATAGATATTTCAATAATGGTAAGAGCGATAGTTGGAGGAGCACCAATTCAATTTACAGGAGGACCTGTTCAATTATTTAATAATAATGGAGAACATATTAAAACAGGATGGCCTGTTGAAATAGATAGTAGTGTTAATCCTCCTCAATTAGTTAAATCAGGAAAACAAGAGGGTATTGAAGAAGCTATGATTAACAATTCTACTACTGAAGAAATTATAAATGAATCTAATACAAGTTCTAGTACAGAAGAAGGCATTGAAGTTTCAGTAGTTGTTGAAGATACTCAAGAGATAAACTCTTCTGAAACAAATGCAGAAGTTACAGGAATAACTGGAAAAGCAATAAATATTGGAGGTTCTATTTTTACTTCAAAGATAACTTATTCTATTTTAGGCATCTTGATTATCGGCACTCTAGTTTTTTTTATCTTTAGAAGTAAAATGAATACATTACAATCAACTAAACTCAATGGTGAACCTGAAGTTAAAGACCAAGTGTTTAGGGTTCTTCCAAGAGACAATACTAAAATAGATGAAGCAGAAAGAAAATTAGAAGAAGCTAAAAGAGAACTAGATGAAATAAGAAAAAGAAATGGTTCATTAGAAGAAGCAAGAAAAAGACTTGAAGCAGATAAACAAGAGATAGAAAGATTAGAGAGAGGAGAATTTTAATTTTTTTAATTTACAAATAATTAAGAAGAATGTTTTAAAGGAACATTTATAAATAACTTACTCCTATGAAATTTTGTGAAAAGAGGGGAAGATGATTAAACTAAATAAATTATTATTTATTATTGTTTTTCTAGGATTGTCTGTACAATTGATTTTAGGAGCACATGTAATTAGTACTTCTCAAGGAGCTAATTACTCAATAAATGAAAGTTCATTAAATATCTACACACTAAATATTACAGTGAATAATACAGATACTACTGCAATTGCAAACATAACTAACATAAACATTACTCTTCCAACAACCTTATCTTTTATTTCAAATACTAATGGAACAAGTGCCGGAGCTCATGTTTTTTTAAATAAGAGCAGTACACTAACCTGGAATAACACTAATCTTGTTATGAATTTAACTTGGAAATATTTTTGGTTTAATGTTAGTGTTTCTTCACCTGGTACGTATATTATAATTGTGAATACTTCAAATACCACTAAAACCTATACCACAAATATCACTTTTAAGATAAATGATACTACAGTGCCTGCAACAATTTCTTTTGCTAATCCTGGAATTAATTCTTCAGGCAATTTATCTAAATCAAGTATTGCAGTAAATGTTAGTGCAACAGATAATGGGGTTATCAGCGATATAATAATACAGTTATTTAACTCAACCCATAACCAGATTAATTATACTAATTCTACTACCTTAAAATCAACATTTATTAATTTTACAGGATTAGCTCAAGGGAATTATTATGTAAATGCAACAGTTAATGATACTTATAGGAACACTAATTATACAACTACATTAAGTATTCTTTTAGACACAGTTGGACCGCAGGTGGTATATAATTGTTCGGATAGTTCTTTTTATTCTGGAGATACAATAACTTGTTCATGCACTGCTTATGATGTTTATGATACTAGCCCAACACTGAGTGTAACAGGATTTTCAACAGTAAATGTAGGAGATAATCTTATAGCTACATGTACTGCAACAGATGATGCTGGGAATGTAAATACTAGCAGTTTTAGTTATAGTGTAACCGGTAGTGGAGATTATGCTCCTGGTAGTGGTGGTGGAAGTAGTTCTAGCACAAGTTATACTCAGACTTTTGCAGACGATAGCAAGGATTTTAGTTTAATTAAAGAGATAACAAGACAATTAGAAGTAAAAAGCAGAACAAGAATTAAGATAAATAATACTCTTCACACAGTAGGAGTCAAAGCACTTACCACAACAACTGCAACAGTGGAAGTGTCTTCAGTAACTCAAGAAAAAGTGCTTAATCTTGGAGATGAACAAAAGTTTGATGTTACCTCTGATGGTTATTATGATATTAATGTTAAGTTAGTATCTATTACAAGTAATAAAGCAAATCTTACTATTAAATCAATTTATGAGAAGGTTATTGCAACAACAGCCACTCAAAAGAATGAAAGCTCTTCTTCTGAGAGTCAAGAACAACAAGGAACAGCTTCTGAAGGAACTAAAACTAATAAAACTTGGATAGTTATAGTTATCATTGTAATAGTGGTCCTAATTGGCTGGGCAGTTTATATTCTTAATAAAAAGAGAAGATAATTCTAAAGTAAGGTTTTTAGAGAGACTAAAATGGGGAAGCTAGAACAATTATAGTTTAATAGTTATGATAACTTCATCTGCATCTACAACAGGCCTTAGTCTTTCTCTTCCTTGTTTTATAGAAGATATAAGTTCAATAAACCCAAATTGTTCTAGTAGTTTGATATCTTGCCTTACAGCTTTAAAATCTCTTCCTAAGATCTTAGCTAGTTCATAGATAGAAGAGGGGTTTTTTGTCTTACAAACATCTAATAATCGTGCTTTTTCATTGCTTAAAAGCTGTCTTAGATTAGATACATCAGATTCCTTTTTATTAGCTCCTTTAAATTTATGAAATATTGTTGAAAATGTCCCTTCTTTTTCAATTAGAGTTATTGTTCTAGTTTTAATCTCTTTTGCCATTTTTCTCTTTATTTTTATTGATAAATCCTCGAAGAAGGCATAGTATATAAATTTTTCCCCATATTAAAAAGATATATATTGATGATACTGGTTATTTTAATATATATATGTTTTAAAATATAGAGTATACTAAAATAAAGAATAGAAACCATATAGGATAACTCTATATCTATAGGCTAGTGACACCGAAAGCTTTATAAATAAACCTTTAAAAATGAGGGGTAAAATGTGATATTTTAACCCTCCAGTCGAAAGCTTTTTAAACAAAATTTGGCTGTCCTAAGTTATTGCTTAATAATTCATTAAGTAATAAAAAATTGGTTAGAATACACAGAGATTCTGATAGGGACTACAGAAAGAGGTGTCTAAAATAACAATCCCCTATATTGTTATAAAAGACATAATAGTTATGATTATTGAAAGGAGGTTAATAAAAACGAAAAATGATTAATTTTAAAAAAGTGGCTTCGATATTAGCAAGTGGAGTTATGTTAGCTAGCACAATTAGTTTTGCTGCTGCTGCAAACCTTTACCCTAAACCATTCACAGATGGTGCTGCAATAGTATATGGTACTAATGCTGCTTCAACTGATATGGCTGGAGCTATTGATATATACGACCAACTAAAAACAAGAGTTACTGGTACAACAGATGCAAGTGTTTCTGGAGAAGCAAAGGCTGTTGAGACTTCAAGTCAACCATTATATATGGGAGATTTCATGAATACTACTAAATCTACATTCTCAAAAGATCAATTACCAGCAGTTTTAGCTGATGGTAGTCTTGTTGATGATGATGGAACAGAGTTAGATTATGAACAAAAAATTGAAGTTCCAAACACTTTTACTATATACAGTGATACTTCTGATAATCTAGCAACTCCGGTAATTAATACTTACCTTGATAGTACTGCTTATGTTTACTCATTAAAACTAATCTTTCCAACTGCAGCTAATACCACAAAATTAACTGACGAATCAATAAAGATTTTTGGAAGAGATTATGTGTTTACTGGAAGTAAAGCTGATTTAACAACAACTAAGGTTGTTTTGTTTGAAAAAGCTACTCCTGTAATGGTTCAAGATGGAGAAACTGTTACAGTTGAAGGACATACAATAAGTATTGCTGTTGAAGATTCAGACACTGCTTCAATAACTATGGACGGTGTAACTGAAAGTAAGGATGAAGGATGGTCTGGAAAAATCAATGGTGTAGATGTTTATGTTAAGAATATTGTTGGGCCTAATGTTGCTGGAACAAGCAGATATGCTGAACTATATTTAAACTCTAACAAAATAATCTTACAGAATGGAGAAGACGTAACTTTAGGTTCAACAGCAATTGATGGAACTAATGTTACATTAACTACTTCTGGAGGTAAGGTGAGTGAGATAAAAATAGATGTTACTCCAAAAGATTTAGAAGACCCAGTTAAATACTTAAAATTGGGTGATTCTATGACAGATCCTGTTTTTGGAACTGTAAAAATGGATTTAGTATCTGTTAGTCCTGAACTTGAGGCAGACTCAAAGGACAATATCTTAATCAAGCCAAGCGGTGAAAAGACTGCTAGTATTAAATTTACTAATAAAGCTGGAAAAGTTTATGATATGGACTTCTTAGAAGTTTCAAATATCAAATTAAACTCTTCTTATGCTAGTAATGATAGTACTGGTCCTGGTCAAACATATGACTACAATGCTACTGCTCTTGGAGTAGGAGAAGAATATGACATTGCTGTTGCTACTACTGAAAATGTTTCTGAAAATGGTTATTTTATTACTTGTAGTAATGAATATACTCAAATTTGGAGAGTAAGTAGTATAAGAGCAACTGCATCAACTAAAGAAGTTAAAGTAAAAGACCAAGGAAGTGGTTCTGATACTGTAACTATTAGTTTAAGTCATCCTGCTATGTCAGGAAGCTTAACTCTTGCTGATGGTAGTACTGCTACAATAAAAGTAGACCCTTTACAAAACACAACATTAAATGTAAGTAAAGCATGTAATTATTTGTACACTGATAAAGGTGCAAAGATTCACTTAGCT
>Ga0172381_10002468_pt1 | contig 20402 bp, 25 predicted proteins | sample Leawel6488metaG_FD_119754 | JGI IMG/M metagenome (GOLD analysis project Ga0172381, IMG submission 119754) | Leachate microbial communities from a municipal landfill in Southern Ontario, Canada - Leachate well 64-88 metaG | ecosystem: Engineered > Solid waste > Landfill > Unclassified | place...
CCAATCAGAATTCCATGTTATTGCGCTAGAAGTAGTGGTTGTTATACCATCAGAAGTTTTGCAAGTTAATGTATCACCAAACGAGAAGAGAACATATGCTAAACTGTTAGGGCTAGAAGCTCCAAACTCACGTGTATCACCTGATGCCGATGGGGCTGCAGGAACATTAACATTAAATATCATCTCGCCTTTAACAAAATCTACATAATGTATAGCAGACCCAGCAATACCTGCTGCGTTATCTACAGAAAGACGATCTCCAACCAAAGCAGGAGCACCTGAAATGGTTCTCCACGAATTAGTATCATACCCTTGTCGGATAGGATCGTAGTAAAAGCTTTTTCTTATAGCCATAAAGTTGATTGATTAATTTCTATCTTAATCTTACATTAGTACTAAACCAACTTTAGTGCCCATATTAACTGTTAAGAAACTGATTCTTGTGCAGCTGGGTTTTCGGTAGATTTAGACAACACGTCGGTTGTTGATGCTCCGCTGTGTTTCTTTGCGTGTAAGCGCAATCCGTTAGCATTTCTCCCCACAAAGTCACATCCTTCGACATGACATTTATTATCACTGTTTTTTATATCTTTGCCACTGTTTGATTTCACAATAGCTTTTAATGTAGCTTCAACCATATCAGGGAGCATCTGTTTTGCCATCCCAACTGCCATTTCTTTCACCACTCTTTGTAATTCTGCTGGCAAATGACCAATATCGTTCTGAGACACTCTAGCCGTAGGTGTTCCAAATTTTAATTCTGTTAATACATGTCCAGGTTCAGATGGTTTTCTAGTCGCTGCATATGGGTCAATAACGACATTATCGGCTGATATATAATCGCTATTGAATCCTGGATGTTCTAACATCATCTTGACTAATTCTTCACTCTGAACATCAGCAACACCATCTTTAAAACGGACGGAAACTGTTGGTCTAGCTGGTGTCCCCGTAATCGGTTGTGCCGATAAACCGGGTCTTAAAACTATCAACAGATTCGAACTCTTAGAAATAAATTTCATATTTTTATTTATTCATATTAATATTAAACCCTCAAACCCTGAGGGGATGTTTCACCCCTCAGGATCGAACTAACTATTCTCTTGTGTACAAAACCTGTAAGTAGTTTGTAGCATTGTCTGTTAATGAAGTTGTGTCCATTACCATAACAATAAACTCGTTACCTTCAGATGCTGTAAAAGGCGCTGTGCTGAAATCAAATGCTGTTGATCCAGCAGTACCTGTAGAATCTACAGATGTGGCTGCCCAAACCAGAGTGGTTGTACCGTCTGATTTGCTGTACTCATAAATCCTAACTGCTCCTGCTTCTGCGGCGCTTACGTTTGCGTTGTAATTGAAACCATTAAGCTTTACTCTGTGACCTGCACTTAATTTTCTGTTGATTCCAACATTTCTGTCGTAAGCAACTCTATAAACTAATGCAAAAGTTTTAGATGTGCTAGAAAGGACATCATAAACGGTTTCTCCATTTACTGTGTGCCCTGTTAATCCTGCAGAAACTTTTAACTGATCTGTTTCTGTCGATTGAGTTGGAATTGCATCCAAAATTCTTGCTTCGAATCCACCCCCAGCTGCTCCTAATCCACCATCTCCGATACCTGATGTAATAGCAGCTGCTAATGTTTCCAAGGTTGTATAAGTGGAAAATGTAAACACTGTCGCACCTAACGAAGTTGTTAATGTTAAGCTTGTTGCTGTTATTATAGAAATAACTGGAGCTGATGTAGAGGCACCTGTGTAGGCGATTCTAATTGCTACTGGTTCATCGTCAAGGACTCTTACAACTTTTGACTCAGCGTTGTAATGTCTGACTCTTAAACTATCTAATGAGGCCATATTTTTATTTTACCGATTGAATATATTACCAATAATGATAACTTCATCAATCCGGTGTATCAGTTATTATTACTTAGTCAATAACCCGTGACTTGTCGGGACCCTTTCGAGGGGGTACTCTATTGATTTATTGTCCCAATAGAGTGTAGGACTAGGAGGGGGCAACTAAACCCCCTCCTTCTTTGAACTTTCTAACTAGCTTGTGACACCTTTCAAAAGTGCATGTCTTGGAGCTTGTTTTCTTTCCAAACCTACTTCTGAAATGTACTGATCGACTTCTCCATCTACATCTGGAGCTTGGATGTTTGTCTGCAACTGTGTATCTCTTCCTTCCATAAATCTGTATCTGAAGCTCTCCATATCAAGCAAATATGCTTGTCCGGCTAACTCTTCAACGAATAATGGGTTATGGACGATATTAACGATTCCAAACGGGGTCTGCCACTCTGAAATTCTCACTCCATATGTGGTATCACCTGTTTTGGTCAAAATTTGACCTCTGGCGATTTCGTTAATAGCCTGAAGTACAATTCCACCGGCAAACAACATTTTTGTGCTGTTACCATATGTGAAACCTTCCCTCAAGAATGTGTTCATATCTGGGGCAGTTAATGCACCACCTTGGTTTTGAACATATGAGTTACCTGCTGTGATAAACTCATCGATACCTCCTGTGGATCTTCTTGGGTGAGCCTGTGTTCCGGTAATATCATACTTCATTTGACCGAACCAAAATGCTCTTTCGATATCAAGGGCGTGCTCTGTTCCCTTCTTGGCTCTCTGATATGGAAGATCTTTTCCACCATATAAGTTTGCAGCCTTTTCAGTGTTAGATACTGCGATTGATGTCTTGAAAATCTGAGTGTAATTACTCTGAGGTGTGGAACGTGTTGAGTTGACATTTCTTGCTCCCGAATTCTCTTCATTAACGTTACCTATAATGAAAAGACCGTCTCCTACTGCTGTCGCTGCTGTTGTGACTGAACCAAATGCTCTTGTTACTGTCAATTCTGTAACATCTGCTCCTGGGGCAACTGCAGTTACAAGCATGTTTTCACCAGTTCTAGAATTTCTTACGATATCTCCAACTGTAAAAATATATGCTGAGCTTGAACCTGCTCCAGTTACGTGAATTTCGGTGTTTGAAGAAACTGTTAATGCACGAGCATATCTTCCTCCATAAACATCTTCGAACCATTTGAATTCTGGATTGCCTGTAACGGCTTTCATGATACCTGACCCTACCCAAGCTTTACCATCCCATACCTTTCCAACGTTTGTTAAAAGGGTTACTAGAGGGTGCTTGTTAGGTTCCAAAAGGAAAATTTTGTCGACTGCGTCGACGATGAGCCTACCTTCTGACGAAGAGACTGCTGATGTTCTTGCGGCATTTGTTGCTGCATTAGTCACCACGCCTTGGTCATGTGTTGGCTCCGTGTAATACGGATAATTGGCCATAATTTTTGTGTTTTTAATTTATTAATAAGAAACAAACTTATTTGAAAAATGAATTTGGATTCACTTGTCCAGATATTAGTTTGTCGACGAGAGGAGTCCCGTCTGCCGAGAACTGAGAAGTTTGTCCTCCGCCTGGGGCGTTGGATAATATCTCCTTTGCTCTTTCGGCCGCTGCCTGTTCAGCCGCTTTCTGTGCGCCTCCTTCAGACATTTTACCTTTTACAGCATAATAGGCGACTTCTATGTCGGATACATCATGCGTATCTAGCCATTTGTCGATTTCATTCGCATACTCCTGAAAGTCGGGAGTTTTTTCGATAAATTTTTGAGTATAGTCTTGGAATGTTTGCAAATCAACTTTGTCTTCAAATTCCTTACGGATTTTGTTAGCCTCTGCTTGTATAAGCTTGGTTATAGCTTCAGGAGTTGAAAGATCAAATTTCTCTGTTCCCAATTTCTCCTTAACTGTCGCAGCCGCTTGCGTAACTATAGCAGCGTCTCGAACATCGACTCTGCCTTCCATGACAGCCTGAGCAATATTTTTATCAATCTTACCATCTATAATTGCTTGGACCAATTCAGGCGCCTGATCCAACTTATCGAGTAATGGTGCAATATTCTGAAAGAACTGACGATATTCGCCCAACTCTTGGCCTTGAGTGCCAAATCGGGCAGCCAGTTCGTCATAATTTTTTGAATCTGCCGCTGTACCACCTCCTGTCGCTGGCGTCTGCCCTGCTGGTGTCCCCGTGGCTGGGGCTGGAGCAGGAACGCTTGGTGTGCTACCCGCTACTGGAGCGGACACTGGTTTAATAGGATTTTCCATATATGTTTCATATTTAATTAATTATTATATAACTATACCTTAGTCCTAACTATTCTTTCTCTCCTTCAGATTTTTCAGCCTTGGCTTTTCTCTTTTCTGATAATTTTTTTACTATACCAAGGAGATTAACTCCTTTTTTACCTGGACCCCCTTTTCCATCTTTCATTTCTCCACGATGAGATAGGGCTTCCATAACTTGATCTGTTTTTTTTGCCATAATATTATTTTATTTAAAAAATTCCATTTTTACCTAGATTCGACCCTCCACCACCTGTGATGGCATCTGGATTTGATACTACGGGAGTTGCGCCGAGTCCATTATCCATTTTTGTCAATGGACTTTTCCCAGCATCTTTCCCCTTTATAAGCTTCTTCAGAAGCGCTTTTTTTAAATTAGGTTTCTTCATTTTATTTTTCTTTGACTATTAATTTTTAACATTCTTTTTAAACTCCCAGATTTAGCACTTAATAAAGATTTACCAAATTGCATCTTCTTATTTAATTTACCAATTGTAGATGAAATAGAAGAAGACTTCGGAACCTTTAATTTTGGAAGAGACCGTGTGGTTTTTCCAAAAGTACTAAATTGAGGGGAAACTGGCAGAGAAGCTGAACCAGAACTTGATACAGCCGGAGTTCCATATCCTGGAGGAGTGTTATTCAAATTGACTCCACCCTTACCATCATTTTTATACGCACATACTGCACTTTTTACAATTTTCTTTTTCTTATGCATAGAACCGGCATCAACTTTTAATCGTCCATCACCCTTTGATTCTGCGGTTGTTATTGGTGTTGAATATTGTTCCATGCTATTTGTGCATTTTTCTTAATGTCTCCCTAAGGGCACATCTTTTTTTAGTTTGTGGAGACAAATCAGACTCAGAACAAAGCTCTGATAAAGATTTACCTTCGCCTTTTGCCGTCGCTGTTAATGCGCCAGGATGTTTTATAGCGCCTTTTATCCAATTTTTTTCCATATGCTTCAATTATTATATTACAATAGTCCCTATCCGATTATCACTCCTTCCGGATTTCCACTTGCTGGCTCACCTTCTAACGGTTCACTAGAAACTTGGGGAGTAGGGAAATTAAGATCGATTATATAAGTTTCAATATCACACAATCCTGCCATACAACCTTGAGACCATGAAATTTTATGCGGGTCTTCAACCGGACTTGTCTGTCTCAACACAGAATCCAAAAGTGGAGTTCTCATGCTTGTATATTTAAGAAGTGCTATCCAGAATCTACTTCCAATTATTTCCTTCATCAACGATTCCATTTCTTTCACAGACATATCTACGATTTGATCGTTTATCTCTTTTGTAAAATACGAACGAATATTAGATGAAGGCTGATCTGGAGCCTTAGGAGCAGTTGTTTTTTCTTTTTTTGCCATATATTTAATTTAATTTTTAATTATTTTTAATTTTGAATAATACCATAAGCCCCACGTGTGTTTGTGATATGCATAGCATTCCCCGGTCTTGGATCTGGGGCACTCATCGGATCCTTGGGCAAATCAGCTTTAAGAAAAGGATTTAATATTTCCCTAGTTTTTGATTTTTTTCCAAATTTAACTGGAGTTTTGTTCTCTACTAATTTTTTTACTATCTCCTTCTTAGCAGCATTAAACCTTTTTGGTTGAAACGGGCTTTTTTGAGAATTTTCTCCTCTCACTGTTTGTTTCGTCCATTGCAATACTCTATCTGTGGCCAAAGGATATAAATAATTTGGCGCTTTGATTCCCATAATTATGTTCCCCAAATACCTAAATTACTGACAGGGGCAGGTCTATTAAATTTTGAAGTTTGATCTTGTCCTGCTATTAATTGTGGAGGATTTTGCGAAGGAGTAGCGTTGGGAATTAAATCAGCTTTTGGTGTTGGGGGCATTGTTTGAGGAGCTTGTATCGGCATTGTTTGAGGGGTTTGAGGTAAGGGCATCTGCTTAGGCATCATTTGAGGAAGTGGAGTTGCAGTCGATGGAGATGTGCTCTGCTTTTTTTCCTGTATCCCTCTAAGAATTGATTGAACATTATTCCCGGTCGATCCAGTTGGAGCGTTATTGGTAGCACCATGTAGATTATCCCACTCTTTAGCAAAATTTTTGTATGCCCCTAATGCAGACGTTATTCCTGCAATAGTGTCATGCAAAGAACTTCCTGCCTTGTCCATAACATGAGACATAAGTTTCTTTAATAAATCTTTTTTTTGATTAGTCTCCGACCCTGATGTCGAAGTCTGCAACGGTGCATTTGTGTCCATAATTTTAAATTAAGTGTTTATACTATTAATGTATCATAGTCCCAGACTACTTTTTTGATTGTATCGAAAATGTTTTATTTAAAATGCCAGAACGCTCACTTCTGTTCTTATTTTGAGAAACATCTGTATTAACTTTTGATCCTGGTTGTCTATTAAATCCCGCTAAGTTAGGCATTGAAGAATGTTTATCCGGTGATAAAACACCTTGAGTTGTTGGAGGCAATTTACCACTATTCAATAAATTAACTGGACTAGAAAATTGGGAAAAACTACTTCCTTGACCACCATAAGACTCTCCTGCTCTTCTCAAATGACCAATTACATTTTTCAACGAAGACTGAGAAACGTTTCCATGGAATCCAGGTCCTCCCGCTCCCGTCGCTGGCATAGGTCCCGCTGGAGCTCCCGGCGTTAACTGACTTCCCTGAATCATTCCCTGTGGAATTCCACCTGGCATGGATGGAAATGCTGGAGCGCTAGTTGCCGCACCTGCTTCCATAGAAGCACCAGTTCCAGGAGGAAGCGGTTGTCCGTCCGACCCAAGTTGAGGTTGCTCCTGTGTCGGCTTTACAATCCCATCAAGAGACCACCCCCAATCTGAAATAACCCTGCTTGTAAGTTTTTGAGGATCCACAAACGGAAGATTAATAAGAAGCTGATACAAATCCATATCCTGTTTCTTTTTAACTTCATCTTGTCCTGCGATAGATGGTAACACTGTAGCTTTGTAATCATAATTTCCCTTCAAATCATCTTTTTCTATAAGAGGATATTCTTGTTGTCCATTTTGTCCGATTATACGAATCGTCATATTTTCAGTGAACAACTGACGAGTCAAATCCATCCAATATCTTAAAACATCAGCATAAGCATCTCCTAAATGGTTAATAAACATTCTAACACGTTCAAGAGTAGACTCTCTTAAATGTCTTACCTCAGTAGCACTACTTGATCCAGATCCAACTCCCATTGAAAAATCGTCTACACCAGAAGCATATTGCATATCATTTTTAAGCAATTCTTCTTCCTTATAAGCAGACATTTTAATATCACTGAACTGAATTTCTCTCACCCCATTTGGATCAATAGAATAAATTATACCAAATGGTCTTGTAACAAGTTCATCCTTATTGATGTTAGCCAATGGATTTACAACCCACATCTTATGGATTGAAAGAGTAGCTGCATCAAGTCTCTGGTTTTTCACGAGGTTCAACATTATCTGAGGACTCTCAAGAATCAACGGTAATCCATAACCTTCAAATTCACCTGGAATTTTTAAATAAGAAACATCAATAAATGGAGACTCTTTAAAATCCATTGGGATTGGCATAGCACCATCTTTAAAAATTGGGACATAACTTCCACCAACAATAACTGAATAAGAATCATCGAATGGTCTCCACCATTCATAAACCTCATACATTTTTAATGTATTATCCTGCGTACTATAATATTTGTCTGTTCCATAAATCGTCCCAGAAGCTGATATGATCTGTGACGCAGAACTTTTTGTAGTATATAAATTTGTTGTCCTAACTTGTTGTCTAATAGCAGCGTAATCAACAAGATCTCCACCGGGGGAATTAATTGCCAACTGCAAACGCTCTTTATCTGCCATTGGATATCTACGTCTTATTTCTCCTTCAGTAAGCACCAATCGCTTAAACCAAAATTGTTTACTCTTTCTAGCCGTATTGTGCCAGTCGTACATTAATGTATAGTTATCAACCCATTCACACATAGGACCATCAAAAAAAACTTTCTCTTCTTCTTTCCACGCATACTTTTTACTAGCGATATCTTTTGTTCTTAAAAATTTCAATTTTCTTACATCCTTCTTCCAGCTCACCTGCAAGAAACCTGTTCCATATATAAGAGTAGAACGAACAAAATCTTCAGTCGTAGCATCCATACCGGCCATCTCCCAGAAAAAGTCCATAAGTTTCTGTTGCTTCTCAGCTCTTATTTGATCATCTTCATTCCTTCCAAGAACAGTAAACTCTGGTCTAGCATCTACTATACGAGGGACCATTGTCTCAACCGCAGCTTGAATATACGGAATCTGGACATTTGACTGCCATCTCTTTATTTCTCTTTGTCTATCTCCGCCATAAGCTATATAGAGTTTATAAGAACGATCCAGTCTAGGTTTTATAATTGTTAAAAAGTAATTTCTTGCATCATCTCGCTGTAAACGAAAAAGACGTTGCAATTCGATCTCTTTAGGACCGTAGTTACTCGCTGAATAAATATATCCGGGACGCTGTGCCATAATTTTATTATTCTCTAATAATTGCTGTCTAAATCTTAAATGTTAGTCTTTAAATTGCTGACATTGGAAGACAATCGGTATCAGACTTCCTTTTGGCAGCATAGTATTCTTCTCTTATTTTATTATGCCTTTCCGGTTTAATGAAAATGGCATCATCGTAAAAAATCTTCCTAATTGCTTGTTTGATCTGCTCTTTTGTCGCAGTTTCCTGCTTATCAGGTAAACCCATGATCTCTATTATTGGCATAACATTGCCAATAAGATGATCCATAACGTTTTCTGTCACAACATAACCATATCCCCATGAAAGTCCAGGAGCACTTTGGTCACCCTGAGAAATTCTAGGAGTATTTTGACCTACTTTCTTATTTTTTGCCATATTTTTACATAACATAACTCAACTTGACAGCAATTATTAAAGAACAAACATTAATTCTCTATCTAAATCATACATTAGTCCCTAAATTAATACGGAGAAGACTGCGGAAGCTCCTTTGTTTCATCAATTTGGTCTAATTTTCCTTTATACATGACTTTAAATCCTTGAAAACAGATAGCAGACGCAAAAATACAGTCATCATGAAAAGAACTTTGGGAAACCATGTTACCTCCATCATCAAAAACGAAGGTAAGCATTTCGTCTAATGTGTTTTCAGTATGTATTTTGAAGCTTCCGTCAGATGTTGCTTCTCTTAAGTCATCAATCATGAGTGGTCTTGTAACTTTTGTAGTCTTCCATCCCATACGATCGCTAAACTTTTGCCCCATTGTATCCATTTTAACTACCGGCCTAAAATAAATTTGAGGATACATCTTGTTTTTCATAGCAGTTACAGTGGTTAGCCCATGATTGTTTATTTCAACCACCGCTAAAGCATCATTGTACGATCTTCCAACCTTATCAAGAAAATTCCCAAACTTATCTGGAGGCATATACCCCCTCCAAAATGCAACTTCATCTCCTGTCTCACGATCAAAAATAGTTAATACGGAAAGATCTCCACCTGTAACTCCTTCTGCGACATCAGCACCCATAACATAATTTCTCCCTGGCTTCGGAGCAAAATAAGTGATTAAACCATCTTCATCTTGAGTCACGATAGATTCAATTCCGTATTCGTCCTTAATTTTTTGACCAACATGATAAATCCCTTTCCTTAATCTCTTTATAAGTTCTGAAGGGAACACAGGTCGTCCAGAAGAAAGAAATTCAAGACCGTACTCCTGCGCAAAACGCATAGGATTATTAATTCTTCTTCTAATAATTTCTATTTCTTCTTCTGTATAATGCCACCACCAACCATACTGTTTTTTATCGTATCCATTATCTGCCATCCACATTCTGTGATACAAATTACCAATAGCATTAGGGGTACTTTCGATAATAATTTTTCCATCTTTAGGTACAGCATTTTCAATAGCCAACATTTTTTCTTCTGCTTTCTCCCAGAAAGCAAGCTCTGTCAGTAGCACATTGTGAAGAGTGTAACCTCTACCCACATTTTCGCTAGAAGGAAGCACAAGAATTTTAGAATCTATGGCTGGGAAAGAAATCTCATATTTTGAGTTATATAAAATTTGAGGCCTGATTGAAGCAGGCGTTGTTCTATAAAACGTTTTAACTTTATCCAACAACTCTGCCGTTAAGTCAGAGTTATAACCAATAAGGGCAGTGTTAGTTCCCGGAGTTGTAATAGTTTTATGATAAAGATAACCAGTGATAGCTGACGAAAAGCCGATCTGTCTAGCTTTTAAAATAATAACCCTAGAATGTGTATTTAAAGAATTAAATAAATCCTTCTGGGCTTCATTAAGAATAAAGGGAACTAGTCCTGGTGTTTTACCTTTAATTTTTGTAAATGACTCTAAATAGAACTTCGGATCTAGAAGTTTCTCTATTGGTATTTTTTCGTCCATCTATTTTATTTTTTATTTTCATATATCGAAGAAGTCATTTCTGCTTCTTCTTCTCTCGCCTTACGTGCTGACTCTGGAATCTCTGGAAATTTGACATCATACTTTTCTAATGCATCAGTTTTTTGAACTCCAGTTTTTTTATCCTTCTGAGCTTCTATACTCTTTAATAATTCTTCTTCCCATGTTCCTGATGATCCTGCCGATTCACTATCATATTTCTCTAATCCAACCGACTTCAAAAGAGTTTGATACGCTTTTAATTTATCTCCATCCTTAAAACCAGTCAGTGCTATCTGCTTGATACCGGAGACTATAAAATCAAAAGATATTCCAGCTCTTGCAAGAGCGCTATGATACTCTTTTCTCATGGCCAATTTATCCAGTGTTCTATAAACTTCTGCGACAGTCTTAACGCCCATCATCTGTCTTAGTTTTTGTGGATCTTGAGTCACCTGAAGAGCCTTCAACAAAAACATTTGTTGAGCAGTATTTTGAGCCCCACGTTTAAAATAATTGTTAGTATAAACTACCGGTCTAAGTTTTATTTTGTTTTCTTCCATTTTTTATTTTTTAACTGCTCTTATAAAAACAGAAAATTCTGCATCTCTGCTTATTACATAAACTTCCTCATCAACTTCAATATTATAGCAAAGAGCTTGGTTAATCGCCCAATCCGTGAATTCCCTTATTGTCATTTTTTTCTCATCCGCATATTCTAGCATAGCTAAACGATCATGATGTTGCTTTACCACTGCTAAAAAATCTGGCGTAACATGTTTGTATGGATACTTATAATATTCTGGTTCCGTAAATGGATTATGATTAAAAAAATTAGGGAAAAAATCTTTAAAATATGAAATTAAAAATGGCGGTGACCCCAGACTAGTTAAAAATTTTGGAGAAACACCAACCATAGCATTCTTAAAAAAAGCATATGCAGAATCTACTTGATTTCCATTTGCATATCTTTTACTTCTCCTGGCCCCGTTATACATAAACTTTGATTCTAACCAAATCATTTTTACCACTATATCAAACACCTTTAAATAGCTATCTACATAAAAAGACCTGGTAAGTTTTACAAGTTCTGGCAAGGACATCCCGTCCGCTGATATTTTTTTTGCCTGATCCGGTTTGAATCCATGAGGGATATCCTCGTTAACCTTGGGGTATATTTTGAATTGACTGTTCATTTGCATTTTCATTATTCATATTTTGAGGGGGGATACTAAGATCCATTGATTGAGTAGGATCTTGTGGATTGGAAAAATCAGCCCCCTGCTGACCGCCCAATAAGATATCCATAGACTTTTCAAACATAGTAGCAAGCTCTGGATTCGTTTGTTGTAAATTTTGAATAAAAGTATTAACAGATTCTGGATCTGATAAATCTACACCAGCTAATTGGAGTTTCTGGAACACCTGTTGCAATAAATCACGACGCATACTTTCCCCTTTATTACTTGAAGCAAATTTTGTAGCATTGAAGGATCCTAATTTCTGTCTGATTTGATCTATCATATCCAAAAGTCCCTGTTTCTGTTCTTCTGAAATAATTTGATCTCCTTGTTGCGCCCCTCCTTGAAAAGGTTGAGCCGAATCCGTCAATGGAGCCTGAGGAACTGGTTGTAAAACCTCCCCAGTTTGTCCTTGTGTTGGTTCTATCATATATTTTTATTTTAATAATATCACAGTCCCTTCTACTACTGAGAATTTTGACTAAATGTTGTATTTACAGGAGCTTGGACTGGAACACCAGTAGCTTGCAATAATGTTCTAACCGTTCTTGATACCGCCGGTTCCTTTCCTGAAATTCCAAGTTGATTTTTACCGACTTTCGCTCGTGATAACTGTCTCCATCTATAACTTGGGATATAGTCAGCTACTGCATCTGGAGTTAACAAACCTGCATAAGATGCAATATTCGGCATATATGCCTCTCCCAAAGATCTCAAACCATATCCAACTTTAGTTAGACCAGATGCATCCATCGGATATAACGGTTGTCCAAATTGTCCTTGAGGAGAGATTGCTTCACCAAGGATCATCGGCTGAATTAAATAATCAAAAATCACACTACCTGCTGGATCCTTAAGAATTGGAGATTGTTGCACAGCTTGTGCTATTTTTTCTCCGACCGTTCCACCTGTATATCTGGTTTGACTTGGATTAAACATGTTTAAGGAATAATATGGAATGACATTTGTAAGATTCAAATATACCGGATTCTTATCAAAAAATCCTCCAGGCATCCTAAACATCCCGGGCTGTTTCAAGTATGAATAAAAATCAGTATTAAGAGCCTTTTTCTCTAAAGGAGTTTTTGTTCCCCCAAAATCATTTATGGCAAACGTAACTTTATTAAAGGCAGAAGGATTATAAGCAAGAGTCTGACCAGCTTTTAATGTCATACCATACATAAAGGAAACAAACGGAGAACCAAGTAGGGGGAAATTTCTCAAAACACGAATCGCTGCAGGCATAGCACCATAGTTCAAGTGAACGACATTAGCTAATTCCAATCCAGCCTTAGGGGATAAACGATATAAATATTGACCATTCTTGGCATACCTTGTTAATTCTTCAGGATTAATATCTATTATGCTTCTCATGTTTCTTAACTGACCCAACGAATACCCATCTACCGTGGATCGTAAGAACGTGGCCATTTTAAACGATTGGTCGATTGTCTCATATTTAGAAGACATTTTATTAAATGTAAAATCAAGTAATTTCCATGCAGAAAGTTTAGATGTATCTTCAGCAGCTTTTTTAGATATATAATCAAACATTTGAGCCGTAGCACTAGAATTGAACATTTCATTTGTGAGCATGCCTGTTCCTAATTCTCCACGAGTTATATTTTTCCCAGTAGCCAATAAACTCCTCACAGGTTGTGTCCCTGCTTTCATTGTAACCATTGCTTGAGAAACCTCTTCTAACGCTTTTTGAATATCACTAGCAATGTCTTCTGCCTTTACAGAAGCGGGGACTATCCCAGCGTCCCTCGCAACCGTTAAAACTTTCTCAGCATTATATTTAGCATTAGCAAAGTCTAAACTTCCAAAAGTACCCCTTGCCGCCGTCTTCATTTCACCTAAAGCATCCTTGATTGCATTTTCATTTCCCATAGCCCGTCCTGCATTCATCATTAAATCATCTATTAAAGATGCAGCGCCAGTTTTATTTCTATATAAATCAAACGATTGTTTAACCCTCTCTAAGTATGTCATATCTACTCCTCCAGTGGCCATATGATACATTGCAACGTTTCCAACAACGTTATTAACATAAGCAGTTGGAGAAGCTCCAACTTTTGCAACACGAAATATCCCGAGGGCTTGATCATATTTATCCATTACTATTTTACCTATCTTCACTGCCTCATTGCTCCCCTTTCCAATTTTCAACTCAAAATTTCTTATAGACTTTTGCATACTATCAAACCATTTTACTCCAGTCTCATCTAGCGCTCCAGAATTTACCATTTTAGCAATATCTTCCAATGTTATCGCTTCTCCTCCAACTTTCTCATTAGCTATACGAACAGCATTTTCTAATGGATCTCCAGAAATAAATGGAGTTGGATTCTTTAAGATAGAAGATGCATCATCCACTCCACTAACGATACTAGGAGCAACCGCAGCAAACTTCTTATCTATACCCATCCCAGCAAGTTTGGCCGTAAACTGATCAACTTCCTTGCTTGTAGGAATAGAAACATTCGGATCTATATTTATATCAAAAGCTTTCCCAGGAGGGGTGCTTTTGATTTGTGCCTCAACTTTCTGCGCAGCCTCTTCCAAAAATGGTTTTATTGACTCTCCCTTTAATCCAGCATTTACTGCCCCTTTTAAATCAACACCTGTGCCTAAAGACTCTTGAACGATATCTTTTATTCTCGCTTGTCTAACCCATTCCACTGGATCATAAACAAAATTTTGTAAAACTTTTTGTCCGCCAGGAATAGCATCCGCAACCTTATTTATTACCTCACCAAGACCTATCCTGTAACTACCAATCCCCATTCCACGCTCAGTCACAATTTTAGCAGCGGTTCTACCAGTTAGAGATTCAAATGCATCCGTGGCTGCCAAGGTACTCTCGCCGAACTTGGTCATTATATTTGTCTTTCTTAAGAAAGGAGTCAATCTCCCAACCGTATTAGCTTTTTCCATAAGTCCAGATTTTGCAGCGGTAGATAATCCTTCTATCAATCCTTCTCCAGTTGTGAATCCTTTAACTGCCCCTTCAGCTAACCTCGGCACTAAAGCAGACGAACCCATAGTCAACCAGTTGACAGGATCCATCCCTACATCTAACGCAAAACCAAGTGGGGCAGAGACTGCCCATGGTACACCGGCCGTTTTTAACACATCGCCGAAAGTATTCTTATTTCTAACCATGTTGTCGGCAACATCTTGATAAAGTGATCCCTCTCCCTGCCCAACAATATGTTTTGCTGCCCCAACAACTCCGTAAAGAGGGCGAGCTAAATAATCTAGAGTTGTTCCAATTATTCCTTTTCCAGATTCACTTTCCCCTTCAGTTGTAGCACTAGTTGAAGTATCTGTCCCATACCATTGAGTTCTTAATTTTTGATCTGTAAGATTTTGAATCTGTTTTTGAAGAGACTGCAATGATTCTTGATTTTTTATATCAAAAGAAGTGGGAGTTCCACTTCCACCAAGTGCAGTAGACGAAGAATTTAAGGCACTCTGATAGGTGCTCGCTTGATTCTTCAATCTAGTAATTTGATCTTCTATCCCTGGGACATCGTTGATATTTGTAGCCATATACTACATCGTATCATCGTCCCAAGATTTATTCTAAAATTTTACCAAGTTTTTTTTCACGAGGATCTAACCTGCCCTCTCTACCTTCCTTTTTTTCAAGATTCGAAAAATATATTCTCCATGCATTCTTTGGATAAAACTTAAGAACATACTTTCCTATAAGAAACTTTTGAAATTGCCCAGCCCAACCTATTTTGTCTTTTTGTTTAATCAAGGCCATATCTCCCATATGAGGAAGTCTACATACACCATTTTCTTTTAATTCTGCGGTCACCAGTCTGACCAATCCCATATAAAAATCTTTAACGGTTTTAGGATCTACATAATTATTTTGTTCACTGAGCAAACGAAAAAACCGATCCTCATCGAGAATCCCCTTTTTTGATAGTTCTCTAAGATCGATTGGAGGCGTATGGGGCATATTTAATATTCACATTTATGGAGGCGAGATTACTATGTACTCGCACATGCGTGTCTTAATCAGCTTTTATTTTTGCGAAGTATAGCGCCCACGCTATACATTCGGAGCTCCCTCTAAGAAAAAGGTCTTTGCTCAAAATGGAGGTTGATAGCTGTGTCTCGAGGTACAACTATCTCCCTATATCCCATTGGCAGATTCCAGTTTATTTGCTGCCACTTCTTTGCCGTAAGTCATATTGATGTGTCCGCATGACCACCCTACTCACCCCTAATGGCTTTCAAGCGTGCTTTATCTCCGGCAAAAGGAGATCCTCAGCCACACCATAAATGTAAACACTAAATGTAGTTTAAGTATATTCCTATTGTTTCCTTTTGTCAAGGGGCGATTTAGGACTATGCTATAAATAACTTACATTAGCTCTTTAAAACAAGACCAGACATATGTTTGAGTCGAAGTCACACGTTGAGTGTGCACGAAATCTCACACAAAAAAATATGTTGAAATCATCTTATGAAGTAGAGATAATGATCAATGGCAAACCTGCCAAAGAATATTATCACGAAGGAGAGGTTTATATTGAGGGAAGGAAAGACACCCGTTTCTCTATCAAAATCAAAAACAACTCCTATTCCAGAAAACTGTTTGTTCCCACAATTGACGGACTGTCAGTTATGAACGGCGAAGAAGGTAGTTATGAATCTAGTGGATATATTGTCCAAGGATATAGTTCCATTACTATTGATGGTTGGAGGACGAGCGACAAAGACGTAGCATCATTTTATTTTTCATCTCCAGAAGGATCTTATAGAAAAAAAATGGATAAAGGAAATAATCTTGGTGTCATTGGAGTCGCAGTATTCGACGAAGTTTATCATTTTCCTACATACCAAACTTTTACCAATACTATTCCATATCCATACAATACTATAACATCTCCATATATGGGGATTGATTGGGGGACAACAACACCATTAACTAATGGAACAGCCAATATCAAAGCCTTTCAATCATCTGGAGGATCGAACCTATCTGCATCTGCAACCAATGATTCTATGCAAGTTATGAATTGTAATTACCGTGCAGGTAGTTCACCCAAACAACAACTTGGTACAGGGTTTGGAGAGCAAAGAACGAGTGAAGTCACCACTGTAAACTTTGAAAGAAAAAATTATCCAGAAACAACATTTGAAATCCGCTACAATACTCGTGAAGAGTTAGAAAAGACGGGAATAATATTCAAAAAGGAGCCACTTTATGTAGCCCCTCAGGCGTTTCCCGGCAATTATTGCAAACCGCCTAAAAATTAATTAATTTAACCCGTCTGGTCTTGTTTTAGAGAACTAAAACTCCTTTCCCGAGCCACAATCAATTACATTAAGGCCGAGTTCTTGCCATAAACGAATAATCGATGGCCTATCATCATAAATAGCATGTACTACACCCTTATCAGGGAAATAAGTATTAAAAATTTCTCTCTTTACATCAACGTCGGGCCTTTTGTCATTATTTTTTCTCATGATTAATGTGTATGCGAAGGTCAAATAGTTTTGTTGAAGCCATCTTAATGTTCCATCTTGAAATCTCTCTGGTCTAGCAGATAAAAAAATAATAGTTTTGCCCTCATTATAATTTTTAATGAGGATTTTTTGTGTATCCGGACGAATCGGATCCAATTCTATTTCAGAAAAAAATGCATTCCAGTCTTTTTTCCATTCACGTTTTTCTATCTCTTTCTTTTTCACTCTTTTTTTGTAATTTTCTTCATTTACATAATGCAATCTTGCTGAAGGATCAGATATAGTCCCATCAATGTCACAAATAACCACACTGTCAGGTTCAAATTTTTTAATTCCCGAGCGAATAGCCATGTTTTTTATAACAATAGCTCCAACTTGCTCTTCTCTTCTACTATCCCTAAGAATGCATTCTTCAATAGGAACATCAGTAAGGTCCATAATCTCAACTTTGGCATTTAACTCCTTAGCCAAATCTTGCCAAGATTGCATAGTTCCCAAATTTAAGTTTGTATCATCAATCAATACATTGGTTCCCTTGCCAATAAATAACTTTACCAAATCACGAGCTGCATCACGGGTCAATCCTTCGTTTACTCCGGTGAATTTATTGAAATGCAACATCTTTCTTAACAAATCTTTGTTGATGCGAACAATATTTCCATCTGCTAACATCTTTCCCTGGGCAATAGTACTCTTCCCAGAACCTGGAAGTCCTTTCATGATTATTATTTTTGTCATATATTTATTTTTTCTTTTTTTTAGTTTTTGGTTTTTCTTTTGCCTCCTCCAATCTCTTCTCCAAATTTGTGATTATATTATCTTTAAATCTAAGACTATTTTCTTTTTCATTTAACTGTTCTCTCAATTTATCAGACGTAGATTTTGTATAAGACTGAGGATGCCCATTGGGACAATAAAATGTATTCTTTGTTTCCAACCAATTTTTACGTAATCTTGCACTCACTAAAAAAATAACTCCGCAATTACAACATTCAATATCATCCATCTCTATATTTTTATTTAATATCATATTTTTATAAATTTTTTAATCTGTTAATAACATCGTTTGGAGTGTGACCATCCCAGTCTGGAGCCTTTTCTAAAGTCTCTGCAAAATTTGTTTCGTCCCAGCGGTCAATGGGTATATGATAAGTAATTTGTTTTCCTTCTTCTTTGTTAATTCCCAAAATAAACCATCCCTCCCAGACACTGCCGTCACCATTAACTTTGCTGCGCCAGACATCTTTAAAACTACCAAAATGATTCAGGGCGGCAAAAAATTTACACAAAACAATAAACAAAGTCATCCTATGGCTATAAAGATCCTCCATACTGTGATAACTATCAGCCACTTCCATATCCTCATCACCCATAATCACTAGAGTTTTCTTTTCTGGCATATCTCCATAATCAACATAATTTTTTATAACAATCTTTTTCATAAATTTTATTTTAATAATTTTACGATGTCATAAATTTTTATCAAGCTTAGATTCTCTGGTTTGACTCCAGAAACAGAAATAATAGACTTCTCTCCGTGGTGATAACTCCATGCCCCGACATTCCCATTGTGACTTACAGATATCGGGAGGATTGAGTCTTCATCATATTTGATTTTTATCTTAGCAATTTTAGGTGACCCTTTTGAATAAACCTGATACAAAATATTTCCAACATGAGAAGATCCAACTAATTCATCTTCCCATATCCACACACCAATAACCCCGCCTGGGAAAATATGATGCCACTCCTCTTTATCAATCAAATATGGTCGAATTCCATTTTTCTTAATTATCTCCCAATTTTCTAATGACGTATAATGATAACCTATTTTCATATTTGTTTTAATTTAGTACCTTCATGGAGAATCGGACTCCAATTTCAGGGCTGAGAACCCCGCTTCCTGCCATTAGAAGATGAAGGCGTTTTGTGGTCTCAGTGGGTAACGCTCCCACCTCTGCACCTTGAAAAAGTGCCGTCCTGCTAATAGACGATAAGACCTGGTGTTATCTACTCTGACTTTTTCAAAATCTTTTCATAGTCAGAGCGGCACGAATCGAACGTGCATTATGCGGTTCCAAACCGCACGTAATACCACTATACCACGCTCTGTGGTAGGCATAGTAAGAATCGGACTTACGACTTCTTCCTTATAAGGGAAGCGTTCTGCCACTGAACTATATGCCTTGGAGCGAGTGATGGGAATTGAACCCACATCCTCACGTTGGAAGCGTGAGATAATACCACTATACCACACTCGCATGGTAGGAGTAGAGGGACTTGAACCCACAACAATCCGCATGTAAAGCGGGCGCTCTGCCATTGAGCTATACTCCTATGGAGCCGAAGGCTGGGTTCGGACCAGCGACAACCGCATTACAGGTGCGGTGCTCTGCCAACTGAGCTACTTCGGCATGGTGGGCACAGAAGGAATCGAACCTTCAACATCCGGTTTAAGAGACCGGTACTCTAGCCTGTTGAGTTATGTACCCGTGAAAATAGAAGGAATCGGACCTTCATCGATGGGTTAAAGGCCCATTGCTCTACCATTGAGCTATATTTCCGTAGGGATAACAGGATTCGAACCTGTACTAAACACATCTTAAGTGTGTTGCCTCTGCCGTTGGGCTATATCCCCTTGTGGACCCGATCGGATTCGAACCGATGACCTCCTCATTGCAAATGAGGCGCTCTACCAACTGAGCTACGAGCCCGGAAACTGGGGAGGGAGTCGAACCCTCGTATGGAGTTTTGCAGACTCCTGCCTGTGCCTCTCGGCGACCCAGTCATGTGCGGATAACAGGATTCGAACCTGTAAGGTCCTGTTTCTAAGACAGGTGTGTCTATCCAGTTGCACCATATCCGCATGGTACCGAATAGAAGAATCAAACTTCTTTCTCCTCTTTTTCAGAGAGATGCTCTATCATTGAGCTAATCCGGTATGTGCTGGTAGCAAGATTCGAACTTGCAGTTGGATGGGTTTTGAAGCCATTGTGTCTAGCCAATTGCACCATACCAGCTGGCAGCAGAGCAAGGAATCGGACCTTGGACCGAGGTTTTGGAGA
>Ga0172381_10002469_pt1 | contig 20397 bp, 19 predicted proteins | sample Leawel6488metaG_FD_119754 | JGI IMG/M metagenome (GOLD analysis project Ga0172381, IMG submission 119754) | Leachate microbial communities from a municipal landfill in Southern Ontario, Canada - Leachate well 64-88 metaG | ecosystem: Engineered > Solid waste > Landfill > Unclassified | place...
TAATTCATCAACAAAGATAATAATATCATTTCTACTTTTCAATTCATCAATGATAGCTTTCATTCTTTCTTCAAATTGACCTCTATACTTAGTTCCAGCCACTAAAGAACTCATTTCTAATGATAAGATACGCTTATCAAGTAAATTTGTTGGACAATCACCTGCAACGATTAATTGGGCAAGACCATCTACAATAGCAGATTTACCAACACCAGGTTCACCTATAAGTACAGGATTGTTTTTATTTCTTCTACTTAAAATCTGTGCAACTCTCTCAATTTCTCTTTCACGACCAATAACTGGATCTAACAAATTTTGTTTAGCCAATTCTGTAATGTCTGTTGAAAATTGTAATAGGATGCTTTCTTTTTTTGTATTTTCTTCCATAGTATTTATTTAATGATTTATTTAATTGTTTCTATTTTATAATATTTAGTTATTAAAGTTTAATTTTATTGGAACTAAATTTTTTAGTATTCTGATTCCCATTCTTTTATTTTATTTACCATGGTTTCTAAACCACAATCTTTATAATCTTCAACGTGTTTTTTACCAATTAATCTTATTCTAATTATTTCACAATCACCACTACCTTGTGCATCTATCTGATAAACATCAGAGATGAATTTGTTCATATAGAATGAGTTTGTATCTGAATTAACTTCAATTAAAGTAAATCCAAGTGTTTCAAGTAATTTTATTGCTTCGTTCATTACATTAAGTTTAATTCTATTTTTATTGGCAATGATTTTAATACTATATTAGTATTTGTCTCTAAACAAAATATTTCATCACCAATTGAAAATACATTATCTAAATCAAATAATTTTATTTCTTTTTCAGAGAACATTCTAGCATCATTGATGTCTAATACAAATAAGTCTCCCTCGATATCATCAACATAATACCAATATTCTTTATTGTTTTCAGTGTATTTATATACAAATTTTTTCATATACGTTTATTTATAATTTTTATAGATTTCTTTCGATTTTAAAAAGTTTTGTTCGGAATCATATTCCCTTTGTTTTATGAGTTTAAAAATTTTATAAAGACCAAGTTTTTCCACATTTACTACAACTATGAGTCCAACCATCTTCTGGTTTTCGTAGTTGTTTAATATCATGGTCACAAACCGATTTTATATCAGATTGTTGTTCGAAAGTAATGTCTAACTTTTTTACTTCTTTTTTAGTTTTATTTTTCATATATATTTTACGGTTTCTCATTTTATCGAAATACTCAATCTGTGCATCAGTTAACTTCTCAACCCATTCTTTGAAATAATGTTGATATTTTGGAGCATTACTTATGCGCCATTCATTTTCTAACCAATTAAATAATGCTCTATTTTTCATTTTATTCAATTACATTAACGGTTTTGGTTTTATTTATTTTCATTTACAAATATAATTTTATATAGTTACTGATAATTCAATTCTTACTCCGTAAGCACCTTCATAAACACCGATAATCCAAAACATACCGAATTGTGACCTATAATCATTTACTGACCTAGTATTAACTATCTTAATATATGTTTCTTCATCATGACTACAAATAGTTTTTAGTAACTCTTCTCTGAAAGCATAGAACTCGGCAATGCTCATATTTGGTATTGTAGAACCTGAATACTTATTCACTATACTTTTCACATCTAATTCTTTGAAAAGTGTTTCATATTTCTTATTTGAATTACTCATATTATTTATTTAGGTAGGTTTGTATTAAAAATAATTTCGTCTTTTTTTAGTTCTTTTTTAATTTTTTCAACTTCGTTTTTAAGTTGAACAGGATTTACTTTTGTAAGGTCATTTATACCTTTAAAACGAATAATTTGATATTCCATAGGGAAAGAAAGACCAAAAACATTACTTTTTTCATCTTTACCAAACAAGATAGCTTTCTTCATTTGTTTTTCAAAATTAGAATATTCTACTAATTCTTCAACAACCCAATCAATATCAATATCTAAAAAGTGGTCACTGATATCAGATTTCACTTTTGGTAGATTCGAAATAAGTTTCTCTATTTCTTTAATTTTTTCTCTATTAGGTTTATAATCACCTTTAACATCGTATGCATCTAACATACCTTCTCCACCATTACCACTATTACTATAAAAAGCGACTTTCTTATTATCTAAGAAAACATTACAAGTGATAGCCATGCTTTCACGACCTTGCATTGTTTTTACTGATTTTATTGTTACTCTATCTTTAAGTTCTTTTTGAAATTTATTCATATGTTTTAATTTTTTTACAAATATACATGATATTTTGGAATAATAAAATTATTATAGTAACAAAGTTATTGCATTATTTTTTAGTTAATTATTTTTTAGATGAACAAAAATACAACAATTATTTGAATTAAAAAAATAAAGGTGCAAGATCATGATATACACTATAAATTATTATAAACTTATCTATTCAAATGAAATAAAATAGACAAAATGAATGTATAATGAATGTGCAGAGTTGAAAATCGAGGATACATTTATCAATTTTTACCTAGAGAGTTTGAATATTTAACTAAAACTAAAAAAGTTGATTATAAAGAATATAAATTAAAATCCGATTTTCTCATAAATATAATGCATGAATTAATATTAAAATTCTATTTTTCAGAAAATTTAGAGGTTAATTATAATTTATGGTCAAGTATTTTGAGAAGAAAATATGGTAAAACATATAATATTTACATACAATATCTAGTAGATAATAAATTTTTTAATTTCGTTTCTAATTATTATGTTGGTAAGAAAGCTAAAACATATAAATTAAATATCACCACACTTGATATAATACGGTATAAAGCCACTGATAATATCTTATTGAAGAAACATAAGAAAGATTATTTAATAAGGACATTTACCGCCCAACAAGAATCTCCAATACCATTAGATTTAAGAAAGAAACTGATTGATGACTTATATCATGTCGAAATTGATTATAATAAATCACTTAATTGGTTAAATCTGGCTAAAAATAATAAAGATATAGATTTACATAAATATATGAAAAATCTTAGTTCTATTGATGGTATTGAAACTGGTCATATATTTTTTAAGTTTGATGCTTTTGGTCGATTGCATACTAATTTCACAGTATTAAAAAAATTCATAAGACAAAATTGTTTAACATTAGATGGTGAAGATGTTTCCGAAATAGATATATCTAATTCTCAACCTTTCTTTTTTGCGGTATATCTTAAAAAAGAAATTGGTATAGAAAACTTTAATGATGAAATTAGTAGATATGTTGATTGTGTAAAAAATGGATTAATATATGATGAATTACAACAAAGATTTCCAGATAAATTAAAGAGTAGAAATGAGGCAAAGATGATGATGTATAAAATATTATTTGGTAATAATTTTGACAATAAACGAGAAAGTAAAATGTTTAAGACTTTATATCCAAGTGTATATGAATACATTAAAGAGTTTAAATATTTATCTGATTCATATAAATCTTTAAGTCATGAATTACAAAATTTGGAAAGCAATTTTATATTTAATACCGTGATTCAAGAAATAAAAACAAAATTCCCACATATACGATTATTTACAGTTCATGATTCAATCGTATTCCCCTCAAAATATAAAAATGAAATAGAATTGATTTTTAATAATCATCTTAGAAAATTGTTATAAATATTATTATTTTTTAATATATAAGATTTATGAGAAGAATGAGTAAAGAAGAATTTATAATAAAATCTAGGAATATTCATGGTGATAAGTATAATTATGATAATAGTGATTTTACAAATGTTCGTAATATAATAACTATTATATGTAATGTTTGTGGTTATGAATTTTCAATAACTCCCGATTCTCATTTATATCAGAAGTCTGGTTGTCCAGTTTGCGCAAATAATCAAAAATATGATAATGATACTTTTATTAAAAAATCTAAAGAAAAACATGGTGATAAGTATGATTATAGCTTAGTTAATTATAAAGGTAATAAAAATGAAGTAAAAATAATATGTCATAAACATGGTGTGTTTAAATTGAGAGCAGGTTCACATTTAAATGGTACTGGTTGTTCAAATGATAAAAAAAGAATGGAACAAGAAGATTTTATAAGAAGATCCATTCTAATACATGGTGACAAATATGATTATAGTTTAGTTAATTATATTGGTTATGATGTTGATGTTTTAATAAAATGTAAAAAACATGAAGTTTTTAAACAACCAACCACATTCACATTTAAGAGGTTCTGGTTGTCCATTATGTAAAGAAAGTAAAGGTGAAGAAGAAATTTCAAAATTATTAAAAGAAAATAATATAAAATTTATTAGGCAACATAAATTTGATGATTGTAGAGATAAAAGTAGATTACCATTTGATTTTTATATACCATTATTAAATATGTGTATAGAATATGATGGTTTGCAACATTTTAAACCAATTCTATATTTTGGTGGACAAGATAAATTTGAAAAGACTATTAATAGAGATAAAATAAAGAATGATTATTGTGAAAAATCTGGTATAATTTTAATAAGAATATCTTATAAGGGAAAAATATTAGAAAAGTTAGATTTTTTATTTAATATATAATGTGAAATAAAAATTAAATAAAATTGATTTTTTTATTTAATATATAAATTAAAACTGATTATTCAGTAAAAAAATAAATAATTCATTATGCCAATACAAAATAAAGACCTTGGTAAATACAGAAGACCTGGTATATTTATCAATGAGATAGATAATTCAATTATAGAACTACCTGTTCAGAATGTGTTGATTAACTTAGTTCCAGGTTTTTCTAAAAAAGGACCTGTAAATAGACCAGTTTACATTACAAACAGAAAACAATTCATTGATATATTTGGTGACATTGATAGAGGTTTGGAAAGAAAAGGTTCTTATTTCCATAGAACTTGTATTAAAATGTTACAAACAGGACCAATATGGGCACTTAACTTGTTATCTACAAATGATACAAGAGATAAATTAAATTGGAAATCAATTTCTTGTGGTGCTGCATTTGATAATGCTGCTACAAAAGAAATGCCTTATTCAAGATTATTTAACAGACAAGATTTCTGGGAGAGAGATGAAGAATCTTTCTTAGATTATGTAAATGATCCACAAGAAGATACAGATAGATTATTGCATATCACGAACTTAGGTGAAAAAACAATAACAACATTCATATACAAATCCACAATAACAGGATTTGATGTGACTTGTGAAAATTGGTATGGTGGTAACGCAAAAGTTCCTTCATATTTACACCCAAAAGATTGGATTTCAGATTATATGGTATCAGTTCTTGTATTAGAAGGTGATTGGACAAATTATGAAACATTATCAGTTGATTCAACTTGGGGTAATTACTTTACAATAAATGGTTTAGATAAAACCGTTATACAAGATTTTGTAGATGAAAAGAATGTAACAACATTAGCATATTATGATTGTTCATTAATTCCTTATTTCAAGGATCTTAATGGAACTGATATGTATATTAAAACACTTATAAATAATGATACTGATAAATCAGGTTTATTCTGTGCATATAATGAGAGTTTATTAATGGACTCAGATTATCCAACAGGAAAAATGGACTTAATTGGTGATGGTATCGTTGGTGAAACAACATCAGCTTTAAACTTCTTATCATATCAAGAATCAATACTTGGTTCTAAAGAATATGCGCAAACAGATTTAGATGATTTTGGTAACGTTTTTGGTAACTATTCAATTGATATGTCAACTGATTTTGCAACTGATAGAACAGGTTCTAAAACTAATGGATATGTTGATGCTAGTTTAGATGCAACAGGTTCAACTTTATATAAAATTTTGGGTTGTGATAATAATTGGTTATATATTCCTAATACAAGTACAAGTGGAACTACACCACAAATAGATGTTGATAATCCACCAACATCAGACTATCATAAAAAATTAGAAGTTAATGATATTGTATTCTTTAATAAGTCATATGGTGGCTTATCTGCAAACACAGCATATTATATTGCTGAAACAACAGATAATAGTAGAGCATGGAGATTAAAATCTACTATTGGTGGTTCTGCCATTATAATTGATAATACTACACAACCAGTTAATTTATACATACAACAATTAAGATTTGATATGAATACACTTTCAGGTAAAGTCTTTAATATTGCTGGAGAACAATATACATTTAATTCAGGAAAAACTCAATATAGTTTTGAACCTCTTGAAATTGGTGATGGACCATTGAGTTCAACTAATTATGGTTATGATAGATATGATGTTCTTTATTTAACTGCTGGTGATGAGGCTGAAGTTCAAATATTAAAAGGAACACAAGGAACTAACTTTAATGCAACACCACCATCATTCACAACAGATGATGCTATTATCTTAGGATATGTATATCATTATATTGAATCAGGTGTTACACCATTAACTGCAACAACAGATTTCGCTATATTAACAGATTATACTCCTATATCAATGGATGAATCTGGTTATGTTCTATTAGATGGTATTACAATGTCTGGATATACATCAAATGGTGTAAATTATCTTAAATTAACATTTGATAATACTTTAGGTACAACAGATTATACAGACTATAAGAAATTAAGATATAGAGCAGTTTATGATGAAATGGAAGGTGCTTTAGACGATGGAAAAGGTGTTATTATAAATGCTACTAATGGATATAAAAAATATATCGAAAATGCAACGTTTAATGGTTATACAACATCATTTGATGCTACAATCGTAATTCCTATTGGAACAGATGTTTATACTAGTTTCTATAGTGTTGATTCATATAAATGGTTATTGTACTATATTGATAATGAATTTGTTATTGGTAGTACAGCAACAGATAGATTAATGACAACATTAGCGCCAGTTAGTGCTTTAGTTGGTTCTGGTCAAACTAACGCTGCAGGTGTTATTGGTAAATATTCAACTTGGTATTTAGATTATTACAATGGTGTAATCAATAACTATGATTATGGTTTTGTTGAGAATAGTGGTTCAACTAAGATATACTTAAAAATGTGGTTACAAAACACAGACAAATTATATATTGACTTTGTTTCAGATACTACAGGTGTATCACCAGAACCTATCACAGGTTGGAATAATCCATTAACATATAATGAAACATTTACAATTTGGTCAAACACAACAAACTATAAACAAACATTAGAAATAGAATGGTTAGATACATCTAAATTAGCAAACAATACTGTATATGAAATCAAAGTTGATAAAACTAGATACTCAGAAATTGGAAAAGGAAGTTTCATTGAAGCTTATTATGATGAAACAGCATCAGGTGATCCAAAGAAACTAACAAGAATTATTTCAGCTTTATCGGATCCAACAAATTCAGATTGGAAAATTCTTAAAACTGATGCACCAATCAAAATTACAACAATCGTAAATACTGAAGGTGATGATGATTATCAAACTATGGTTTATCCACAAGTTGATGTATATGTTGATACATATAAAGGTATTAAATTAGTACCATTCACAATTCATGCAGATTCTATTCCTAACGGAACAAATGTAAGACAGAATACTATTCTTGATGTAATGGCTAAAACAACAAATCTTGCAAAAGGTCTTATTAATAAGAATAAAATTTCTTGGAGATACTTAGTCGATTCATTTGGATTAGGTCTTGAAAGTCAATCAAAACAAGTACTTGCAGACCTTTGTGGTATGAAATTAAATTGTTTAGGATTTATTAATGCACCAAGCGTTAAAGAATTAAAAGATTCTTCAGACCCATCATTCATAAACGATGATAGAACTTTAAATACAGCATTCTTAATGGCTGGTGGTGATGAAAGTAAAAATCCTTCTCAATTATACTCTTTCGCTGATGGTGTTGGTAGAAGTTGCGTTGGATATTTCTTCCCTTATGTTAAAATTGATGACCAAGGTATTCCTAAAAATGTACCACCAGCAGCATGGTGTGCATCAACATACATGAGAAAATTCACTAGTTCTTCCGCAGCAATCGTTCCTTGGACTATCGCAGCAGGTATTAGTAATGGTAGAGTAACAGATATTGCTGGTGTTGAAATGGATTTCTCAGACGAGGATCTTGAAAACTTATATCAAATGAACCTTAACCCTATCGTTAAGAAAAGAAATGCTGGATTCTGTATTAATAGTGAAAGTACAGCACAAGTATTCCCTTATAGTTCATTGAGTTTCATACATTCAAGAGAAGTTCTTATTGAATTAGAAAACTCACTATACGATATGTTATTGAGATACCAATGGAGATTTAATACACCAGAAATTAGAGGTGAGATTAAATTTAGAGCAGATAAAATATGTAAAGATTTACAAGATAGAGACGCATTATATAATTTCAAAAATGTTATGGATGAAACAAATAATACAAACTATATTATTGATTTACAAATGGGTGTTCTTGATACTTACATCGAAATCATAAAAGGAATGGGAACTATCGTAAATAATATTACAATATTGAAAAAAGGTGATATTGAATCTGGTGGATTCCAATAAAATAAAAAGACTTTTGATGGACTTGAAATATAGTCCATCAAAAAAGTCTAAAATAGACAATATAAAAATTTATATATAACTATACAAAAAATAATTAAAACGATATGCCATTACCACATTTTACAAATATACAATCACACAACCAAGTTTGGGAGCCTGTATATAAGAATTTGTACGAAGTTGTAATCTTGTTGCCACCAGCAATTCAAGCTTTACATCCAGGACATGAAACCTTATTATTGGAAAATACAACAAAAATAAAATTTCCAACATATCCAGATATTGCAGCACAAGATCAAAGATTTAAGTATTCAACTAGAAAATTCTTAACATTTCCTAGTACTACTTCAACTGATTTTACTATTGATTTCAATATGAACCAAAATGAAGCTTATCAAGTATTTACTTGGAGAATGATGAAAGATTGGTATGACCTTGTATGGAATAATGAAGATGGTTCTGTTCATTATAAGAAAAATATTATATCTGATATTGTTTGCCATATTCATGATAAAGAAGGTCACGTTATTAGAAGAATTACCTATTATAATGCTCAAATTACTCAATTTAGTGGTTGGGATGATGGTGATTGGTCATCCACAGATTTAGTTTCTCTTAATGCAAAATTTATTGCTGACTATTGGGAAGATATGTACTACTAAAAATATTTTATTGGTTAATCGGCTGATAATCAATAACTTACAAAAAATTCGCAAGTAATTGTGAATTTTTTTTTGTTTCCCACTAATCTATTTTTAAAAATTTATATAAAAAGAAAAAATTATTATGAAAAAGATATGTAGTAAATGTAATGAAGAAAAGGAATTGAGTGAATTTCATAAGAAAAAAAACATGAAAGATGGTCACAGAAATGAGTGTAAAGAATGTGTCAAAGGTATTCAAAAGAAGTATAAAGAAGATCCGAAATTCATAAAAAAAGAAAAGAGTATGATAAAAATAGATATGAAGACAAAAAAGATGAGATACTCGAAAGAAAAAAAGAATATTATATTGAGAATCGAGATGTGTTATTAGAGAAGAAAAAGGAATATAGAAAAAAAGATGGTGTGAGAAAACGTGAAAAAGATTGGTATAATAATGTATATTCGAAAGACCCAGAAAACAAAGAAGTTATTTATAGGTATAGAAACAACAATCCGCATATAATTGCGTGGCGTTCTTTGTTATATTCGACATTAAAAAGAATAGGTAAGGAAAAAGAGGCACATACTATAGATGAATTGGGTTATAGTGCTGAGGAGTTAAAGTTTCATATTGAGAGTAAGTTTACACCAGGAATGACTTGGGAAAATCATGGAGAATGGCATATAGATCATATTATACCAGTAAGTGCTTTTAGTGAAGATGCAGATATAAAGTATGTTTGTGGTTTAAGTAATTTACAACCATTATGGTCGACTAATAGAGAGATAGATGGTGTGTTTTATGAGGGTAATTTAAACAAATCAAACAAACGCAAAAAAAAATTATAAAATTGTTTATGAAATTTAAGAATAAGATAAAGGAGTTTAAAATATTTCCTAAAAAATTTTTTATTTATTCGTCAAAATATTTAGCTTATATTGATATATCAAAGATAATAAGTTTTGTATTTTTATTGGTTATTATATTAACATTTATTGGTGGATGTATTACTGGTAGTTTAATGACGAGTGGTGTAGTTGATAAGACTAAATTAAATGTTGATAGTAAGTATGATCATGCAATTGGTGATATTGAGTGGAAAGATTCTATATTTTTTGAATATAGTAGAAAGGCTGATTTGTATCTTTCACAGAAGGAATTCGAGGGTACACCATTAAATGGTGATATTTTAAGTTTAGCTGCAAGGAACGCATATGATTCGACAGGAGTATTATTACCATTAGAATTAGCATTAGCACAGGCACAATGGGAGTCAAATATGGGTCGTACAGGTAGATCACCAGAAAAAAATCCATATAATATTGGTGAATATGATGATGGGACAGTTTTATATTTTGAAACAACATTTGATGGTGTTCAGTCATATTATTATTCAATGTGTATTAATTATCTATCTTGTTGGTCACTCAATGAATTATTTAACAATTTTGTAAATTGTGAAGGTATGAGATATGCTAGTAAACCAACATATGAAGAAACTATAAAGTATAAGTATTATCATATTCAGAAATGGATTAATGAGAATTTAAAACCGATGAAAAAGTATCAACAGATACGGTATAAAAAACATTTAATAATTTAATATATATGTTATAAAAATAAATGATTGTAATGTTAAAATTTGATGATTTTTTGAATGAAAAAAAATTAGATAAATTATCTGGTATAGTTTTAATAGTTGATGATAAGATATTATTAGTAAAACCGAAGAAATATAAAAAGGTTGATAATATGTGGTCTATACCCAAAGGTCATTTGGAGGATGATTTATCGAATTTAGAGACTGCATTATTGGAATTGAGTGAGGAAACAGGAATAAGTCTTAATATTGATGATGTAAGTATCCGAAATAAGTCTAATATATTTTATAAAAAATCTGGTGTTATTAAGCGATTAAAATATTTTGTGATAGTATTAAAAAACACTGATTTGAAGAAATATTTGAATGATGTTAAAAAATTGAAATTAAAGAATTATAAATCGAAAGAGATTACGAAATCAAAATTTTTTACTAAGAAAGAAGCTGAGAAAAGACTTGAACCTGGTCAATTTGCAATATTGAAGGAATTAAAATAAAAAAAGAGAAACAACGTTTCTCTTTTTTTTTTAATTATTTTAAAATTTAGGCATATTAAAGTTAGGTTTGAATGAATTGAAATCAGGCATTTTAGGCATCATTGATGATTGTTGTTCCTGTTGTTGTTCTTGTTGTTGTTTATTTTTTTCATTTTCGTCTTTGTTTCTTTCGTTCATTAATTTTATATATTCTTCAAATTCCCAATAATCCATCATATCAAATTCTGAAGGTGATATTTGTTTTTGCCACAAAAATTCGAATTTATTTTTTATCAAAGTTATCAAAGATACTTGAAATAACGAAAAGACTTGACGCTCCGTTGGGAAAGCTCATGTCAGAGTGGACCTCCCCGCCACACTCATTACAAGTCATTTTTATTCCTTTAAGACCAAATTCCATTTTATCAACGGCTTGATTGATTACTTGGAAAGTATACATGTCCATTTTTTTAAATTCTTCTTCTTTGGCTTTAATACCATCTTCTGAGATTGTTGTTCTATCCCATAATAGGAATGGTATGATTTTTAAGAATGAAACATTTGGTGTTTTTTGGTTTTGTACTTTAGTTTTAATGTCAGAATAGAATATTTCTTGTATTCCGATATTTGGTGGAGCCATTCTATATGTGCTGCCATTAATTTCAAATTCAAAGCATCTCATTTCTTTATTGAAATATTTTTCAATACGTTCTGGCATAGTATGATTTTCAAATGTTTTAGGATATTCAGAGTTTGATGTTGCTCTAAATGGTATTGATAATTCATTACTACAATGAGGACAATTTACTTCTTTAGCTAAAGAATTACCTTTTTGGAAAGTTAATTCTCTAATCATGAATACTAAATAAAGTCTATCACCATCTTTAATATCTTTATAAGAACCCTGTTGACCATTATGTAGTGTAACTTTTACGCAACTAGATAATAGTTGGTTCATTTTTTCTGTTACATCTAAAAAGTTTTTATCATCTACGACAGAATAAGATTGTACTTCATGTACTTTAGCTGCTCTAATTTTTATTTGAGTGCCATATTGGTAAAATATACCTAACGGTAATTCATCTAAATCTACACTTAAGTATTCTAATGTATTATAATTAGAATTTTTGTGTTGTTCTTGAAGGGTATTTTTAATTTCTTTAACATCTTTATTAGTTTCTGTTAAAAATTTACTTAAATAATCTTCTTGTTTTTTATTTTTATCATCCATGTTGTTAGAATTGTTTTTTTCTTATATATTTAGTGATGTCTATCCAACGGTGAATTATTTTTAAAAAATTGATGATTGATATTTAATTTTTAATATATAAGGAAAAAGATATAATTTTTAATGAAACCAAATAATAAATCAATACATTTTTGGGATTTGGATGGCACACTTTGGGACATAGATACCAGAATATGGATTGTAGATAAAGAAGAACCACATAAACCTATAATTAGGTTAGATAGATATGAAAAACAAAGAATGTTATCTGGCTTATATATTAAAGATGGTTTGAAGATACAATATAATGGTGAAGAATATTTTATATCAAAGGGTATATTTGAAAAAATAAATAAAAAGAAAATTATTCCTATTGAAAGATTAGGTGTATCATGGATTGAATTTATTGATGATAGTTATATAAACAATTCGAAGACAAAATTTTTATTTAATAATATTAGACATTTAAGAAATCAAGATGTTAATATTTGTATTCTAACAGGTAGAGCAAATAGAGGAAGACATGCAGAAATTTTAAATGAATTAAGAAAAAAACTTAGGGACATCGGTATCGAAATATATAAGATATATTTTGTTTCGGATAAATTTTATCAGAAGCAAAATGAAAATATAAGTTTGGATAAAGTACATATTCTTTTAGAACATCTGGTTGGTTTAAAGATTGAAGATGGTAAATTTAAACCATTCAAACAAGATTGGTTTAATAATGTTTATTTTTATGATGATGAAAAAATGAATATAGATTATGCAAATGATATACAAAATATTTTTGATAGGATATTGAAAAATACTGATGATGAGTTATTTAAGTTAGTAATGGAAAGATTAAATTCGTATGATTGTGTATTGAGTAATAATTTAATAACAAATAATGATGTAAATCTATTTGACACACATGAGGTTGTATTAAAATCACCTTCAAAATTTCCTATTAAAATTGATGATAAGTATATCAAAAATTTTAATAAATTTTTAGATGAGTGATATAAACGCAAAACTGTCCGAAAGAAATAGAATACTTGATGATATTCAAACACAAAAAGATTTTATTGAGGGTAAATTATACAAACCACTTCTTGATAAAATAACCTATGCAAAAAAAGAGAGAAGTAATTTATTAACTGAATTCAAAGAAAAACAGTTACAAGCTAGGCGTGAGAGTAATCCAACAATATTAAAAAACATTGAACAAGATTTAATATTACTTTGTAATAAATTATCAGATATTGATTCTAAGATAAAAGAATTAAATGATGAATTACAATCACTTAGAACAAAAAGTGCGAAAACACCATTAACAGTATTAGAAAATGAATTAAATAAATTATATGAAGACTTAAATCGAGTTAATGAAGAAATATCAACTATTAGAGAAAAAGATAGACGATTAGCTGAGGAAGAAGATAAACAAAAAAAGTTTTCTGGTTTAGATTTAAGTATTGGTGATTATCAAAAAGTTGTCATTGATGATGCTTTTGGTATTTATATTAATTATCCTAAAAATGAAGTGATATCAACGACAATAAGTTGTTTATTTGGTTCAGCTATAAACTCTATACCAAAAAATTATCCTTTGTCGAAAGAAGAGGTTATAAACAATTTATCAAATCTCAATTTTCCAGGTTTACCAACATTGTTGTCAATGTTTATAGACACATTATTGAAGGCTATTGGTCAAGGTTATGTTAAACAATTTTTCTTTTTCAAAAACACTATTGATTTACTAGCAGGATTTCAATTTGGTGAATTGTTAGGAACTTATATACCTGGTTTGGGTAAAATTGTTTCTGACATAAAATTATTATTGACTAATCCTGAAGAATGGATGTTTAAGAAGATGTTAGGTCCTTTATTTGATATAAATATTCCTATACCTGGTATAAGATTAGATTTAGGCGCTTTAATACCATTTTTACCATTTATTATTAAGTTACCTAGTATTGATCCTTGGGGATATTTCACTAAAGAAACGCCATTAAATATAGATATAAATCCAAAAGATATACCAACAAATTGGAGAGAAATAATTCATGCTGATGGTATAAAAGAACAAATTGTGCAAGAAAGTAATTTCAAAGATATTAGGAATAAAAAGATAAAAGAATTAGATGATAAATATGAACAACTACAAAATGATATTAATGGATATAATAAAAATACAAAACAAAAAGAAAAAAGTGTTCGAGATTTAAAAACATTAAATATACAATATAAACAACTAAAGGTTGATGTTGAAAAGAATAAATATTTATATGATTCGAGTAAATTAAAATTAATTGAGAAAGAGTTATCAATATTTTGTGAGAAAATTAATATAGAAACGAAGAAAATTGATAATTTATCTGCATTAGAAATTAAAGAACAAGAAAGATTAGATTCATTAAACAAAGATGAATTAAAATTTGAATTGGATAAAATAGTTGATGAAAGAAATGATTTAAAGGATCAACCAAATATTGTATTGAAAGATTTTAAGAAACGAGCATTGTTGATAGCATATGAACAGCGTTTTAATGATGATGAATTATATTTAAAATTGTCTAATTTATGGAATATTGGTGTTAATATTTTTAACAACAAAGTAACTGAATTTTTACAAAAGATTGGTCATAACTTTAAAGATGATAAATATATTGAAAAAATTGATCAGTTGAAAAGTTTTGGTTTTAAATTTAATGATTCAACACATTTGGAAAGATTATATGAACTTGGTTTCAGTTTGAATGATCCAAATCATTTATTGAAGTTATCTAAATTGAAACAATATAATATTGATATACTTAACACAGAACATTTATTATTATTTATTGAGATGGGTATGAATTTCAATAATGGTTATTTTGATAGTGTTGTTTTAGCTTTAATTGAATTGAATGTTAGTTTATCAGATATTGAAATATTGAAAAAATTAAACATGTTAGGTTTCAATTTTAACAATCCTAATTCACCAAAAAGATTAAAGATATTAAGTAAGTATATTGATATATCAAATGCGTTAGGATATGACAATGCTTTATCTCGTAATATAAATTTAAATAATCCTTATTTTGAAGATATTTTAATTAGATATAATAGAATTGGTTTAACTTGGGATGAAAGAGGTGTTGAAAACTTTGATCAAGAAATATTATCAACTGTTAAACGAGAAGATATTGTATTATTGTTACAAGTCATAAATTATTATAAGAATGAAGATGGTAATCTTAATATCGTTAAATATCTTTTTGATGGTAAAGATGGTGGTGTGGTAGATGACAAAGATTTTATATCAACAGATGCTACATATTTGAATGATTCCACATCTACATTCTTTTCAAATTTTGATATTACTGAACCAAGATATAGTATTGTTGGTAATGCTAATATAACTGATGAGATAAGGGGAGATAATTATATTATGAATAATTTAGGTGAGATATATTCAACAGATTTATCTTATTATGATTATGTAATTAATCCAATTCCAACGTTAAATAATTCAACCACAGGTTATACAAGAGTTTATTGGGTAAGTTTATTTGATTTTATGATAAATAGATATTCTAAATATGGTATAAAGATTGATCTTGATAAAAAATCAGAATTTGTATCTGAATTAAATCCGAACAATACAATATATGATAATAATGGTAAAATTTTAAAAGAATATGTTTATCCGAATGATAGTATTATCTACAGTAAGAAATTGGATGGTGTTTTAGAAATTCAAAAGAAATTAGAACTTTTATTAGATTTTGTTGATAATCAAGGTTGGATTATAAATGGTGTTAAAATTGATGATAATTATGGACAATTAGATGCACAGACACTAATTGATGCTACAAACAATTTTGGTATTAATTTACAATTAGTTGATATTAAGAAAGGTGCTAATCAAGTATCTTATAATGAATTGCAGGGAATATATGGTAATTTTGATAAGCTTGGTTTGAATGTTAGGGATCCAAATTTTCAAGATAAAGTAAAATATATGTCACAAAAACTTAAAATAAAAGCCGATGAAACCGTTATGCTTGATGTGAAAAGAAATGTGATTATGAGTTATTTTGATTATAATGATACAGAAGAATGGAAAACAATTGATTTGAGTACGACTAAAGTAGATCCTAAGTATTATGAAAATGAAAAATATAATGCCTCTTTTGAAGTAACAGAAATTGTTGATACAAATTTAAATAAACAACCAACAAAAACAATTGTTCAGTTTGATAGTTTGAATAAAATGGGTTTCAATTTTCAACAATATAGAATTGAATCAGGTTTAGAAGTTGAAGATTATGCAAATAAAATTAATTTATTGGTTGATGGATTACAATTTAATATGTCGGCTTTTCAAACAGTTGAGATAGTAGATGCTTTATGTGCTATTGGTTGGAATTTTAGTGCTAAAGATTCAATAGAGAAGATTACAAGATTAAAAGATTTAGGTTTTAATTTTTATATTCAACCAAAAAATGAAGATGAAAATGCTGCAGAAACAATGACTGAATTGAAATTCAAGGATATGAACGGTAAATTAAATTCTTTGATAAATTTTGGATTTCATTTTGAAAAATCAGAATGGAGAAATCATATAACAGAAATGATAAATCTTGGTATAGATATGAAACAAAATGACTTTGAATCTATAATATCTGAATTAATATCATTTGGTATAAATTTAAATGATATTGATTGGAGAACAAAAATGGTTAAATTAGGACAACTTGGTATTGATTTTAGAAGTGTTAGTGATATTAATACGGAAACAATTAAAATAGGTGATAAAAAGTGGGTTGGTCAAATGTCTAATCTAAGTATGTTGGGTATAAGTTTTGAAGGTGATAATTGGGTATCAGAATATAATAAAGCTATATCTTTCAAAACATTAGGTATAAATTATACTGATGTTGAAAATAGACAAAAAATAGCTATTTTAGTTAGTAATGGTATTGATTTTGAAAAACCAAGAGATGATTATATGCAAAAATTAGAATCTTTGGTTCAATTAAAATTGATAACAATTCCTGAAAGTGTTGAAAAACAAAAAAGTGATTTTTTAGTTGAAAGAAAACAAAAATTGGAAAAATATCAAAATGATATAAATCACTTGAAATCTTTTTTAAATGGTGATGCAATTACAAAAATAGATTCTGATATCAAAATAAAAAGAACGCAACAAAGTCAATTATTAATGGAGATAAATAGATTAAAAAGTGTTGATATTAATAATTTGAGTGGTGTTGAAATAACAAAAATAAGTATATTACTTGAAAAGCATTGTAAAGAAATAAGTATTTTAAATGACCAAATAAATAATGACTTAATTACTAGGGATAGTATAAAGAAAAAGAATATAATAGATATTGAAAAACAAATAGCTTTATTAGAAGAAAAGAAATTAAATTTAGATGATAAGGTATATTTATTGAATAGTGATATTGGTTTGTCTGAGTTGGAGAAATTCAAAGGTTTGGATAAATTAGGAATAAATTATTTTGATCCAAAATGGAGAGATAATGTAAATACGTTATTGGCTTATCCATTTAATTTTGCTATGCCAGATTGGAAAACTAAAATAAATGTTGTTTTTAAATTAATACCAAAGAATCCAATATTAAAATGGAGAAAAGTTATGATAAATATTATTATAACTCTTATAACTTTACCAATAAAGATTTTGATTGGTATTATTAAAATGTTGTTGGGATTGATTAAACAGGTTATTGGTATCCCATTAAATCCTGCAAATATTCCTGAATGGGCAAAAGGAATTATAACAAAATTTAATAATTTGATTAAGTTAATAACTAGTTTACCAACATTAGATGGTATGTTAGATTTCTTATTTAAAAGTACTGATGGTTTAATGTTAATTGATATTTTTGTTCCAGGTTTTTCTGCCTTTTTAGAAACTCTGAAAAATGTTGCATCTGGTTATAATGAACAATCAAATAATGCAAAAAAATCAATTTTAAATAAAAAGATTGAATTGAGTAAATTAGAAAATGATAAATTGAAAAAAAGGTTAGAATTAGAGAATGAATTGAAATTAAAAAAGAAAGCTTTAGATGGTGGTGATGTTAAAACATCGACAAAAGTAGAAAATACTAAATTAAAAAATAAACAGAATATTTTTGCGAGAAATATTGAAATGTTAAAAATTACAGCAAAAAATTCAGATTTAAGTGCGGAAGCATTGGATGTAATAAATTCAGAATTGGATAGAAATTGTGGTATTATAAATGATATAGAAAACCTAATTAAATATAATAATGAAGAATTGAATAATATATTAAATAAACCTAAAGAAGAATTACAAACTGAAGTAAATGATTTATCAACACAATTAAACAATTTAGATTCTGTATATAACACAGATGTTGTAAAAAATCAAATTTCTGCTTTAGATGCTAGTTCAAAGGAATTGGATGATAAAGCGCAAAAACTTGGTGGTTTTTGTTCTTGGAAAGATAACATAAATGAGATGATTGGATTATTAAGAGAAATAGTTGATTTTGAAAAAAATAAGGAAAATCCCTATCTTAAACAAATTAAGAGTAAAGAAGAAATACGAGATAATTTAAATAAAGAAGTTGAAAAAATTAATAAAACATTAAATAATACGTCCAATGATAAATTAAATAATGCGACAAATAAATTGAATGATAAAATAAAATTATTGCAAGATAATATATGTGTAAACAAGTCTATTTGGTCAGATAATGAATTTTATAATAATCTCACTAAATTACAAGAAATGGAAAGGTTAAAAGATTCATTGACTGAACAAAATATACAAACAAAACCTGTTAATGAACTTATAGAAGATAAAAGAACATTGGAAGATAATATATTAAAAACTCAAAAAGAGATTAAAGAATTAGAAGAAAAATCAAAAGAATTTAATGAAAAAAAAGAAAGTAAAATTTTGGAATTCAATAATGTTATAAATTCGTTTCCTGTTATAATAAATATTATGTGTTGCACACCTAAGTTCATTGTTAACATTTTTGTTGGTATGTTAAATGCTATCGGATATATGGAATATTTACCGATTTTGTGGGAATTTGATTTAATAAATTAACCAACATTTCTTGACTTTCCGATATTAATATATATTTATATGAAAACTAAAGAAGAATATATTGAAAAGTCTAATCTAATTCACAATAATTTTTATGATTATAGTTTAATACCTGATAAGATATTATCTAATGAAAAAATAAAGATAATTTGTCCTATACATGGTGTTTTTGAACAAAATGAAAAATCTCATCTTAAGGGTTTTGGTTGTAAAAAATGTGGAATTGATAAAATAAGAGATACTAAAAAATCTTTTATAGAAAAATCTAAAAAAATAAATGGTGATTTATATGATTATAGTTTGGTTGAATATAAAAACTCACACACTAAAGTTAAAATAATTTGTGCTGTTCATGGTGTATTTGAACAAACACCAAATGCTCATTTGAGTGGTAATAGATGTTTAAAGTGTGTGAATGAAAATCAAACATTTACGAAGAAAGACTTTATAAAAAAATCTAAAAAAATAAATGGTGATTTATATGATTATAGTTTAGTTAATTATATAAATAATCACACAAAAGTAAAAATTATTTGTAGAATACATGGTATTTTTGAACAAACACCAAATTCACATTTTAATGGTAAAAAATGTTTAAAATGTTATTTAGAAGAAAAAAGAAAATCTATGGAATTGAAATTTATTCAAGAATCTAAAAAGATAAATGGTGATTTATATGATTATAGTTTAGTTGTTTATGAAAAATCTGTTTGTAAGGTTAAAATAATTTGTCCAGTACATGGTGTATTTTTACAAACACCAAATAAACATTTACAAGGTCAAGGTTGTCCAATTTGTAAAGAGAGTAAAGGTGAAAAAGAAATATCAAAA
>Ga0172381_10002471_pt1 | contig 20389 bp, 41 predicted proteins | sample Leawel6488metaG_FD_119754 | JGI IMG/M metagenome (GOLD analysis project Ga0172381, IMG submission 119754) | Leachate microbial communities from a municipal landfill in Southern Ontario, Canada - Leachate well 64-88 metaG | ecosystem: Engineered > Solid waste > Landfill > Unclassified | place...
CTTGTTTTAGGTACTAATTCAATTGTAAGTTTCATTTTTAGTCTCTTTTTGTTATTGATATGATTTTACGCCAGTCTTTTGCATCTTTAATCATTTCTGCTTGAGCTAATATTTTAGCTGATTCTTCACAACCAGCATAAACATCAACTGAAGTAGTGACTGGTCCTGTCTTGAAAAGTATAGTCCATCTATATTCTCTCATTTATCCTCCGATCTTTGAAATGGCTGAATTTGCTAAATTTTGTAGTTTACCAATAGCATCTTTCCAATCAGCAGCATCTTCATATTCTTTTGCTACTTCTTTCGCGAGAGCTTCTAGCTCTGGGAAAGCAAGTAATTTATGTTCCAATATTACTACTAAACTTTCAGTTGCCCAAAGCATGCCAATCAATTCTGCTTTATCAAGCTTCTCAAGATCTTCAAAAGCTTTACTCATTTAGTTCTCCTTATCCAGATGGAAATGTTTCATTAATGAATTTCTGACATTCTAATCTTGATGGATCTTCTTTCAATAAAACTTTCTCATAACCAATTCGCTTTCGAGCTACCACTTGAAAATTTTGTTTGACATAGTTTTCAACAAGTTGAATTTCAGTCAAATCTTTTACAGCATACTTGCTTGTTCTGGATATGCCCCAGATCCATTTGTGTCTAGCTGCCATATTGTCTCCTTATTGAATCATATGTTTCGAAATCAAAGTGTTTAATTGCGTCATGTAGTTCTTCATGATTTTTTATATCTTCTTTTGTTTGTAAAACACTTAAAACACTTTCGAATTTGTCTTCTTTTACTCGAATAAACTTTTTAGGTTTAGATGACATGCTTTCACCTACGTTCTATTTAAAAAGCATTTAAGTGCATAATTAAAATCTGTGGTCACTATAATTTCTTTCGTAGATAAGTTTTCATCTTCTTCCCAGACATGATAAGTGTTTTGTGGTTTATTAAGAACTGATCCCGCATTCTGTGACCTTTTTACACAACTTAAGGATATTATTTCTTTTTTCATTATATTTCTCCTTAACCATGACCATAATGTCGATTCATGTATTTCATGATTTGAATTTGATCTGTTAATCCAGACTCTTTTTTGCAATGTTCGTATAAAGATTCTGGTGGTGCTGGATAACCATACTCTTCGATGCAACTGGGACAAACATTTCCAGCGGACTTGTGCCCAGTGATATCTGGACGCCATTGGGACGGCTGACATTTACTGCAAAAGATCTTTGCACATTTTTGGCAGATGTATTCATCTGCTCCGGGACAGCAGCTGCTAAAGTGTGGCATATTAATCCTCCTTTATTTCAAGTTTAACATCATCTAATTGATTTATCAATCTGTTAACTGTAAATTCAATATTTTCTCTGCTGATTGAGATACTTGGATTAGCAATTCTAAGACAATGTTTACCACACTCTAATAAAATATAAAGATCTCTTAAACTGATTTGCATATATTCTCCTTTTGAGTTAAAAAATGGTGAGACCAGCGGGGTTCGAACCCGCGACTTGAGCATTAAAAGTGCTCTACTCTACCAACTGAGTTATGGTCCCATTCATTTACAGTTCATAATCTTTTGCATATCTTATTTTAAGTTTTTGATTATTTTTAACAGGATCTATTCTAAGAGATATACTTGTTCCTTTAACTGGAAGTTCTTCTTCTGGGATAAGATAACATTTGTCTAATTCTGGACAATATATTCCAAAATGATCGATTTCTCCTTTATACGATCTTGGAAAATATATTGGACCAGAATCGGATATATTAGTTTTCATTGATCTTGCAAAGATTTCAATTCTTCCTTTTTTAGAATCATATCTTGCTAATTTTACTTGAACTTTATATAAGATATTATTAAATTCGAAGACAAGATCATATCTACAATCTTCGCAACATGATTTAAAAACTTTACATCCTTTGTTTATTAGTGCACAAATAACTTTCAATTCAGCAACATATCCTTTTGTCTGTGGTGATAAATTTGTCATTTTGTTCTCCTTAAATAATAATTGATTAAAATGGTGCCCAGAGCGAGACTTGAACTCGCACAGTATTAGATACCGAGGGATTTTCTTACCACTGTAGTTTTCACTACAAATTCTATTTAGAATTTTTTGTGGTCTGGACTTTCTCTTAACCATATTATAGAATTCTTTCTATAATTTAGGTTCCGCCTGTTAAGTCTCTACACCTTCTCTTATTTCTAAGAGCTTGGCTCGGGATTACCATTTAAAAGGTTTCCCCGAATTTAAGCGGTTCTACATCCGAAATTTCTTTCGGTGCACTCAACTTATCAAGTCCCTTGTGTCTACCAATTCCACCATCCGGGCATTATTCTAAAATTAAGAACTCTTGGCGATGGAGGCGAGGACACCTGGTTCCATCTTTTGAATCTGTCCGATTCCAAGAGTTTGACAATTATATTATTTCTATATGAAATTAGTGAAAAAATAAAAATTGCGGCAAGACCTTTGTCAGATCTTGCCGCATCAAAAATTACTTTTTCTCACTCTTAACTTCGCTCTTTAAACTCTGAAACGTCTTAACAATTATTGAAATTGGCATCCAAATAGGACAAGTTAAAACTACCCATTTCAACATGTAAAATGCAAAGTAGAACATTGCCGGTATCAATAACCAATAATATAACCATCCTTTTGAGAATACATCCATATCATACTGGAACATTTTCCAGATGAAAGTGAAGTACTCATTAATTACTTCTTGATATGTCATGCAATACCTCTCTCTTCCATCGTTTTCTCACATCTCATACATATTCTAACATCATGGGAGAAATGTCCTGGAGCCCACATATACGGCATCCAATTTGAGACTTCTGTATGTGGACACGCTTCTTGAAATTCAATGATTTCTTTCTTGTGCCTTTCTCTGATTTCTTTCATGTTATTTTCTGGCATGGTTAATATAAATCCTCGCTATAAAGTCTTTCGCCTCGATATCCACCAGAAGCTGAAGGGATATCAGCTGCTATTTGAAGCTGATATCCCTCTTCTCTGGTGACAAATCTATTTTTAGAGGTGACAAAACCTTGATCAGTATTTTTAAAATGTCTTTGTTGTTGGTTGATTAAAAATATGCAATCTGAATGTCTGTGACCTCTCCAGATATATCCTGTGTTATCTTTTACTGCCGCACAAATACATATTTCATTTTGATTATCATTTATTTTCTTAAGAAGAGTTATGCATATCTTTTTTACTTCATCTGCAAATTCTTCTCCAGTTACAGGTATTCCATACAACAGTAATTCTTTTAGTAAAATTGGCCATTCTTTTAATTTACCACTGATACATCCTTTTGCAGCTTGTTCAATTGCTAGAACACCGGTATCTGAATTACTTTGTGCAATCTTAATCATATTTACATTGATCCAATTTCTCTCATGTAGCTTGCTGTGTTTCCAACTGTCTCATCAACTTCAACTTGAATTGACCCAGCTGTGATTTTAAATTCACTGATACACATATGATTGATTTGATTTGCAAATAGGACTGCCATATTTTCTGCAGTTGTATCTAAGCCAAAAGGCATAATAATTAATCTACCAATATGGTCTTTTAACATTGGTCCAAGAGGATCATCTTGATGCAAAATTAGAGCATGGTCCATTACTTCAAGATCGTTCGCAAATTTCTTTAGAATGCCGAAGTCCACAACCATGTTCGGATTCTTCATCTTCTTGATATCTTCAACATAAATACCAACTCTAACCACATATGAATGTCCGTGGATGTTTCTGCACTTGTGAGTTTCCGGCATAGTAAATAGTCTATGCGCCGCATCAAACTTAAATGTTTTAGTTACACTATACATTTCTCTTATATCTCCTTGTTGGTTTATTGAATTATTTGATTGACATTTATTACATCTCGATATTAATAATCTTAAAGAGTTATCTCTATCAATTTTATGATTAATATAATTACTTGGTAGATATGAAAAAACTTGTGTTTCATCAAAATCTAACAATGAATTATGATTATATCCTCTTTTAATTAATTCATCGGCAAGAGCATTATGACGAGTTTTTAAAGATAATGGTTCTAATAAATCATTGTTTATGTAACCATCAATATTGATTTTCTTATTTAAACTTCCTAAGAACATGTGACATTCATTATGCTCTCCAAGAAGATGTTGCCGACACATAATTCCTGGAGAACACATCCAAAGTCTCATAATGTTTTCCTTTATTCTTTTTCTAAAATATCAAGATTCTCTTCTTTTTTTATTAACTCTTCTTTTGCATATTTTTCCCAGAGGGTATATGCTCCAAATAAAGATAATCCAATTGCTGCTAAAAGAAGCAATACCATTCCTGTTGAAATAATAAATAATATCGCGAAATAAACTATAACTCCAAAACAAATTACTGATAGAAATTTCTTAAGTGATTTTTTTGTTGATTCTTCCATTAGTTTTCCTTTTCAAAAAGAATTTATTAAATATATTATTTCTATATAAGATTCTTGATTAAAAAATTCGGCAAGATCTAATTAAAGATCTCGCCGAATTAAATCATAGTATTTCTTCCAAATATTCTTTAAGAGCCAAATTCCAATGTCTTAAAGGTTTGTTTGTTGCTTGATTGTATTTTGAATTGTTCAAAACACTATTCATTGGTCTTTTTGCCGCTCTATCTAATTCAAAAGAATTTATTGGAATAATTTCTGTATTTATTTTAGCAATTCTTAAAATCTCCTTTGCATAATCAAACCAGGTACAACTGCCTTGATTTGTTATATGAAAAATTCCATTACAATTTAATAAATTATTAACAGCTAACACTAGATCTTTTGTATATGTAGGAGAACCAAGTTGATCATCTACAACTTTTAATGGTTCACCAATTTTTGATTTTTCTAAAATAGCACTTATAAAATTTTTATTGTGTTTTCCATATAACCAAGATGTTCTTATTAATAAGTAATTTGGAGAATGTTCAAATAGATTAAATTCACCTATTCTTTTAGATTCTCCATATTTATTTATTGGTGAACATTCATCTTCTTCGTCATATGGAGTTAATTTTGTTCCATCAAAAACATAATCCGTACTAAAATGAATCAATTTAATATTCTTACAAGCTTTAGCAACTGTTTTTAAAGAATGACCATTTACTATAAGACATGTCATGTGATTGGATTCGCATGTATCTACATTTGTATATGCAGCACAATTTATAACTATATCGGGACTGATTTTATCAATTATTCGGCAAGAATCAGGAGAATTTATATCAATATAATGTCCAGATATCATATTGTGATAACTAGAAAGAATATTCATAAATTCAGTTCCAAGCATGCCTTTTGAACCTAATACTAATATTCTCATAAAACTCCTTCCGCAATTCTTTCATTTCGAGCTTCTTGTTGAGCAATCAATCTGTCAAGTCTATTATCAGCTGCTTCTTCTTTAGCTGCTTCTTCAACCTTTTCACGTAATGATTCATCATCTTCTAAAAGTTTACATAATAACTCGTGTAGTTTTTTATGATGAATTAATTTGTCATTGTAATAAATCTCGCCGATATCAAATTCTTCAACGTAATCTGGTTGATGATCATAACATGTTTGACTTCCATATTCATACCAACCAATGCTATCATTACCCCATCGGACATCTGTTATTTCAATATCGACTTCAAGATCTCTATTTTTATTCTTTATCGGATAGTTTTTTATTAGCATATGCTTCTCTTTGTATTTGTATCATTTTGATAGGTATTATTTCAGTTTGTTTTTCTGCAATAGCTTGTAAACAAAGCATATCTTTTACGATATCCTCTTTTTGAGTTTCAAAATTAGCTGGATAATTCATTTCATCAATTATAACATTCTTAATATTGAATAATGAAAGAGCTTTTGATATCAGTTTAGCAATTGTTGATTTGCCGCTATTGGTACTTCCTATTATGTGTATTTCAAGCATTTAAAGTTCCTCTTACTGAATAATCTTTGATGTAGTTGCGACATCTAGTCCAGTTGTTAACTTGATATATACTCGTTGAATATCATCTGGTGCTTCTTGAGGAGTTGTTATAAACTTATCCAATGATATTTCTTTAATTGCTTTATCATCAAATGGAGCCATTAATGGAATAATTAATGATCTTAGCTGTTGTGGTTTTTGAGGATCAGGATGTATAATTATTGCATATACATCTATCAAATATGAACCGATGTCTCTTAACTCTAATTTACCAACAACAAAATCTCCTGTAACAAGTTTACCAATTACTATATTCATTTAGTTTCGCCTCTCTATGTTTGTATTTTTCTCCAACTAAATTCCCAAGTAGATTGATATTTCTTATCTAAATTCTCAACATATAACATTTCCGTTTTGTTATCTTCTTTACTCAATTTCACTTTTTCAACTATCTTATTATGAAATTGAATATGTTCTTCTGGAGTATTATTTGTTCCAAATTTGATATTTAGTTCATCTCCACTGTTTATAATTGTTGGATGGGAGTAATGACTTTGTTTCCATATTAATTGATCATCCATTTCGGTTTCTATAATATCTTCTTTTATGATATTTCCAGAAGGATCAGTTGTTCTGATTATGATTTGATAATATTCTATAATTAGATTTCTAGTAACTTCTCGAATATCATCTTCATATTCAACAAATACTGAAGTTTTATCTGGATTTGTTTTTTCCATCTTGGCACAAGCTTCAGTAAATTTAACTTCTCCAAGAAGTTTATGATGTAATACTCTCATTATTTCTTCCTTTTTCGATCTAGTGGTGTAATCAAGATTGGATATTTATCAGATAACAAATCAAATGGCGAAATGTAGCATTTGCCGACTTTATAATCTGCATAGTTGACTGTTAATAATTGATAATATAGTTTTACGTTACTTTGACAATTTGATCTCCATTCTGTATAATATTTGTGAGATGTATTATTGATTAGATGAAAATTATCTTGTTTAATTTGATTATAATCAAATTCGACATATGGTCCTCTATCTCCAATTACAACTCTTTTATATCCTCTTGCTACTAGTAATTTTGATTTTGTACCAAATAATATATCATCAAATCCTTCTAGCGGCAAGATCATTCGTTGAGTGTAGTCTTGCATCTTTAATAATTTCCATCCTCCACAATTGGTTTTCCTGCAGAATCTTTCGGTGGATGATTTGGTTTTATTTCTTCTCCACACTTACAACAGTATCCAGCATCACCAGTTATACCAGAGGCTATATGCCGATTTTGTATTCCTGGTAACATAGTATCTTTTAATCCACATAATTTATGTCCATTTGATTGACATGAAGATTTATTCCAAATAATACAACATGATGCTTCACAACCTTCGATACCATGAACGTCACATTTCATTTTTTTGTCCTCTAATCATATCTCTCATATGTTCTTCGACAGTCTTTTTAGAATTTATATTCCACTTATCTATTGTCTCTTGATAAAGAAATTGCGCACCAGGAGTTAATCCAGAGAAGGCACAACCCTGAACTGCGACACCATTTTCCCAAGCTACGAAACATTTTGTTGGAGTAAGATCTGGTGTAAGCCACCAATCTGATGTTGCACTATTTGTCATTCTCTTACAGCCGCCGCAAGTTCCTGATGACATAGTTATTCCTTTCAGTTAAAGATGTAAGCTTTCGCAAGATAACCAAATATAAAACCGATCACTGATCCAAATAAAAGAAACATAATCATTGCTATTAATCCCATACTTCTTTTTTCATCATTGTCTTCTTCTGGCATTATACATCTCCTTGTATTTTTAGTATAATCAGCTTCCACATGCGATTTTAAGGGCTACCTTAAAGGCCCCACTCTAGAGTTACGTCGTATCAGTGACTACCAGCTCCACCTGGTTTTTCGAGAGCAGTGATTTCCCTATGTGGTGGGATCTTGGCTTCTTTCTCATTCAAGCTGATTATTTTTATTAATCTTGATATTTAATTGGATCTATTTTTCCAATATTCTTAAAAGCTTCAAGTCGTTCCTGACAACTTCCACATTTGCCACAACTAAATTCTTGATCTTTATAGCATGTACGAGTCATCTCGTATGGAACTGGAACTGTAAAAGAATAACCAACTTCAAGAATGCCTGTTTTGTCAAGTAACTGAATTGGAGTTTTAATTCGAACTTTATTATCGCTACTAAGTTGAATTGCTGTATTCATTGCGCTGATAAATACTTCTCGACAATCAGGATAAATTTCATGATCACCAGCATGAGTCCCAACAGCAACAATTTCTGCTCCAACGGATTCTGCATAACCTGCCATAATAGTAATGAAAATACTATTTCTACCAGGAACAACCGTTAATGACATGTTTTTATCTGTATAATACCCTTCTGGAATTTCTCCTTGTCCATCTAAAAGATTTGACTTAAAGAGCTTACCAATAAAATCAAGATCAACAATTTTGAGAGGTTCTGTATTGTAATAATCTGCTAGTTTTTTAGAACATTCTAATTCATACTTGTTGTGCTTGCTTCCATAATTAAAGAACAATGGATAAATTACATATCCCTGATCATAATAGTGTCCTAATACTGTTGCTGAATCCATGCCTCCTGAGAGACCCATAACTACTTTTTTCTCTAACATTTATTGCCTCCATTTAAATTAAATAAAATTTGATACTTATATTATTTCTATATAAAATTTGATAATAATAAAAATTATCGGCAAGAGCTAGTTAATGCTCTTGCCGATAAAACTACTCTCCAAAATTTTCAATTGATAATATATTAACTTCTACACCATCAATTTCATCGCCTTCTGAAAATAGATTTTTAAACAAATCAACAACTTCTTCAGTAGAAATATCTTCATCTGTTTCTAAGTTGATTAATATTTTATGTATTTTCATGTAAATAATTCATCTTTTGTTTTTCAAATTTATCTTTTCCACATAATAATTTTAAAGACTGTGTATCTCTATGTGTATCTCTTATACAATCTAACATTTTGTTTGCAATTTGTCTAATATCCCATTGAGCATGTTTATCTAATCTCAAATTAAATAAATGATACAATGCTCTAAGATTAATTGTTAATTGAACTCTTCGCATATGTGCATTTGTAAGAATATAATTTTGAACAGACGGTGGCATAATTTCGTAAACTTGTCTACTCTTAGTCATAATATTATAATATGAATCTGGAACACCAATTACATGTAATGATGGTGGAATTACAAATCCTAAAGACGGATCATAATTTTGAGGAATAAGTGTGCACATTCTATGTCTTTTTAATTGAGCGTAACACGATGCACTAATTTCTAGATTAAATGTAAAATTAACACGTTCAAAATCTCTTGGCATCGCATCGTGTTCAGACATATTCTTAAATATAATGTTAAAAATTTCTTTAAAATTTTCAGTTGTTGTATTCTGTAAGATATCTCGAAAATTTTCAGAAGAAAGTTTGTAACCATACGAATACAGAAGAGATTCAAGAATAACAAGATCCATATCTGGAGTGCTCTCTATAAGTTTACAGGTATTATATTCTTGTTGTGTTTGATATTTTTCGCTCAACTTATAAATTAAATTTTGTAACTCATTTTTCATAATAAGTTTTGAACCATCTGGTTCTATATATTTAATTAATGAAGGAACCAGAGGTTGTACTGCTTTAAAAAGTTGATCAGCCAAAAGATGACATTCAATAATATCTGTTTCATTTAATTTTCTAATTAAATATTCAAGATTTCTTGAATTTATAGTCATCCCAAGCTGAGTTTGAGTTGCTAATGAAATTACATAACGTGCATCTTCTTTAGCAAGGCCTTCTCTGGCAGTTAAAGGCATATCTGTTAGATCTTGTCGATTAACAAAATACTCACGTAATGGTTCATATAATTTTCGATATACATCAAACTGTTCTTCAACTAAATCTATATAGTTTTGTTTTAATATTGGAAATCCATTCAACTCGATTGGAATAAAATAATCTTTATCAAATAATACATATCTTTGTGATTTTTCAGTATAGGAACAAAGACGATGTTTTTCAATTTCTTCAACAACTAATCTTGAAACTCCAATAATATCCAAATTAAATATAGCATGTTCAGCAATAGAACTATGTCCCATATTATAAACGATAGATTCGTTTGATTTTCTAGCTTTATCAATAGCATGAATAGATTCTGCTCTTAATTCATCAACATTTCTTGGATCTCTGCTAATTCTCGCATATGCTGCTGAAATAGTTTCTGGAGAAGAATCAACATCTTTAATCAATTCTGAATCTAAATTATATCCTGCTAAGTTAACATTCATTCTTTATTCGCCTCCGGTATTGTAAAATGATTTCTTCCTAATTGTCTTCCCTTTACAAAAGCATTTCTCATTGTTTGTCCATTAGGGCATATACAATAATTCTTTCTTCCTACCATAACTATAGCACCTGGTCCAACAGTATTATCAATCGTTGTTACTCCAGTCGTATCAATGATTCCGGAATTACCACATAACGAACAATGAATGCCATTAATATAATGTTCCATCCAATATTCTGTTATCTTTTCCATGTTTCTCCTTTATATTAAAATAGATATTCTTGCAGTTGATTCGATACGACAAGAGGCACCTGCTCCATGACGACCTTGAGTCCAATGAAAACTAATTGGTTCTTGCCAGGAATCAAAATTTCCAGATCCACATGGGCCTATTGTGAAAGGTTTGATTTCACCATGAAATTCTGATATTCCATGTTCTTTGGCAAGTTCTACAATCTTTTTTATAAACTCTTGATGTCTTGTTGGAATTTCCATTGTTCCTCCTTTTGTAAAACCTTAAGAGCATTTTTGACTCTATTAAAAACTTCATCTTTTTGTGGTTGTTCCAATTTTCTTTCATATTGATATAAAATGCAATCAATACAATCTCTAATTGTTACATCATAACACCATTTAAGTGCAGATATTTTTTGTAGGACTTTATAAGATATTTCTTGTATCATATTTTGTTCCTTTTTAAATGGCGGAAGAGACAGGATTCGAACCTGCGAATCTTTCGATTACCGATTTTCAGGACCGGCTCCTTAAGCCAACTCGGACACTCTTCCATTTTAACTGGTGGGCCCATCTGGACTCGAACCAGAACTCGACCGGTTATGAGCCGGTGGCTTTAACCAATTAAGCTATGGGCCCATTATTTTCAAAAGATAAATACTGCTGCAGCTATCACTGAAGTGAAGCTACCTTTTTGGACATTAGCAGCCATAGTAATGTTTCTAGTACCAACAATTTTACCACTTATTTTAAAGATCTCTTTTCGTTCGTCCCAACTATCATCAACATTAAAATCAACTCCAAGAGTTGAAGCTAACATTCCAGCAGCAAGATCTTCAGCGTAATCACCAGCTTCTTTTTCAGTTTGTCCAAAAGAATGATGTTCGCTAATATACCCATATGTGTCTCTATTAGTTGGAACAGCACAACCGACAGCGGCAGCAAGCAAACGAGAATTTTCATTGCTACAATTTCTACTTAAGACACAATATGTAATTGCGCCAGGTATTAAATATGTCAATCCTTCTTCAGAGGAAATGATCTCACATTTAGGTGGAAGAATGCTTGAAACTGTAACAAGATTACATTTTTCAATTCCAGCATCTCTTAAAGCACGTTCAAATGAATGAAGTTCATCCTTATGATGACCAACTCCTCTTGTAAAGAATATCTTTTTCGGCACAAAAATGTTCATTTTGCCTCCTATTACATTTTATTATAAAAATTCAACATATTTGTAAGATCTTGAGTGAATAATTCATTTAAATCTTTGTCGTTTCTTGAAGCTTCATATGCTATATGTGTAACTTCGTGTAATATATACTTTTTAACATTACTGTCATCGATATTGGTCCACTCATAGATCACCGCTTGTTTGATTTCTACATTAAAGTGGCATTGGTTTTTATATTCGGCATGCTCTTCATAACCGATTTGCCAATCATGTAAAACGCGAAATCTCATTTGCCAAAATGAGATCAAGCTTTTGACGTTAGAAGCAGGAGGCTGCTCCTGTGGCTGTCTAGATATCTCTGTGACATTGCCGCTAACAAATGTGACATGTAATATTCCTGTAAATTTTGAATTAACTAAATCATCAATCACTTGAGTTTTGAGAATCTCCTTCATGAATCTTCTCCACATTACAAGCTTCAATTTTAAGATAATGAGTTTCCCACTCAGTGCTGAATACTAACCCATTTGAAAGCCAGTGGTCTAGTTCAAGAATCTTATGTGTTTTTTCTTTATCTAATCCACCGGGATCATAATCATATTCTCCTGAATAGTTATCATATCCACCGCTTGGTGAAAAATAGAATCCTGTCTTTTTTATGAATATTTTTGTAACTTTAGCAGTTATTCCAAGTAGCTCTTGCCGATGTTCACTATAAATTTTACGTTCTTTTCCACCAAATCCTTTTATATGCATATGTTCATAAGCTAATGCGTATACAAGTTTTTTATATATCTTTGATTTAACATATTCATTCTCATTAATGTGAGCAATTAATAAAGATTTATATAGTGGAACAGTCTCTTGTTTATGAATAGTTTTGTTAAGAAATTCAAGTATCTCGTTATGATATAATTTTTTGACTTCTTCACAAGCATCGTCAAATGACATCGGATAACCAACTCTAATGATTATCTCCGGATTAACAATTTTAACGGTATCCCCAATTCTAATAATATTCGGCGAGAGCTTCCTTATTCTCTTTTTTGGTGAGTTAAATCCCATAACATCATCAACCATGTTTGTTTTCATATTACCATCCAAAATGTCTACCAATAGAATTTCTAATACCTATATTGATAAAAAACCACATTCCAACTGCTCCAATTACTATACCTAGAACTATCAATCCTAATATTTTGAGAATACCAATAATCCACAGAGGAATTATGATTGTCATTTCTTACTCCATTATTACATCTAATTTAGCTGTCTCTGACATATCAACAGTTTCTATAACTTTTTCTTCTTTACGTTCACGACCACATTTGGTACATCTATAAGTGTCTTCACACTTTCTTACATCACCGCCACATTCACTACATTTAAAGATTACCATATCGTATCCTTTCTTAGAAAATAAAAATATTGGGAGCAGAGCCGAAGCCCTACTCCCAATTTGAAAATTAACTCAATACTGTTCCCATAGGAACAAATGGTTTATCAATTTCATCTTCAACTGGTTTTGCAGTTGTCAGAGAAGCGTCTTTCTTCTCTTTTCCAGCTTTCTTAATTGTCAAGAAAGTAGTTTCTTTCTGAGTTACAATTTCTCCATATGATTTTGGTCCAACCAATTCCATAAGAGCAACTAAATTTGTACTTGCTCGAGATTGGGATTGGTATTTTCCAGTCCATTTCTCGCCATTTGAAAGTTCAACAATCTTTTCATTTGCTTTGTCTTCATGTAACATTGTTGCTACACGTTCTTTAATTTTGTCCATGTTAGCTTCAATTTCTGCTTTTTGCCGATTATATAATCGGTACTGCTCATATTCTTCGCGGTATTTCTTTTCTCGCTGAAACTTTTCAAGATCTTCTTGACTTTCCATCTTTAGGTGTCCTCTTCATTTATTTTGGTGGGTGATATTTATCCCACCATTGTTGTAGTTCTTCTTTCGAACTACCCGTTCCATTTTTTAATATATCCTTTACTTTTGCATCTGTATCTCGATTGCACTTGTTATATTTTTTTGTACCTTTTATTACGATGCCCCCACTACCTCCACCAAATAGGAGTAGAAAGACACCGCCAACAACAATGCCTAGAAGACACCCTGTTGTAATGTCTCCTAAAAAATCGAGCATATTTTGGTCCCTTTCTCTTAAAGAACTATATAATTCTCCAGAGAATCGAATCCATGTTCTTAACTAATAAGGGTCTAATATAATTATTTACAAACATTTCTGTATCGCCGAAGTCGACAAGCTCCATATAATAGGAGAATTTGAACAGAAGTTTTTGATACGATTCATCTTTTTGAACAGAAGTATCAATCCGCTGGAGTTTCAATAGCTCGTCAATGATGTTCTTTATTATTTTAACTAGATTAGCTTTGACTAATGTGTAATCTCCACGAAATTTGTTTTGAATTAGAGAATCAAAACCATCTAGTGTATTACAGTTTGTATAATTTAAAAAGTTTGGTATAATTGTATTATAACAATCTACGCAAATGAAGTTATATACAAAACTTCCGGTTTCCATCAACTTCTGGGGTAGTATAATCGAACTGTCAAAGTCCACGATTGATAAATAATTATCATTGATATAGTTCAACATGTTTGCATATATGTTGACTTTAAAGTCTTTATCAAGATTATCTATAAGGTTTATCCCCAGATTATTAAAATTGATATATTGATCGCTTATGATATTTTCATTCATTTCTAATTCTTCATTGTCTATAAAATTGTCAGGTAAAATTATTACATTGTTAATATCGTCAATTGAATTCATATCAATCGGCTGGATCATTTAATCCTCCTCTACTCATTATATTAGGATATTTCCACCAGTTGCTACTTCTAATGATTCGATTACATCGACTTTGATGAAGCCAGTATTACACGACATGGCTGAAACGTACGAACCATCTGGTTGTTTCCCAATAGCTATCTCATAATCTTCTGCTGGTATTGAAAAATATGCTACACTTCTTAATGCTAAATCTGCGTTTGTTTCATCCAATTTTGTTGCTTTTGTGTCGCTAATATAATCACTAAATAAATAAATAGCAGTATCTGGTACATGAATTGCTTTAAGTTTATCTTCTTGAATAAGATAATCAATATATGCTGCTTCCGCAGCCAAACCCATAATAATGTTTCTTGTTGCTTTGTCTACTTTAATAGAACACATTCCAGTACAATTTGACAAGTCCGGCAATTTCACTGCCTCGACCAAGTTTTCTATCTGTTTTGGTAGAAACAACTTGATCTCGCCGTTAGTAATAATAAATCTTGAATTCTCTACGTCATTTAAAATAAAAATGTCGTTATTGTTTCTAAAAGTCTTAAAAAGCTTTAAATACTTTTTAGGATTTATGATTTGAAGATCGATTTTCTTTCCTTCAAAGATTTCTTCTACGTTGGATGTTATAATGGCACCAGATACATTTTGAGTTATATTTGATTCTTTGATTATTAATGAATCATTACTTGATTTGTCTGATACCAATACTCCAAGAACCTTTAATAGACTATCAAATTTCGCTGGGGAGATCTGACAGACTATCTGATTTTCTTCCATTGGTTTAAAATTTGCAACGGATAACGGCGGAACACCATTTGTGTCCGCTGGTGTAAAATCAAGTGGTGCTTCATCGGGTACTGTGTCAAAAGGATTGCTACCTTCGTTGAACTGTTCCATTTTGCCTCCAATTATATTAGTATCTTATAGTTACTTGTAAACCATCTGAAGCACTTTCGATAACTAGTATACGATTATAGTGTTTCGGATCTGCTTCTTTTTTTGTTAAATAATTATTAATTGCGTTACTCATATTGATACTAAATTCACCTGATATAGGTGGATCAGATTCTGGATCTCCGTAAAATGCTTTACAATGATCTATTGTTTCAAATCCAACAACAATCACTCTGTCTTTTATATTAGCATTTTGATGAATTTTTGGAGTCTTACAAGTACTGATATTTAAAAGAATAATCTCTGGAATCCACTCAGGTGGAATTGTTTTTAGCAATCCTGTTCTTTCATAAATTTTCTTTGGATCAATTCCATATTGTTCAAATAGTTGCTCATGGAGCATCTTTATTTTTTTTCTTGGTTGTTCTGGTGTCATATTGCTTTTGTCTGCAATTTCGAGACCATCAACGCTTGTAACTGTTATATTCTTTGCCATTTTCTTAGTTTTACCTCTCTTTATAAAGAAAAAACAAACTTCTAGAGGGGAGATTTCTCTCCCCTCTTTTTGGGTTAGCGCTTTCCTGCGGCAACGTTCCTGACAACCTTTTCCAGATCAACTGGACACCGATTTTTCAGACTTTCGCCGAAGGCTATTGTAAGACGGTTGGAGACATCGGTCATAACGGCGGTTTCTTCTGCTCCAAGACGCTTCCACTTTCGCTTTGGTTCGAGCGGATCCATATTCTTCGGATTCCACTTCTCAAACATGAAAGCCTTGTAGTGGGCGCGTTCGAAACTGTTTCCTTCGCTGTCGACCACGAGTTCAAAGACTTCCTTGCCGGCGAACATCTTGAGATCGCCTTCCATGGCAGGTTTCAGATCACCGAACTTCTTTTTTCTGTAGCAATTCAATGTTTCCAGAAGCTTCGAGTTCTTTGGATCTCTGAAGTTAAATGGCCGAGAAAAATGCTGAAAGACAACTTCAGCTATTTCACCCGTACGTGCATTTTCTGCTCCATCCTTTTGAAACAATACCTTGATTTTCTCCATTTTTACCGCCTCCTTGTTTAATCTACTGGTTCGTAAGACCCTTAAAATTTAAAGAGTTCCACGACAGAACTCTTTTTCAATCTTATTATTTCTATATAAAAATCTTGAATATAAAAATGATAGATGTTGGCAATTGATATTGCAACGGCCCACTTTTAGTCTCCTATTTACGCCCATCTTCTTTCGAAGGGTAGGACTTATCAGTGCTGGAAACTAAAAGCTGTCAGAGTATCACCCCACAACATCTTATCAATCATATAATTTCTATATGAAACTCTCGAAAATAAAATTAAGTTATATTCAATCCCATACCTAAAATATAGAGATTAAATATGTCTTTTGTTCCACCAGTTTTTGTAGATTCAGGAATAGAAGGCATTTCTCCTGTCTCAATAATTGAATTATACATTTCTCTTTTCGCTCGGTGCTCATCACTTCTTGGACCAAGTAATTCCGACATAATATTATTTGCGTCATAAGTTAAGAACGAATAAATATCAAGACCAGCAATACTCTGACCACCGCCCTGAGCTTTACGCTTAGTCGGCTGACGAGTAAGACCTGTGAATTTACCAGTTCCTCTAATATTAGAATATACGTCTGAGTAATGTTCCAAGAACATATAATATGATACACCGACTGGAACAGGAACATCTGTCCAACGATCTATCTCAGGAATGTAAACTTTCTCTTCCAGCGGAATTTTTAAGAACGCTGCCGCTGAACGAATACTCTTAAAATCAATATCTTCAAAAGGTTCAATAACGCAGAACAGATTGATTTTGTCATCTTTAATAGCTTGTCTTAATTTATTACCAGTATAACTGTTGACATTTTCAGCTACTTGATCTGCTATCTTTTTCGGACCAACAATATTATAAAGATCTATAATAAATTTAGCAAGTTTGTCGTTGGGTGTTTTAGGATCTGTAGTCATTTCAGTAAGAATTCTATTAGCGTGGAAGAAGATCTTGCCGAGATACATTTCTTTAATCATTGCTAAGTTTTTACGTCCTATTACACTACAATTATATTAACTCATGAATCGCTAATTCATGATAAAAATAAATTGATTCACTCAATTTATTTTTCTGTATATTACTATACAGTTTAGACTATATCATCATCCTTAGATTTTAAACTACATCTTTCCAAATTCTTCCAGCTTTAATATTAGAAACATTAGATTGATCAATATCAAAATCTGTTGCAATATTTTTTATTCTGTCGCCATTTGCTAATCTTATTTTGATCATTCTAACATCATCTTCAGATAACATATTTTTACAAACTTTATTTTTTAAATTGTATAATTCTTGTTTAGAATATTTTGATGTTATATGTTTCCATGTATTTCCTGTTAGCATTGATAATATTGCTCGATGTCCTACATCATATTGGCTTTCTAGTATTTTTAGTGCGCTTTTACAGGGGTATATATTATTTTCGATATCATCTAGTATTTTTAGCATTGTTTCTTCATCAGTTGATGATATTGCAGAACCTTTTGCATGTCGACGTTTTTGAGCTCGATCATTCATATTGTCTTGATCTGTTCCGAGAAAGAGATGTTCAGGATTTACACATTTTGGAGTATCACATTTATGACATACTAGTATTCCATCTTGGATTGGCCCATTATAAAATTCCCATGAGAACTTTGTAACTCTTATGTTCTTATTATTTAGCCAAAATAATCCATAGTGCCCATATTTTGGTGTGTTGTAGGGTCCACCTATCCACAACCAACAATCTTGATCGTTTCCTGGGTAATTTACTTTACTCCAGAAACGATCTACAATATCTTGAGAATAATTCATTTTGTTCATTTAATTAAGTTCCTCCTAATAGAAATTTCTAAGGTGATGATATAGTCTAACCTTATAATTTCTATATAAGAATTTTGAATATCAGATTTTCTAAGGATGTCTGGCGCTTCCACTCGCTTGAGTGTACTCCCTTTCGGGATAGTCGTTACACCTTCAATGATTGAAATTAGCGGTCTCAATCAAAGCTTGGCTCGGTATTGTCCTGTAAACAGGAGTTCCACCGAATTCACCAGATTATTCGATCTAGATTACTCTAGAAAGCGACTAGTTTAATTAATCGGACTAATAAAGACATCAATCTTTTCTGTGAATTCTCCCTTAGGAGCTGGATCAAGAAGCTTACTAAGAACTCCTTTTGCTCCAAATCTATTACTTAATTTGTCACCAACATTAACGCTCTTTTGCTTCTTAATATAGTAAACAACTCTTGAACCAACGAAAATATTTCCTTTAAGCTTATGATCGCCAATATTAATAAAGCTCAAATCCATATTGTCGGTAATAGAAAGTTGTTTGTCTTTGTCTTTTACAACGGACGCGAGCTTTGCGATAACAGCTTTTTGATCTTTTACAAGATCATTGTGAAAAGAAATAAGCTGTTTGTCAGTAGAGTTTTTGTTATTGATAAATACTTTGATGTCAACAATCTCTCCTTCCGGAGCTAAAAGTTTAATACTCTTAGAGCCAGAGGAATAAATATCTTGTGCAGATTCTGTTTCTGAGTCATCAAGATTTAGATTAGCTGAATCCAAATATTCATCTAAACTATCCTCATAAGAAAATTCGACCAACACATCACCACTCTTAAGAATTTTACCTTTCTCTTTTTCGAGATTAATAATTTTCGTATCAGGTGGAATAATAGCTTGGACTTCTTCAACACTATCTGTCATGGTTTGATCGGCAAGCTCTTTAGAAATAATATATGAATCTTCATGATTCAATCCAAGATAATTAAATAAAGCAATTGTAACGTTTTTACCGGCGCAATAAGTTCCCTCTTGATTAAAATTCTTTGTAAAAGCAACAGGTTGATTTGATTTGAATTTTTCACCTTCTTCAAGAGTGTTCATTTCAAGAGCAATATAAGATCCTCTTTTGGTTCTGCTCATTCTGGGAACAACATCAAAAATATCAATTGTTCCATCTTTATATTTTACTGTTAGCGTCTTATTTTTATCAACAGAAGTTACTGTTCCACTTTGTTTTGCTCTATGAATAAATCTTGTTGAAGCTAATTGTGGTACAATAAATTCTGCACCAGTAGCCACTAGTGGCTGTTCAGAATTGCTAATTGGGGTTGTCTGAGCAGCGTGAGTTCTAGCTAATGTTAATCTATCACTATCAACCTGATTCTGGAATGGAGTCAAAGCTTCGTCTAAAGCTAATGTTTGCCAACCAGATAATTGGGTGATGTCTTTAGCACCATAAGAACCATATTTGTTAATGATAACAGGAGTTAGAGTATGATGAGTTGTTAATCCAACATCAACATATTCTGGAGTTGAAACAGCTCCCATTATACCGTATTGCGACGGATGAATATTTCTGTGTTCTTTTCTGAAAGATCTCTTACTTGGAACACCACCTTTTCCACCTTTGCTCACTCGACTAGACAACATAATTTCTGTCACCGGAGCAACTGGTTCAGTATTCTGAAGAACCCCAGCATCTGTCAATAAACTATTAATAACGTAATCTGGATCTAAAAATACTGAAGCTTGTGTATCACCTTCTATAACACGCTTACGATAGAAGTTGTGAGAAAGTTTAATCTGCTTATAAACAATATTAAGAATAATCTCACTTAATCTTGCTCTATAGATTTTTAGATCTGATAAAGAATCCATTTGCTTATTCAACAATTGATCCACAGCAACTTTTGATGAAAGCTCTGTTAGATTTGTTGGCATATTCTCAAACTGTAAAAGTTCTTTTGTAATTGGATCAACAAAGTTCTCACTAATTAATCTAATAAGAACAATAGATCTTGTACCATATGTTTGAGATATATAATTGTAGATTTCTTGTGGATCATTAAAATCTTTAATTGGATCTTTTAATTTGATA
>Ga0172381_10002472_pt1 | contig 20388 bp, 22 predicted proteins | sample Leawel6488metaG_FD_119754 | JGI IMG/M metagenome (GOLD analysis project Ga0172381, IMG submission 119754) | Leachate microbial communities from a municipal landfill in Southern Ontario, Canada - Leachate well 64-88 metaG | ecosystem: Engineered > Solid waste > Landfill > Unclassified | place...
AGCTTCTCAGGTATTGCCGTCGGTAAACACTCTATCTGCAGTTCACGTATGATATGTTCGAGTAATCCGCCGTCAACTTTAACGCCAACCGGATCTCCATGAGAAACGAGAGGCACGTTAACTTTGATAGCCTCTGTCAGCGATATCTCATTAAAATCGACATGCAGTATCTGATCTTTTATAGGCTCACGCTGTATCTCTTTAATAACTACGGTCTTATCCTTAGCAGCGCCTTCTCCAGATATCTTCAGCGTAATAATTACGTTCTCTCCGGCTTTGGTATGAATAATCTTCATCAGCTCACTGGCAACAACCTGAAGGTTTGTGGCCGCCTTGCCGCCTTTGTAAACATTGGCGGGAATAAGACCTTTCAGCCTTAAATCTTTTGCCACCCTCTTGCCTACTCCGGCACGTTCTTCCGCTTTTAATATTATTTTTTCCATGATAAATTACACTCCCTTTCCTTTAGTTGAATAACACGCTGATCGATTCTTCCTCGTGTATTCTTTTTATCGCTTCACCGAGAAGAGACGCAACCGAGAGCACTTTTATATTACTCAACTTTTTCTCTTCCGGTAAAGGTATCGTATCCGTCACTACTAATTGCTTCAGCTGTGACTTTTTTAACCTCTCTATAGCCGGGCCGCACAGGACGGCATGCGTTATCATGGCATATACATCCTTAGCACCCGCTTTCTTTATAGCATCGACTGCTTCGACCAGTGATCCGGCCGTCGCGACCATATCATCTGTAATGACGGCGTTCTTACCTTTCACGTCGCCCATTATATGCATAACCTCAGCTTCTCTGTCATTCACGCGCCGCTTATCAACGATCGCAAGTGAGCATTTAAGCCGTTTGGCATAAGCTCTGGCAGTTTTTATACCGCCGACATCCGGTGAAACTATAACGAGATTGTCATCCAGCTTAAGCTTTTTAATATATTCGCTGAATATCGTAAATGCAAAAAGATGGTCGAGAGGAATATCAAAAAATCCCTGAATCTGTCCGGCATGCAGATCGATGGTAAGAACCCTGTCCGCACCTGCAACCGTAAGAAGATTCGCTACAAGCTTCGCTGTTATCGGGACTCTAGGCTGGTCTTTTCTGTCCTGTCTGGCATATCCGAAATACGGCAACACGGCTGTTATCCTCTGAGCAGAGGCCCTTTTAAGGGCATCTATCATTATCAAAAGCTCCATAAGGTTCTCATTTGAGGGTGAACATGTAGGCTGCACTACAAATACATCATGTCCGCGGACATTTTCATTTAGTTTTATTCGTATTTCTCCGTCGGAAAAATGATCAATAGCGGCATCAGCTAATTTTACTTTAAGAAATTTACATATATCATTTGCAAGGGCTTTGTTTGAATTGCCGCTGAAGATCAAAATATTATTCTTCATTTATCTATCCCCTTCTATTGTTCTTATTTCGCCTATCGGCTGCTTTTCGTTTTTTATATATTCTGGCCGGCACACCCACTACGATCTCGCCTTTTGGCACATCGTGATTTTTCGGCACAACAGATCCTGCCCCTACCATAGACATCGCACCTATTTTTAAAGGCGCTATCAGGATCGCGCCCACACCTATAAACGCGCCGTCCCCTATTATCGTTTTATTCTTATTCTTACCGTCATAATTCGCCGTTATAGTACCGGCGCCTATGTTCACTTTTTTACCTAACGTTGCATCACCAAGATATGTGTGATGTTTTACTTTGGAATCGCTGCCTATCGTAGAGCGGTTCAGTTCAACAAAATTACCGACCTCTACATTGTCGCCTATATACACCTTCGGCCTTATCCTGGCAAACGGTCCAATGTGGCAGTTCTCGCCGATCTCCACATCTGATTCTATAACTGTATTTGAATGAATTATCGTATCCTTGCCTATTTTCGCTCCCGGATATATCACTGTAGATGACGGATCTTCGATAGTAACACCAAGCGCCATCAGCTCCTGCGCCACTCTGTTCTTCAATACTGTAGTTGAGTATGCCAGGTCCATTCTTGTATTTACACCTATAGCCTCGTCGGGATCTTCGGTTAAATACGATTCGACCAATTTACCCTTATTCTTTAAAATTCCGATCGTATCTGTCAGAAAAAATTCCTTCTTCTTAATATCCGGCTTTACCGCCTCAAGCGCTTCAAATAATTCCTCAGCTTTAAAGCAATACGTCCCTACATTGATCTCATCTATGACTTCTTCGTAAAGACTCGCATTGATCTGCTCCACGATACCAGTAACTGCACCAGACTCGCCTCTGGCTATCCTGCCATAACCCGTGGGATCACTAAGTTTAGCTGTAAGGATCGTTACGCTTGCGCCTGATAACTTATGCTTATTGAGCAAACCTTTTATTGTTTCAGCACGGATGAGCGGCGTATCGCCACATACGACAAGAACATCGCCCGAAAAACCTTCCAGCAGCTTCTTTGCCGTATTTACTGCATCTCCGGAACCTAACAGTTCCTTCTGGACCACGATCTTGGCATCGTCAATCTCATCCTTGAGAAGAGCATTCCCGTAACCTGCAACCAAAACTGCGTCGCGGACACCTGCTTCTTTCACTGAGTCGAGAACATAGCGGATTATGGGCTTGCCCAATATTTTGTGCAATACCTTAGGTTTCTCGGATTTCATCCTCGTCCCCCTGCCTGCCGCTAATATGATCGCTACCGGATCTTTCATGACCTTACCTTAAATTATTGGTTGCCCAGCATGGATTCGAACCATGACCATCAGCTCCAAAGGCTGGTGTGCTACCATTACACCACCGGGCAATCCATAAGCTGAGCAATGCTTAATACTTCCATCGGCTATAAGCCTCGGGATTCTGTAAATCGACTTGTTGAATTGTATTACAACTCTATATCTGTATCTTCCTCTATCTCACGTGATGACCGTGAAGCACCGGCATAAACCGGAACTGCATTCTGAGATGGTGAAGACTTTTTATCTTTTTCGTAGGCTTCTAATACTTTTTTCTGGATATAGTCCCTGCATTCTGCTGTTATTGGGTGAGCTATGTCTTTATGCTCAGACTGCCTTGTCGAATCATCGCCAGGCACGAATGCTTTAGGCTCAGTCATCGGTAAAGATGAACCGCACTGGTTGCAGAATTTAGACCTTACCGCGTTCCTGAAGCCGCATTTCGGGCAAGGATCTTTTATCTTTCTCGACGGCATCGCAACAAACATACCCTTAGTGCCTTCTATCACTTTTACGTTCCGGACAACGAAACAATTATCAAAAGTGATCGTTGCATAAGCCTTCAATTTCTTATCCTGTCCCTCTTTCAAAAAAATCTTTACTTCCGTAATATCCATGATGTATATACTCTCCTAAGTTTACTTATTTAGTTCTTGCAATAAATACCTGCCAATTTTTACGTTCCCCTGCCGGCACAACCTTAAAAAGCTTCTCCTTAGCTGCCATCGCCTCCTTTCCGGTCCTGCACAGACAAAATACGCTCGGCCCACTTCCCGATATAATAGCCTTCCTGCCAAGATGAGAGGCCAAGCGCTCTATAATACTTTTTAATCTTATATTTTTCGATACCGCTATGTCTTCCAGATCGTTGCGGAGCATATTTTCCAACGTTTTAAAATCAGACGAACCGGTCAAATAACGAGGTATTTTATCATCCTCAACTTTAAATGTCAAGCCCTTCGGCTGGCTCTTAGCCTTGCGGTCAAACGCATCATAAATGTCTTTTGTAGATGTCTTGGAACCACTATACACTATGAGGTGCCAGAGGATTCTTCCCGACTTTATCCTTACAAGGTCATCGCCTTTACGCCTGCCCAGACCAAACGAACTGTTTAGTATGAAAAACGGGACATCTGCCCCCAATTTTTTTGCTAAAAATAGCAGTTTATCCTGAGAAAGACACAGATTATAAAGCTTATTGATACCTAAAAGCACACTTGCAGCATCGGAACTGCCTCCGCCTAAACCCGCCGCGATAGGAATTCCCTTAATTATCCTTATATTCACGCCTTTCTTAAGCCTTTTGTACTTGAGGATCGATTCTGCAGCTTTGTAAGCCAGATTATTTTTAGGATCGGAGGTAATAAATTTATCTGATGAGACTTCAATGCCTTTAGGGATAGCGGTAATTATGATCTTATCTGAGAGGGATATTCTTTCAAATAAGGTAAAGATGTTATGATAACCATCTTTACGCCTATTTAAGATCTTAAGGAAAAGGTTTACTTTGGCATGTGCGGTTAATTTTATCGATCTCATATGCCGGAGTATTTATTTTTTCATCTGCAGTACTTCTTTTGCCGCCTTGACGATATCGTCAGCCTTAAGACCGAAATATTTGAAAAGCTCATCGGGATCGCCCGAAACCCCGAAACGGTTCTGGACGCCCACCATCTTCATAGGGACCGGGCATGACTGGATCACAACCTCAGCTATAGCGCTGCCCATGCCTCCCATAACAGTATGCTCCTCAGCGGTAACTATAGCACCGGTCTCCATAGCAGCTTTTATGATCGTATCCCGGTCGATCGGTTTTGGTGTATGTAGATTTATGACGCGAGCCCTTATTCCTTCTTTTGCCAAAGCATCGCTTGCCGCCAAAGCCTCCGAGACCATCTGCCCGCATGCAATTATCGAAAGATCCTTACCTTCTCTTAAAGTATTTGCCTTACCTATCTTAAAGAAATCTTCCGGCTTCGTTATAACTGGAACACCCGCACGGCCAAGCCTCAGGTAAACCGGACCTTTTATCCTGGCAGCCTCTATCGTTGCCCGTCTTGCCTCAAGTGCATCGCAGGGCACAATTACAGTCATGTTCGGTATTATCCTCATGAGCGCTATCTCTTCAACGGCCTGATGCGTAGCCCCATCCGGTCCTACTGAGATGCCGCCATGTGTGCCGGCGATCTTCACATTGAGATTCATATAGGCCACAGACACTCTTATCTGATCCCATGCCCTGCCCGACGCGAAAACTCCGAATGTGCAGGCAAACGGTATCTTACCCATAAGGGCAAATCCAGCCGCCGCACCGAACATATCCTGCTCCGCAACACCCAGCCCGAAAAACCTTTCAGGAAATTCTTTCTTGAACCAGGCCGCTCTCGTCGAATCCGTCAGGTCCGCCGAAAGAACAACTATATTCTTATTCTCCTTACCAGATTCTACCAATCCCTCTCCGAACCCATCTCTTGTTGATGCCATTTTAATTTTATTGTCTGCCATTTTCTCCCCTACATTGTGGATCACTTTTTTTAAATATTAGTGCTCAGTATATTATCAAATGTGAGTTTTTTCGTCCGGAACTTTTCGGCCGCTTCTTTTGTCACCTTAAGCGATTTGCTCGAAGTTTCATCAATTATTTCCATATAATCATAATCCTGAAATTGATACCCATGGAGAACTTGGGCAGCAACTTCGAGGCTCTTTTTAAACACAGAATTCACCATTTCAGCCGACCCTAATTGCGCAAAAGACTTTGGTTCGGACATGACTTCTATCTGAAAATGATGTTTACCTTTTTCAGTAACATAAGTCCCTTTGGACGATTTTACCACTATAGTTTCAGAAAGGGTTTTGTCCTCAAAAAATTCCATTCTTATTCTGCCCGCGATCTGTTCGGCTAAAAATTCCGGAAGGGCTATGTCTTTTATATAAAATCTGTCGTTCCAGTAACCTATATCACCAAGTGCGGCAGGCTGCGCTCGAAAAAAATCATTCATCACAGAATCCTGCCACTTTTTATCGAGTCCCATCTTTTCAAATACTTCTTTTACCGCATGCTCTTTCTTGGCCTGCGGATTTATCCTCTTGTCTATCAGCATCCTTTTCGAAAATTCACCCCTGGAAATATCATTGAGCATGAAACGCTTAACATCTTCAACCGATTTTATTATTATAATCTGTATTTCCGGAATACGTATATCATGCGCTATAACAACATAAAAATTGTAATCCGCATCGGTCGATAATGATACTCTCGACACAGTCAGTATTACGTCGTTTATCTCCTCCCCGGCGCGTTTCGTCAGGGCAAATGTCATGTCCCACAATTCCTGCAGCGGAACGTATATCACTACTGTTTTACCGACGGTGCCGACCTTTACATCAAGCTTATATTCCTTCTTGCAGACCCTGACTATGGAATCGGCAAATTTCTCTTTAGGATAAGTTGGGCCACAGCCTGTTAAAAAGACAGACAGCAAATAACAACTGATAAGAAAGAACAGACCAAAGGAACGGCTTTTAACCACCATCTTAACTCGCCTTTATATGCGACTTTCCGTATTCGTTAAATATATTTTCTATCTCGTCGTAATCAAGCTCTTCTTTTTCAAGAAGCTCTTTTACAAATCTCTCAAGGATCGGCTTTTCTTTAAGCAGCAACGCCTCCACATCTTTGAGGCATTGTTTAAATATCTTGGCAACTTCTTCATTTAAATTTTCTTTTACCTTATCCGACAACTGAGTCTCCGGAATAGCAGTATAATCACCAAGATATTCTGCATCGCTCATACCGAAACGCCAAACCATATTATGCGCAACTACCATAGCCTGTTTGAAATCAGCAGCTACACCATCACTCGTTGTACCAAATCGCATTTTCTCAGCAACGTATCCGCCCAGCGATACCTTTATATCAGCTAAAAGCCTGTCTTTATTATGAGTAAAAACTTCTTCACGAGGCTGATGATACACCACACCAAGGGTATCTCTTCTAGATGCTATCGATGCCTTAAAGACGTCATCGATAGGATGAAGAATATAAAGAACTATCAGGTGGCCTGATTCGTGATACGCAACCATTTCACGTTCGAGGGGCTGCATCGTCCGCTTGTGCTTCATACCCATATCAACCCTCTCAATAGCTTCCGATATATCATCAAGCCTTACTACATCGCGGCCGGACCTTGTAGCTATAAGAGCGGATTCTTTAATTATATTCTCTATATCAGCCGGTGATTTATATACAGATTTACGGGCAAGCCTTCCAACGTCTATAGATGGATCGTGCTGAACCTTGCCTAGATAATAAGCGAATAACTTCTCCCTATCTTCCAACCCCGGCTTATCGATATATAATTTTCTATCAAACCTTCCAGGCCGCAAGAGTGCCTGGTCTATATTGCTTTCAGGAGCATTAGTCGCACCTATGACGATAACATTCTGTGCGGTATTAACCTCTCCCTTTTTATTTTTTATTTCGGACAAACCATCCATTGCCGCAAGAAGCTGGTTCTGTGTAGAATTCGTTTCTTCCGTCCCGCCAAATGCCGAAAAAACTCTCTTTCTCGCTATAGCATCAAGCTCATCTATAAAGATAATACAGCCGCCATGTGCTTCGGCAAGCTCCCTAGCTTGTTTAAATAATTTCCTAACCCTTGAGGCGCCTACTCCTACAAAAACTTCGACAAATTCACTTCCGGACATTGACAGGAATGGCAACCCTGTTTCTGTGGCGATGGCTTTTGCAAGATAAGTTTTACCGCATCCGGGGGGCCCGAACATCATAATACCGCGTAATATCTTACCGCCTATTTTCTTTACACGTGCACGGTCTTTGATAAGCTGGACAACTTCCTTAGCTTCTTCTTTAACATTTTCCATGCCTATAACGTCGGACCATTTCACATCGACAAGATCGCCTTTGATTTTTGATTTAGATATCTTTGCCATACCACCCTGCAAAAATACCGTATACATAAGAACAAATATCGTGGCATTAAGCGCAACCATTATCAGCTGTATAGGCATTGTCGCAAGCGTGATCTTCTGATAAAACGATTCGAGCGACATAAGGCCCCAGATAGCCAGCCTTACAAGCACATAAGTTCCTAAAAGAATGGCCAGCATAACCCATTTTGATTTTATCCACATCCGTGCGGGTTTATTTAAAAGATAAATCGCTGTGCCGATACCGATAGCGACTAGATAGAATAGCATTTCGAAAATAAGCCATGGTTCCATAATGTACCGTCCTTTATTTTATTTTATCCAGTGCGTCGTCGAGCTCTTTCACTGCGCGCTCATATTCGTCTTTTTTGGGCGATATCCCGTGCCATTCGGCTTTATTTTCTACGAATGAAACACCTTTCCCTTTTACTGTATGAGCTATTATTACAGTAGGCTTGCCCTTAGTTTGTTCGGCCTTATCCAGCGCATTCATCAGCTGCTCAATATCGTGTCCGTCAGTTTCTATCGCATTCCATCCAAAGTCGATCCATTTATGAACATATGGGCCCATATCTTTTATATCACAGCAAAACCCGTCTATCTGTAGTTTATTAAAATCTATTATCGCGCATATACTATCAAGTTTATAATGCGAAGATGTCATGGCAGCTTCCCATACCTGGCCTTCATTCGTCTCTCCGTCACCCATGAGGCAATATATTCTGGTGCCGGTTTTATCAAGGCGTGATGCCAAAGCTATGCCGTTAGCTATCGACAGCCCCTGGCCAAGCGATCCGCTGGATACCTCAACTCCTGCCAGGCCTTTCTGAGGATGCCCCTGCAATTGGCTTCCAAGTTTACGAAGCGTCCATAATTTGTCTTTAGAAAAATATCCCTGATCGGCCAAAACTGCATAAAGAGCAGGGCATGCATGCCCTTTCGAGAGCAGAAACCTGTCTCGCCCGTTCCAGTCAGGATTCTTCGGATCATGTTTCATTTTATAGTAATATAAAGATATTAATATTTCGACTATTGAAAGACTGCCTCCCGTATGACCCGATCCTGCAATGGTAAGCATCTTCAGTATGTCTTTTCTGATCTCTACAGCTTTTTTCTTAAGCTCTTTTACATCTGGTCTATTCATCTATTCATCTTCTTTCTGACTGTCTCTAAATGGTCCCTTATTTCAGGTTCGTCGGGTGCAAGCTGAACTGCCCGCTCAAGCTCTTTGAGAGCTTCCGCCGTCTGCCCTTTCATAAAATAAGCCCATCCGAGCGAATCGACATAAGCGCCGTTTTCCGGATCTATTTCGAGCGCATTTTTTATGAGCTTCACAGCCTCGTCCAGATTTTGTCCGGATTCGGCGAACATATATCCTAAATAATTATAAGCTTCCGCAAATTCAGGATCAGCTTTTATAGCCTGCTTAAAATTCTTTATAGCGGCCGCCCTGTTATTCATCTTATCACACAGAGCGCCTATATAAAAATATATTGCCGGGTCATCGTTCTTACGCTGCAGAGCAGCATTGTAAAACTTTAATGCCTTGGGATAATCTTTTTGTAACTCATATAGCATTCCCAGTCCCATGTAAGCTTCAATAAGATCGGGGGCAACACGTATAATTTCCGAATATTCTTTTCTGGCGTCTTCAATTTTACCCTGTGCCATAAAGGCAAGGGCCATAAGGAACCGCGGTTTCAGGTCTTGCGGATCGAGAGACCGTGCTAATTTAAGCTCACCGATCGCTTCTTCGCTTTTACCGGTAAGGATATAATCTGCTGCAAGGCGTGTATGGGTATAACTTACATCGGGTTCCAGCGATACAGCTTGGCGATACTCACGTATCGCATCTTCAATTTTCTCTTCGTTATCATAAATAATGCCCATGGTGTAATGGGCCAGTGATTTTGAGGCGGAGCGGCCCCTTGCAGATACATCTGTTATTCCGTCTGCACCAGTAGTAATCCCGGTCAGAAAGGTAACAAAAACTGCAAGGGGTATTAAAATTTTCCGCATCCTATTTCTTCTTGTGGCGATCTCTTCGCATCCGTTTCTTCCTCTTATGCTTCGCCATCTTTGCCCGTTTTCTTTTGCGACCGCATGGCATAAAGTTATCACCTCCCGATTTGCTGCAATTTTATTCTGGCAAATCGTCCCGCGCTACTGCTATCTATACCCCGGAGCGAAGGACTACTACATTCGATTAATAAATAACTTTATTCAGCGGATACTCAATAATACCCTGAGCACCGGCTCTTTTTAATTGCGGAATCAGATACTTAACGGTTTTCTCATCAATGATAGTATCCACATCTGCCCACTTAGGGTCAGAAAGTTCTGAGATGGTCGGATTCTGCATAGCCGGCAGAAGACCAAGAACCGATTTAAGGTCTTTCTTTAAAACATTCATCTTCAGCCCTACCTTCTCTTCGGCCAGTATAGCGCCTTTGAGGAGAAGGGCGAGGTTCTCTATCTTGTTCCGCTTCCACGAATCAGTCCAGCTTTTTTTGTTGGCTATTAATTGCGTTGTCGACTGACAGACCGTAACCACTTCTCTGAGTTTATTTGCCCTGAGGCTTGAACCGGTCTCAGTAACTTCAACTATGGCGTCAACTCCGACGGCAGCTTTAACTTCCGTAGCGCCCCAGCTAAATTCAACATTTGCCTTAACGCCGTTCTTCTTAAGGTATTTTTTTGTAACATTGACGAGTTCCGTAGCCACTCTCTTGCCATTCAGGTCTTTAACTTTCTTTATCTTGGATGCTTCAGGAACTGCCAGGACCCACCTTACTGGACGCATGCTCTGTTTTGCGTAAATAAGCTCTGCCACTCTTACAACATTAGACGAATTTTCAAGGATCCAGTCGTTACCTGTAAGGCCCACGTCGAGGATGCCATCCTCCACATAACGGGACATCTCCTGCGCACGGAAAAGTATCACCTCTATTTCGTCATCATCGATCGATGGAAAATAAGACCTCTCTCTTATGCCTATATTAAATCCTGCTTTTTTAAACATCCTTGTAGTGGCTTCCTGAAGGCTTCCCTTAGGTATGCCAAGCTTTAATTTCATGGATTTGTCTTTCACTTTATCCTTCCTTCTTCGCTTGTATATAGTTTAAATATTTCTCATTTTCTTATATCATATGATTTTACATAATATAATTACAAAAGTCAATCCTTCGATAAACTCAGGTTTTATACTGAGCATGGCAGAAACATCATCTATTGGGATTTTTGGTCTACTACAACGGTTCCCAACGAAACGCCTTCTTTCTCAATAGTTTCCCTGGCTTTCTTATCTGTTTCCTCTTTAGTTTTAACGTCATTCTCAAGCTGGGATTTTATATTCTGATATTCTTCATTAGCTTTGGCAAGCTTTTTGACAATTTCGCCTTTTAGCGTCTTCTCACTCTCAAGCTTCGCTTTCATTGCCCTGACTTCACTTTGGCGGGATTTAAGCTTAAACATGTTGGCAGTATTTGCCCTGCGCTCATCGTCCAGACGCTGTGTCATCTCAGCTATCGTATCTTCCTGAGCCTTCAGCCTGGTCTTAAGCTCGACCGTAAGAGCATCCGCTTCTTTAAGTTTCGAACTCAACTCGTGATTTTCGCTCGTCACTTCATTTAACTTCTTCTGCACAATTATCTTTTTGCCTTTTTCGCTCTCCTCCATTACATAAAATGCCACAGTAGAATAAAGAAGGATGAAACACGCTACGGACAAAGAGATCAATACTATCCTGCCGCTATCCTTGTTCATTAATGGTCTCCTATTGTTCGTTAGAAATTTCTATACTAAAACGTTTATTACCCGTTCCCATATCTTTAGTGAAAGCTGGAAACGGCGCCGCTTTATTAACAGCATTCACAGCCGGTTCTTCAAGAACCGGGTTTGTCGATTTCACAACGCTCGGAACTCCTACAATCTCGCCCCGCGGTGACAACACAAACGTTACTTTAACTGTTCCTTTCGTAGAAACACCTTTGGTGGCCTTAGGCAATATTGCATTATTCATTATATTAGTCTTAACCGCATAAAAATAATCGTCCTGCGTCTTAACTTCTATTTTTTCCGCCGGCGTTTTCCCCGTTTCGGCATTGTCCGAGGCTTTTGGTTTTTTAAATAAACCCGGATCCATTTTATAATCGTTCCTTCTCTCAAAGGCCGGTTTTTCGTCAGTAGTAAAGCCGCCTTTGTCTATCGGATAAGTCTTTGGCTGCTCCAGCATATCATATTCACCTGTCACGATATGCGGAGTTAAAAATACTACCAGCTCCTGTTTCACCACCTGCTTTACCGTCCTTCTGAAAGCCTGGCCTGCTACCGGTATGTCTCCCAAATAAGGTATTTTATCAACCGTGTTTGTCCTCTGATCTTTTATAAGACCTCCGATTATTATCGTGGTCCCATCTTTAACAGTAACACTGGTTTCAGCCTGCGTTGTGGTAACTATCGGTACCGTAGTCGCCGGAGAGCCGTAAGTATAATTGCTCGTAGAGGAACTCACTTCCGGTTTTATCTTCATCGTAATAAAGCCGTCTTTGTTAATGGTAGGGGTGACATACAATTTCACACCTATATCTATGAATGTAAGGTTCGTTGCAGTTGTTGCCAGACCTGTAGTCTGAGTAACGGTGTTGGTAGCATATGGCTGGGACGTGCCGACTAAGATCTTCGCTTCCTGATTATTAAGCGCTGTTATCCTGGGGCTGGACAGAAGATCCGTATCGCCTATGGTTTTTAAAACCTGTATCATAACCGACCAGTCTGAGCTGCCAAGCGCGCCAATAACGATCTGCGCTCCCGGAGGTCCGAATGCATTTTGCGCAGCGAGCTGAAAAGCGCTCGACAGATTCATGTCTTTCATTACTGTGCCCACTTTTTGTATGACAGACGTCCAATCAACCCCTAATTTAAAATTATCGTCGAGGGTTATCTGCACTATCTTAGCCTCTATAAGGACTTGCTGTAATTTATCGTCAAAAGCCGTTACCAGAACCTGCATCTCTATCATTTTTCTTTCGAGATCCGTGATAGCGACTTTGTTGGTCCGCTCATCTATCTGGATAGACCCGACACCTTTTGTAAGAACCTCCGACAATTTTGTTTTAATATCTGCGGCTTTGGCATATTGCAGCTCAAAAACTTTTGTGACCGTCGGCATATCCAGACTACCTATCGCCGCGCCTATGCGCTCTATCGTCTGAGGAGAATCGATCACGACTATAGTGTTGGAGCCGTCATCCACGACTATTTTACCTATCTTAGTCTTCATCTGCGTCACTGCTTTACTAATTTCGCTCGCTTTTGCATATCTCAAATGAAAAGTTTTTACATCTTTTCTGTCTCCATATTTTTCTCCGTATATCGCCTCATATTCACGCTGCGCCATAACATATATAATATCGCCGCGCCTGTCATACGCTAAACTATTGGCGGCAAGTATTATTTCAAACGCGTCCATTATATTTACGCTTTTTAAAAATATGGTGACCCGCCCTTTCACATCATTAGACAAAACGATGTTAAGGTTGCCTTTTGTGGCCAACATCTTTATTACTTCGACTATATCCATACCTTTAAGGTCGAGGGAAATTTTATCCGAGCCGCCTACTTGCGGCATAGGACTATTGGCGCCTGATGATAACATCGCTGCTGAGTCCATCTGAATGTCGCCCTGAGCAGAAGAAATATTGCCGGTCAGGGAAATAATAGTAAAAACAATAATAATTAAACTTGAAATTACTCTCTTCATAAAAGCCTCCGTTTTGCCTGCCTCACTATAAAAACAGTGTTATTTTTTTACCGTCGTAATCCAGCGACACTTTATCATTCGTTATCTCTTCGACAACATACCCGTCGAACGACTGTCCTTTATTCAGATAATAAGTCTTCTGTGATTTTTTATCCTCTATGATGGCCTGAGGATTACTGCCCGCGATTATCCCGACAAGCCCTACATTGGGCAATTCATCTGACGGCGAGACACTATCTCCTACTTCAGAAGCACCTTGAGACTTGCCAAATACAGATTTATTGGCAACCGAGTCAGAATAAGACGAGTAATCTTTTATTACAACCGCATTTTTTGACTCCGCCGATATAGGCCTCTCCGACTGACCGCTGCCGGAACCTGCAACTATAGACTGGACATTCTTATATGGACGGACAAATATAAGATCAATGACAAAATATAAGGAAAGGACGCCTAAAGCTATGATAAGGTATCTATTCGCGAGCTTAAGCCTCGACGGTTCAAATACTTTGCTTTTAAATACTTCACTTTTAAGTATGCCTGATATGCGCTCTTCCGCCTTTGAGCCGAAAGTGTCGGCCGGCTTTTTCTCCGGCTCTTTCAGCAATTCGGCGTCAGAAGTTTTTGACTGGTTCTTGCGGGAAATCTCCGGCATTGGTTTTTCGAAAACATTATCCTGAGGCTGTATCGAAGATGACGGCTTTTTATTTTTTATGAGATTAAGCAGCTTTTCTTCGGGCGAAAAATCTTTTTTCTTCATTTATATTATCTCTCTGTCAATTACTCTGGACACTAATGCACTGTCGACTATCGACTTATCGTGCATTACCAGCGCCTCCAGCGCGTTATGGCAAACTATCGATGTTTTGCGCGGATAGCCCTGAGTGTAGTCAAATATACGCTCTATAGCTTCGTCTGTAAATATCTTTCTTGACGGATCGAGCCCTGCTTCGATAAGCCTGAACTCTATCATCTCTTTCGTCTCTTCCATGTCGAGCGGATTTATTATATACTTAAGAGATATCCTGTCAAAAAAGTTCTTTATCTTCTTTATCCTTGGCAAAAGCTCCATCTGCGAAACCATGACAAGCTGCAGCAATTTATACTCGTTAGTCTCGTAATTAAGCAGGGTTCTCAATATTTCGAGGAAGGGCGTTGAAAGTTTCTGACATTCATCTATAAGAAGGACGACCGTTTTTTTCTCGTCCACACCTTTTTTAAAAAGGTATTTCTGAATCTCCTCTCTGTAATCAAGAGTCGAACGCGTATCGGGTTTTATACCAAACATCTTTGCCAGGCTTGTAAGGAACTGAAATTCTGATTTATATGTGGGGTCGAGCACTATATGAAAGATATAATCTTCGTCGTTGGCAAATATCTGCAGTAGTGCGCGCGACATCGTGGTCTTACCGATGCCTACATCGCCAAGTATTACGCTTAAACCCCTTTTAAGCCTTATCGCTATTTCAAGTCTCTGTATTGCGGTGGAATGAGCTGAAGAATGATAAAAAAATGCCGGATCTGGACTGGTCGAAAACGGTTCCCTGGTCAATCCAAGAGCTTCGTAGTAACTCATACCTCGGCCACTCCGATTACTATATCATGGATCTTTTTTAAAGGCACCTTTTCCCGCCTAAGCGCTATGATCCTCTGCAACGCTTCCAAGGTAGAGTCGTCAAAATATCTAAAATTAGTCTCCTGACTTCTGGATATCTCTTTAACAAGTCCCAATTTAAGGTAGTATTTGATCGTATAGACAGATAGGCCCGAAAGGCGGGATAGGTCTTTAATTAAATATATGTTTTTTTCGTCCATAATACTCTCTAAGTAGAGAGTGATGTAGCACTCTCCATGTAGAGAGTATATCATAGCACGACACTTTGTCAAGAATTATGTTGTATTATTCTAATATTACTTTGCTAATCAGAAAGGAGCCTTTTAAAGCCCCATCCTGACCTGCTTTTGAGGTGAGAACAAAATGGCGGACCTTGAGAATCATATTCTTCGTATTTTCGATATCATATAAAAATTTTGTAAACTGCTTTATACTGCCTTCGGACGTAAGCTCTATCAATAATTCCTTATATGTGCCATAGTCCTTCGTTCCGACAGGTTTTATATTCTGCAGTATACATGAATCTGTCCTGGATAAATTCTCAAGGTAAGAAAGAACTTCGGAAATAGCTTCTTCTTCGCTTTTATCCGATATTACATATTTGGAAAATTTTTCATACTTAGCTTCCAGAATTTTACGGGATGAAAGCATCGCAAGATCCTTCTTGAGCACTAACGCTTTTGATTTCATTTGATTATTAAGCGCCCGCCATCCGCGAAAAACAGGTTCGAGCACAAAGCTATAAAGCATAGCAACCAGCACAAACGAAATAGTTATGATCGCTATGGTCTGCTCCCGTTTATTCATATTTTTTATGAGCATATTATTTAGCCTTTGCAATAGGACATATGATCTCAAAATCAGCAACGTCTGTAAGCTGTCCTATTCTTTTATTGGCATATTTAACTTTAACGTTTTCAAAATATGATGACTTTTCCAGAATTGTAACATATTTAAAAATATCGCTTAAATTCACTGCCGTGCCTCTTAGAGTAACAGCCTTACCTTTTTCGTATTCCATAGTTGAGAGGGATATGCCTGAAGGCGTTATCTTGAAGGCCTCGCTTACCAGATCTATTGCCATCGGCCGCTCAGCGATCTTAGACGTAACCAGATCTATCGTTTTGGCCATCTTCTTCGCCAATTTAACCTGCGGCTCTACTTTGGCAAGCTCGGAATTGACATGTGAAATATAAACGTTCTTATCGTGAAGTTTTTTAAGGACGGTGCCGAACGCCACAAAAATTATCAATGTCAACACTGCTAGGCCTATTATTATATTGCTTTTAATAAGCTCTAGTCTGCGTTCTTCCTGCACGGTTTCCGGCAAAAGGTCTACGCTTGGCGATTCGGACTTCAATGCCAGACCCAGCAACTCTATATATGACGTTTCCCCGGCTGTCTTGAAAGATTCATCATCTACGGGCATGGTCTTCATCTGGTCTATTACCTCAACGGAGACTTTCACCGTATCGGCAACTGCCTTTTTAAGCTCTGCTGCCTGGGAAGGAATTCCGCTTAATACTATTTTGTCTATCGAAGCACTGGACTCTTTCCTATAGGCTGCCATAGACAGATGGATCTGCTCAACTACACGATCAGAAGACATAGGTTTATCTAAAGTGTATGCTACACCTCTGGTAAATAAAAGCCGGTCTCCGGCTGTTATATTTATATCTATATGGCCGGTGTCGATGTTGGCCAGGAGGACTTTTTTATCCTCTGCCTCTAAACGGTTCTCCAGATACCATAACAGAAGCGCCTCAGAGCCCAGAGCGGCAAAATCTACAGATATGCCTGCTTTTTTAAGCACCATTATCTGCTTTTTTATAGTCTCAGCCTGCGCTACAGCTATCAGAACGTTGGAATATCCGTCGGGAAACTTTTCTATGACCTTGCATCCAGTAACCATTTCTTCATCGGCATAAGGGATATATTTCAACGATTCTATTTTGGACATTTTTAATATTTCGGAATTATCTGTGGATGGTAACTTCAAAAAACGTATAGTTACAAGATGGCGAGGGATATTGAGCGTCACATGACGGCAGGTTATATTCAGTTTTTCCAGTATATTTTTTATTTCGTCGGAGAGGGCGCCTTCTTCTTTTGCCTCCAGGGGCATCTTTATAAGCCGCTTTATAGTTCTTTTACCTGAAGATAGATCCGCTTCCACGAGCTTTATAAGATTTTCGCCTATCTCAACAGCCAGATAGTCTTTATCGAGGTTAAATATGCTACGCAGATATTCTAATATTCGCGGTAAGATATTAATTTTGGCGCCTTTCCCTGAATCTTCTGGACAATATATACCACTCTTTTCTCGGCCTTAGTCTTCTTGACAACGCCCTTCGATTCAATTCTAAAGTAGACAGAACTTATTGTAAAGTCTTTTGTTAGGTTGGATGACTGCGTGGCAGACAACGCACCCTGCGATATCTGTTCTAAATTTATATTGGAGGTAGTGAATTTATTATCATCTTTGGTGCCCTGCTGGCCATCATACCCGTTTCGGAGAGCTATTATTTTATCAGAGCAGAAATCCGCGGTTATTTTGTCTATACTGCCATCAGCAGAAGCATCCGCCATTATTATCGTACTCAATACGGTTTTTGGTGCAGTATTTATATTTATAACAAACTTATCCGGGCCGGACACTGTTATATAATCTTTTACTTTTTCAAAAAGATTCCTTGTCACACCTTTAACAAGAAGAAGCTCTTCCGGAGCACTGAATTTTGCGTGCTTGCACTTATAAGAAAACGGTAAAGACTCATAATATCCGTCATTAAGACCCGGCCCGGGACTGCGCCATTGCACAATACAGGAAGCTATGGTCGGATCTTCACCGACATATATGAGCAGGTTCTTCAATACATTCTCAGGCGCAGTATTTATATTTATCCTGCGTTCTTCCTCCGACATTCCTGAATAAAATACGCCGCCTTCTTTATATCCCACGCTGAAATACCCATCACCCAACGAATCATTAAATACTGCGGCGGCTTTCGCAGGATCCGATTTCTCCTCACTCGAAAATAACACGCCGGATTCATATAGCGAATCGGTTGTGGTGGGGGTTTTCAATAGACGATAGGCAGCCTTGGCCGCACCGGCCTTTGCGAGGTATAAAGCCCTGAGACTGTCTATATTATATTTTGCCAGCCGCGCTTCAATAGAAACCCTGAATCCTATTCCCATGGCAAGGATCGACAGTATGGCAAGTATCCATAACGATGTTACGAGTATAGTGCCTTTCCTGTTATACATCATATCTCTTCACCCAGTTCACCCGAAGGTATGAAAATGGTCTTCCTGGAACCGCCGGCTTTTACTCTCACTGCACGCGGGATATTTAACACATTTTTATCCGTCCATTCATTTCTCCAGTCGTACTCATAATCGGAATTGGATAAGGCATTTTTATAACAAAATTCGAATCCGAAGTCTTTTTCCTCAACTTTACTAAGCATGTCTAAAGATTTGGCGTTCTCTTCATTCAGACCTTCCGTCCTTGTCGCAACCAGCCGTTTCACCGTCTTGTTAATCTTGTCATATATATATGTAACCCTGACTATCTCCTCATGCATGGATGTGTCAGGCCCTGACACGCCAACGATGGTTATGAAAGAGATCCTATCCGGTTTGCCTTCAAAATTTATATTACCTTCGTAGCTCTGCCCAAAGCCGGGCTTGATCAGGGTCTGCTCTTTTCCGTAATACGCAACTGCATTCTTCAGATCGAGCGATATCGTATTGAAAAAGACCCTTAAGGATTGGTTAGCTTCTATCATCGGCGATGTTTTAAGCCACACTTTTATCCCTGCATTGAAAGTAGAATAGATACTTACCGCTATTATGGAAAATATGGTTACGGCAATAATAAGCTCAATAAAGGTAAACCCTGGATTGCGGCGTTTATTATTCGATATTTCTCTGAACATATCTTTCACTGTTTCTTTTTCTCCAGATAAGTAAAGATCGAATACCTGTATCCGGATGCGGCTTTATTATAAAACGCGGTCAGTCTTACATTGCAGAGATCGCTCATATCTTGTCTTTCCGCAGCCAGTGGGGTTGCTTCAACTGACCAGGAATAATCTTTTGCATCGGGGAAATGATTTTCTTCCTTTCCCTCAGCAATATTTCCTCTCTCTTCAAAATCATATATCTTCTCTTCCAGTAGAAGGGAATACTTAAAAAGATCGCGGGAGCGGTTAAGGGCTTCTTTGGCTGTAGAATAAACTTTCATGACAAAAAGGAGCCCGCTCGTAATAACAACTATGCTTACCATGACTTCGAGAAGCAATATCCCCTTTTTACATCTCACGCACAACCTCTTTTATCTGGGACAGGCTTCCAAACCCCTTCAATGTAACCGTGTAGCCCATCCCTCTTTTATCTATAATCCCTATTAACATATGGTCGCAATGGCCGTCGGGATAGAATACGATCTGTTTTTTATATTCTTCTGCTGTATTTTTCCCAAGATCTGCCGACGGATCATAAAATGACAACCCAAGCGGCATATCAAAACTTTTACCGAACCGGCCCTTTTCCTTAACATAGATGATGCCATCCTGTGTCTGATTTGATTCAAACAACTGATAAGTCCGTTTATTGAAATCGAATATAACTTTATAATTTTTCCTGTTGATGATAGCTTTTTCCTGGGCATAGCTTGCAAGTTTCGATATGTTGAATGCGGTATTTTTTGCGGAAAGATCCGAGAAAGTATTTTTAAATAATGGAATAGACAGTCCTACTAACGCCAGAATAATTACGGTGACGAGGGTAAGCTCGATCAATGTGAAGGCCTTGCGTTCGGTGTGGGAAGCCTTGTTGACGCCGCATCGAAGGATCATTGCGCCTGGCCTTCGCCTCCCTTGCTGGACACTTCCCAGTTAGTCACATCGTCGCCTTCGCCGCTATTATCAATGCCGTCTTTACCGAAAGAGTACATGTCATAATCACCATGCGTTCCGGGATATGTATATTTATACGAATTGCCCCAGGGGTCTATTGCACTCTTTTTAAGATAAGGCCCTTTGCCGTCTTTTTTTTCTAACAGGACTTCGAGATTCTCGGGATAAGTGCCATGATCTATTTCATAAAGATCGAGAGCTGAGGATATATTCGCTTCTATGTCAGCCTTGGCTGCGGCGCGCTTCGCCTGCTCAGTTCTTCCGGCAAGGCGCGGCATGACCATAGCGACTAGGGTTCCTAGTATTATAACTACAAGCATCAGCTCGACTAGCGTAAAACCTTTTTTGTTCTTATGCATAATCTTCTCCTATTTTTACTGCATCATAAAATTTATTTCAAATATCGGCAATA
>Ga0172381_10002473_pt1 | contig 20382 bp, 24 predicted proteins | sample Leawel6488metaG_FD_119754 | JGI IMG/M metagenome (GOLD analysis project Ga0172381, IMG submission 119754) | Leachate microbial communities from a municipal landfill in Southern Ontario, Canada - Leachate well 64-88 metaG | ecosystem: Engineered > Solid waste > Landfill > Unclassified | place...
CAAAGCCGAACTCGACAGGTTGAAAGCGAACTTGGCCGGTGAAAAAATATGCTATGAGGGCAGAGCCAAAGTTGCAAGAGAATTAGCGCCGAGCTTAAAAAGCAGCTTGCCGAAGCAAATAAAAAATCTGTGTAATCAGTGGCTAAAGCAAAATAAAAAATAAAAAGTAAATAGCAAGCCTTGTCCATCTACTCTCTCCCTCCCTCCCTTCCGCCAAATGGACAAGGCTTTTTTATATCTTTCCCAAGACTTTTTACGCACGACATCAAAAACCTCGAAATTGCTTCAAAAACAAGCATAGAATGGGCATCCCTGCCTTTTTTGCCGTAAGGAATCGCTCCTGCTGATTCCTCATTGTTCTATGGGTATGTATTATAATATATAGGGGCGAACAAAGAGGACGCAGTGATTTAAGTAAAAGTGCGTTATTGGCCTAAAAACGACGACAGTGTTTTGGTGCTACCCCCAGATTCGATTGAGTGTTGACCTGTAGTTTATGCGCCATCGAACAGATACGCCGACAAGATTGGATGGGTCTGGTGTGTCCTGTCTCTCCACTAAGTCAAGCAGGTGCAGGTCTTCGAGCCATCGTGTTATTGCAGATTTGCTGTATCTCATCGTAGTAGATATTTTATTGCTTGACAGGTAGTTCGGGAAGGCGTTGTATAAAACTTTAAGAAGTCGCAGGCGTTTGAGTGTCAAGCAGTCGAGAGCTACTTTATGAACTATTCGTTCCACATCGTGTGAGATATACCGCCTGTTTTTTACTATTGCTATGCCGGTTGCCAGGTCACAGAGTTGCCGTGTTAGGCGAGTGGCTATTTCAGGGGTTGGAATCTCTGCCTCTTTGTTCTGACGGTCGCGTGTAATTTCACAGCGGGCGCGAGCGACATACTGAGCTGTGTCAATAATGCGGGAGCGAAAAGAGTCTGACAGCACTACTTTGTGCAGAGGCTGGGACAGCACAGCTTTTGCAGCAGCCTGCATTTCAGCTTCTTTGGATGATGCAGCAGGTCTCTCGGAGACGCGCCAGCATCTTTCTGTGGCTTCATCTTCCTCTATTTCCGGGCAGCGGTATGTCAGGAATCTCTCACCCAGCTCAGCGAGGATGCCCCTGTGCCTGTCGATTATATTAGTGACAGCCGCGATAAGGCCGAACTTGCTTTTGATGTTTATATAGCCGGTACCTGATGAGCGGCTCGATGCTCCATCGTATGCGTCACGGAGATTTCCTGCGACAGTCATAAGAGTCTCGCGCCTCTCGTTTATCATTGCAGTAAAGTCTTTGATAATCATTGTCTTTCCATCAAGCATAGGCAGGAGGGATTTGTCACTGCCGGTAGGCTTGCCGTCACCATCACGTTCGACGTAAAAGCTGATGAGACTGTACTGGCCCAGCCTGCTGACGTGAATGATGCTGTCACTCTGTATTGCCTGAAGGATTTCAGTTTTGCCTGATGAGGGCGGGCCTACGACATACAACCATACAGGCTTGCTGTCAAGACGGTTGGCAATAACAGTTCCGAAGATGACATCTAAGTAAGAGTCATCGTGAAGAATGAGATATTTCCGGCAGACCTTTTTGAAATTATCCAAAGCTGTCATTTTCGGCTTTCCAACTCAGTAAGGCTTTAAAAATCACTCCAGGATGGCCCACAATCGACGAACTCAAGCTGGTTCGACCTGTGAGACCCCTGCTTTTTTTCTTGCTTCAAAGACTCTCTTCCAGCTCAAGGCTATCTGTGAGCGGCGAATGTCTATCCCGATATACGACCTCGCCGCCTTTGAATTTTGACTGCCAGTTAGTCATTTGGGACTTCCTCGACCTTTACGAGTTTAAATATACAACGCTTTTTTGTGCTTTTGCCAAGTTTCAAAACCTGCTTTCGTGCCTGTGGTAAAGTCAATGCATTAACCCATCCAGCACTATCATCCCTGTCCTCACCGTAAACAGTGCCGGGACTTTTGTGATTCCATCCTACGAAATATTCTTTTTTTGCCATTAGTCTCTCCTTTTCAAATTAGAGATAATATATAATAACAAAGGAGAGCCGGACATCCCTGTCTTGACGGCTCTCCCGAAAGTGAGGTATTCAACCTCGATGGAGCATCTTACAGGTCAAGCATTCCGATTACGGCGTCGGCAAGCTCATCCCAGTCGTATTCATCCGGGTCGATTTCGAGACTTCTGGCTATGTCTTCCAGCTCGCTCGATTCAGCTTTCGCCAGTTTCTTGATGTCTGCCTTGGTGTATGAGTCACCTGCTTCTGGGGCCTCTTCGGTTGTTCCTGCATCATCACCGGCCGTGCTACCTGCTTCGAGCACGTCGATAACTGTTACATTGGTGAACTCCTGGTTCGTTCTGACCTGGATACGAACAGCCAGACCGCACGCCTGCTCAAGAGCGTTACCGAGTGAGTTGGGGTCATCAGGCCACTCGATGCCCAGAGTCTCGATGCGGCCTCGCACGAAGTTGACATTTTCCTGCGTCTCAAGTCCCTGATAATCGTGGAACTGCTTGCCCTCGACGCCTTCACCAGTCATCAGGAACGTCCAATCAATCTGAGCGCGTCCATTGCGAGACGTACCGATGACAGCGTTCTCGATGGTACATTCGTGGATGCCGTCTTCGGGCTTGTAACCGCCGCCTGACCACGACTCGGAGTGGTCGAAGAACTTTTGCAGACCGGACAGGCCTGCTCCGCCTGCATTTGGACGCGGTTTCGACAGCACTTTATTCGGCGCTGCTTTTCCCAAGACTTTTTTAACTACCTTTGCCATACTTAATTTCCTTTCTTGTTACAATTTACATATTAGTTGTCATAGCTATAACATCTACATCATACTACAGTACATCTATACTACATCTTCTGCCTCATACTAATCTGCTTTTTTTTGCCTGTGCCTCCTTTCTCTCTTTCTAATATACTTCTTTGTCTGTGTATTATATCCCAGATTTCTTTCCTGTGTACGGATATATTTTTCGGCGCGGTGATGCCGAGGCGTACTTTGTTGTCATAATATACCTGTGCAACAGTTACTTCTATGTTATCACCTATCATTATTGACTCACCTTTTTTCCTGCTCAACACAAGCATCATAGTCTCCTTACATATTATCCTTTATCTTCTTTATGCTCACATTTCCTGCAACCACGTGATAAAGCATATCTTCACAGCCGGTCAGATATACTGCCCTGACAACTTTATAGCTTGGCGATTTTACAGGGTCAAGCAGCTTGAGCTGTTCGTAAGCACTGCTTATTGCCTGGTCAAACACAGGCGCTTTCTGGTTCGCTGTGATGAAGGCGTGGATTGCACGCCGCAGGTTGTCTGTCTGTCCTGTTAATATAAGATTCTCTGAATCAGGCATCTTTTACTCCTTTTCAGACCGGTTCTTGCTTTACTTTTCGGTCAAAGGCTCTGTTTTCCTGATGTTTTTTTATATTAGTAATCAGTCTAAGAATTTTATTCTCGGCGACCTCTATCTCTTCAGCGAAATAGATATGGTTAAGCTCTAACTTTATATTGCGCAGAGACACAGCCATTCCTCTTAATCTTGCTATTGACCAATTCTCCATCCGTGCTCTATTCTGTAATTCAGACATCTTTTACTCCTTAGCTTTGAAGCATTTCAAAATTTGTATGACTGCTGCTGCCTCAGTTTTGAATTTGATGACATCAGGCAGACGGCCTGTCCTGTCTCCTGCGTCACGTATTTCAGACGGCTTGGTATAAAGGCAGCGCATTTCGCCAAGCTCATCTGTGTTTTGGCTTTTCTCAACATACCCCATCTCTACAATGATGTCTGCCAGGTTGTTAATTATACGATAGCACGTAGTAGGCAGGTCAGGGATGTTCTTTGTCACTTTGACGTGCCGCGAGACTATCTCTGTTGTCTTTGCGTGGGCGACAAAACCTATGCCCTTGCCGGTGTTGGCAAGGCGAAGAATCCAGTATGCAAACTCGTCGGCGAAGGCTTCCCAGCCTTTACCCCATTCCTGGTCAGACGGGTGTGAGATACCTTCGCGGCCACATACCCACTGCATACAGAACTTAGACAGGTTAGTTGCTGTGTCTATACACCAGAGGCGGACATCACTTGTAAGTCTTTCGTTCTTTTCAGCCCACTCGACAAACTTGCGGAACGTCGCCCAGTTTGGAATGGAAGTCTTGCGCACGTTGAGAGCGCGAAAGCCCGGCTCAGTAGGCAGGAAGTATACGCCGGGAAACTTGCTCATCAGTTTTGATTTGCCTATCTTCGGAACTCCGTAGAGAAGAATCAGGTGGTCAAGAAACGTGCCTCCGACAACCTTAGGCTTTGTCTCGAAGCGTATCTCAGCAGCAGGAGTCTTATATGCTGACGTGGCAAGCTGGTCTGATTGGTTGGTATCTTTTGTGTATCGCATAATTTATCATCCTTTTAATTCAAGTTCTTCTTCTTCGTACATCATTTCTCTCTGGTTATACAGTCTCATATATACCTCGTGCTGCCTGATATTCCGGCACAGAGGAAGGAACTGGCAGGCGCCGTAGTTCAAGCAGTGCTTGCAGTTCTTAGGCCAGTACTCAGGGTTAAGCAGAGTCTTCTCAGGAACATTATACCGCGCTCCAAGCAGTTTTGTCATAGTTATAATATCTGCTTCGGTGTCTCTTAGAGTGTTAGCGCCCATTGTGAGTGTGAAGGGAAAAGTCCTGTTGGCTGAGTCAACGATAAAGTACCACTCAGGACGTTTAAGTATGTCTCTCTGTATCTCTTCAATAAAGGCGTCAGCAGGTTGTCCCTTCTTAATCCACTTGCTCGACTTGCGGAAGACACAGTAGGCAACAAGAGGCGTAAACGACAGCTTCGACCGCTTCATCTGTACTCCATAGCCGTGTATTTGAGCATCCATACCGAGAGCGGTAAAGTAGTTATTGGTTACACTCTTGGCCGTCTTAATCTCGTACATCACAGGCTTGCCGCGACATTTGCCCCAGCCGTCAAGGGTAGAGCAGAACAGGGTATTATCAACAAGGCAGGTCTTAAACTGTTTCTCTGCCCAGTCCATCGTGAGATACTTAAAGAATGGCTGCATAGCTGTCGTTTTAATGATAGTTTGAATCAGGCGGAGTTGCAGCGAACACTCCTGCTGGTCGTCGTTGGAAATAATATACCTGCCCATCCGGCGTTTGGACTCGGCAGACATAGCTACAAGAGCTTTGCTAAGAGAACGAGTTATCAGGAGAGTTTGAAAGCCCCTGTGAAGAACAGAGCCGTACCAGAAATTCAGATTCATCTTTCGAGGCTCTAAGTTACGAATCCATCGCCAGTAGTAGTATCGCCAGCAGCTTGTGTCCTGCAACTTGTGAACAGTAGTAACTTTGAGTTTTGTGGATGGAATAATATCCTGTTTCATATATCAATACCTCAGAATGGAGCTGGTTCTTTCTTAGTTTCCTGTTTCCTGTATATTCTATACATATTTTCCTGCCTTGTTACTATCTCTAAATTGTTTCTCTTATTATTAAGACTATTACCGTCAACATGGTCTATCTCCATTGTGGGAAGAGGCTGCATAATCTCTCTGTGCATATAAATTGTCTTAAACTTTTTCTTTCCAAGCCGAACATTTCTACAGGCATATATTCGTCCTCTGCAATTTCGTGCATTCCATTTAAATCTAATAAGATATACATAATCTTTCTTTGATACCTCGGTGACATAACCTTTCGTAAGTTGTATTATCATTCATAGTATCTTTACTGTTTGACAGCACGGGCCTGTTTCATATCTCACCGAGTTTTTCTCTGCACTGTTCGATAATCTTTAGCACGGTCTTCTCTACGTCTTCCTTCTGGCAGAATACAACTGGTATGCCTAGCTTGATGCTTGTTCGGGCAAGCCAATAGTAAAGTGTATCTTCGATAAGCTGACAGTTTGATTTTTTCTTCAAAACAGCAAGGTAATATCTTAACAGGCGGCCATCTAAAGGTTCGCAGACTACTAAGATTTTTACCGGATACTTAGACAGTCGCTCCAAGCATCGCTCGAAACGAGCGCGGTTTCCCACAATGAGATTAGAGAGAAGCTCGCGCAGGCCGGACTTCTTCTCTATAGCTATTTTGTTCTCGTAGCCTTTGAAGGAATAGTCACCGACAGTAAGACGATGCACTTCGACAGGATAATGTCTTGGTAGAAAAGACCAAGGCTGCTTTTCTCGGTCGTCCTGAATTATGACAACCTGCTGTAGTTTTGCTCTGCGCTTATACCTCATTTAGTCACCCTTATCTGTTCTTCCTGGAAGATTTTTACACCTGCTATCTCTCTCACACCGTCGCGGATAGCTTCGCGTATTGACTTCTCATCGACTTGGAGAAAGTTGCGGGGGACTAAGCTGAAATCTTCTATCTCGAACGTCCATCGCTTGGATACCACCGAGTCGCCTACGATAGGAGCAGTCACGGCTGCTTTGGCCTGAAGCTCTCCTGCTTTGGCTTCATCACCTTTTGCCTCGGCTTTCTCAGCCTGTTTGAGTATCTTGGCCTGACGCTCTGCTGCCTGTGCTTCACGCTTAGCACGGAAATCAAGAATTTTGCTGCGGATAATGCTGTCTGCTTCAAGAAGCGGTGACGCAAGAGTTTTGAACATCGTGTTTACTTCCTTCAGTGACGCATTGAGAGGAGCAGCGATACTCTTGCGCTTCTTTTCGATAGCGTCGGTGCGCTGCCTGATGTGTCGCAGGACTTCATAAGCTGCTGTCTCATCATCTGCGGCTCGGATTGTGAGAGCCTGTGCCTCTCTTATGACAGGCTTGTTTTCCTGCTCGATTTTGACAATCTCATTCTGCGACACGGCGGAGACCTTAGCTGGTTTTACTACTACTTTCTGTGTCTTAGACATCTCGTACCCCTTTCTTAATTATAATTCTATCTTTTCCTTCTCTGCCCAGTTAGTCGTTGATTTGGCTACATCTACGCGAAGAGTAAGGCCGCGTGAAGTAACCTCATCGACCTGTACCATCTTATCAATTATTGCTGCACACCACTGTTCCTCAGGGATAGTACAGTTGTGACTATGCTCTATCTGTATTTCATCGTGAACTGGCAACAGTATGCAGTCTGAATACATTAGATGGTGCGCAGAATCTACCTTTATAAGCGCCTGCTTGAATATGCTGGCACAAGTTCCCTGCACCAGGCAGTTGACAGCTTTGTAAGCCTGACCGACAGGAACGTGGTAGCGTTTGCCGAACCAATCCTCAACATAGCCCTTTTCATTCAGCTCTTCTTTGCACTGCCACTGGAACCGTCCAATCGAAGGGAAGGTGTGATAGTAGTCGTCAAGAAATGAGCGAGTCTGGATGAGATTCCAACCCAGGTTTGTAGCGAGAGCGCGCTGTCCCTCACCATAGATTATCCCGAAGTTGACTGCTTTGCAGTTGCTTCTCATTCCATCTGAGACTTTCTTTTCCGGCAGGCGATAGACCTGAGAGGCTGTATAGGTATGCAGGTCTTCACCGTTCTGGTAAGCCGACAAAATCCTCGGTTCGTCTGCGTACATACCAAAGATAGCCATCTCCATTTGTGAGTAGTCGAAGTAGTAATTGATGTAACCTTCCCGGCAGATAAAACAGGAGCGAACAGGATTAGCCCTCTCATTCTTTGTTGACTTAGGAATATTCTGAAGGTTTGGTTGTCTTGACGCCATTCTGCCTGTAATTGTATCAACAGGATTTATTTCACATCGGATTATTCCATCTCTGCTTAGCGCCTGCTTAGTCAGAGGAATGAGATATGTACCTACTGTTTTGCTGTAACTTCGATATTCCAGAAGGCTTTCTATGCACGATTTGGCTCTATGTTTTTCAGGCAGTTCAGATACGGCACGCCTGAGTATGGCACTGCCTGTAGTGAGAGAACCTTTCTCAGTAAGTTGTTTGCGAGACAGGCCGAGATTGATAAGAATTGCAAGCACCTGCTTGGGTGAGTTAGGATTGTGTTCTCCGGCGAGAGCAGACATCTTTTTATGGCAGCTCTTAATCTTTGTGTTGAGCAGGCGCGTGAGCTGCTGTGCTTTAAGAATGTCCCAGCGCAGGCCGCGAGATTCAATCCTGTTGATGATATGCAGGACTTTCTTTTCGCGGGCATAGAGAGCAGAATAGTCTGGTTTGTTTACCATTTTGCCTCTCCCTGCAATCTCTTCCACAACATCAGACACATAAAAGCATCTTTCATTGCGTAGGGTGCTATTATCTCATCTCTTATAAACGAGTAATTTACATAGCTGTCCGGGTAGCCTGCCTTCTTAAACATCTTTCTCAGCCGGGTCAGCTCTTTCTTAATTACATTCTCCCAGTCACATATCTCTGGGCAGAGAAACTTTGCCAGGTCATCGAGACCGTGAGCTTTGCGCCTATCCCAGTAGATACGGCTCATAGTGTAGGTACACTCTATCTCAGGAGACAGAGTAATGTCTGATGAAGCACAGGCTCGAATGTCAAATCGGGCGTTGTGAAAACACTTTGGCCCTTCTATTGCCGCAACCTTACAAAGTTTTTTATATAAAAGCGTGCCAAGCCTGCCCCAGAAACAGTGAACGACCTCATCCTTTTCTATGGCACACGATATGCCAAAGACAACAAGGTCGTCACGCTGCTCGACCTTATAGTTAGCCGAGCAGTCTTTAGTGTCGTTTTGTGCTTTTCGTTTTTTCAATATACAGGGTGTCTCAGAGGGGTTTTCTATTGCATCTAATGTTAATATTTGTGTGCAAAGCTGACTTGGCACGCCGGAATACAGGCTTGTAGTTTCAGTGTCAAGAGATATGCAGGGCTTGACTTTCTGATTCACCCACCACTGGAGAATAGTTAAGCTCTCCATTGAAGCCGTGGTGTAAAACTTTGCCGAGTTATACTTTTCAAGAATAGTCATATATCTATTACTCTGTCAATTTGCTGACTCAACTTTATAATCCAGTCTATCCTGTTCTCCGGGCATCCGTACATAAATGAAGCCGGATGCTTACACTTGAATATCTTTGCTGCTTTCGGAATTTTAAGACCTCGTTGTTCCATCGTTTTGAGAGCTGCCTTGGCGTCGTTACCGAGAGCAACTATCAACTTCGGTCTTACTATAGCAAGCTCTTCAATTAAATAATTCAGGCAGTTCTTTATCTCCTGCTCGGTGCTTGCCCTGTTATTCTGCGGATGACAATGTACAACATTAGAAAAGAAGCAGTCCTTCCTAAGCAGGCCGCTCAGCCGAAGCGCTGCATCAATAGAGTATCCGCTTCCTCCTATAAAGGGCAGTCCTGAGAGCATACCCGGTTCGTGAAGAGACTGTCCGATAAAGAAGACTTTTGCATTAAGGTCGCCCCAGCCTGGGCAGCCCTCAGTGAAACGCTTGATATTGAGACCGGGACACTTGCGGCACGTGACTATTCGGGTAGAGAGCACTTTATATCTCTGTGCCTTCGGGTAGAGGCTGTTCTCGTAGTCGAACCTGTCGGTGTGAAGTGTTCCGGTCTCAAGGTCGGCGAGTTCTTTGAGAGCAACGAGTTTGTCTTTGTTAATCGGCACGTGGTTCCTTCCTTGCTCTTATTGGCGTTTTCGTCTTTTGTCTGGAATCGGTATGCCCATCTTGCGAAATTTTGACTTCCACGTACTGAGTGTGGTATAAGCTGGCGGGGAAAAGCCAAGTCGCTCTATACCAGTCCAAATTGTGTTATCTCCTATTTCAGGACTAAGCCGATATATTTGTTCTGCCAACTTAATGTGGTTTGGTCTGCCCATACTTTGATATATCGTCTATCTCTCTAAAAAGTTCAAGTAAAAAATTCAGGTATTTTGATTTATTTTTTTAGTGTGTTGTAAATCCTTTAAGTACAAAGACTTCGGAATATCAAAATGTTTATCAAAATACCAATTTTGTGTAAACACCGCCTCACCGGAGCAGGCGGCAAGGCGGTAAAGACGGGTCGAACCAACCCTTCCAGCTGACTCAGTGTGAGCCAGACCGGACAAGAAAGGAGATAGTCAGTTAGTCAGACTACTCTGTTAGTAACGCTCCTGGTTGGGAAACCAGATATGGCCCCAGAAACCTGATATGACAACTGCTATGCTAAAGTCAAGTTCCGGCTGTATCCACTTCCAAAGGCAAATAACAACCAGTCCTGCAACAAAGATTCCAATATCAATCGCAGTAGGAAACAGCATTTGCAAAGCCTGGCTCATAGTTCGCTGATGAGTTAAAGCCAGAAAAGCATCAATAGCGCCGATTATTAACAAAATAGTGAGTACGATGTAATTCATAAGCCAAGCCCTTTAAAAATTAGTTCTTTACAGCCCTAACCCGCGCCAAATCCTGTCCCAAATCGACGGCGTTAAATCTTCCTGCGCCTCAGCGTCGTAAACCTGAGCTAATGTTTTCTCGCTAATGAACCAGCCCGGACTTGTAGTAAACCATAAGTCTCCCGGAATGTCATTGCCGTCATAAACAGTATCATCCCACTCTATTTTAGCGCCGGGTACTGGAACAAAAAGCATATCTTCCTTGTCTATCGCATAAATCCTGTACTTAGGGCCGCAGCCGGTGAGTAATAAAAACAATATGACAATCATATATTTATTCATCGCGATTCCTTTTCATTTTCTCAAATGAATTTAACATATCTGCTCCGTCACCTTCTTTTTGCGCCTTATGATATTCATTCTCAGCTTCAACCTTTTTTTCCTGTCGGACTTTTTTCCTGCGCTGATATTCCAGATATGTCCCAATGACCCACTGAAAAAATCTTTTAATTGCTTCCCACCAGCCTAATGTTCCAATGCTCATAAAAGTAACTCCTTATAAATCAATGCCCCGGACAGGACTCGAACCTGCCGCCTTGCTCTATCCTTGTAGCCTGCTCTCCAGACGGGGTTGTCATACCATCCTTGCTATACATTTTCCTCATCGTTGTCCGGCACTCCGAGCGCGCCTCGCAAGGCCGTTAGCATCGGCAATACGATAGCATCGTCCCAGTGTGTTTCAGAAGACAACACTTTCTCCTCTACTGCATCGAACGCGGCGTCGAGCCATTTCTTTGTTTGCTCCGGCGTGAGGAATGACGACACCGTAGCGACCATAACCTTGACTAACTGCAATAACAAATTGCTCATAAAACTACTCCTTTCTTAAATAAGTTTCATTAGCTTAAAGAATACAATTACTACATAATTTCTAAGAGTCTTTGGTTGTTGATTTTACTAACTCAATTATAAGGTCGAGCCGGGCCTTCATATCAGTACGCAGAGTTTGGTTGTCTATTTTCATATCATCCCGCAGGTCGTGTATTGCCGATTCTCGCCGTGAATCAACGTCGGCGATATATTGCCTCATTTCGGCGTGGGCTTGTTGATTCTGCTGTTTTATCGTTTCACATATAGGGGCTGTACCTGGCTTGAGCATTGCTCCATTTTGGCCAATGTAAGACAGTGTTCTAATCAACCCTTTTAACGTACTCCAGAATCCTATTTTAGCCCTGGCCATTATATTGCTCCCTTTACAACTTTAATATCTACTATTCATTATCCTCTATATTCCATTCTTCTTTAAGCTCTTTCAGGGCGCGAGACTTGGCTGACTTTATGGTTTTCACTACTACTTCCCGCTTCTCTGATTCTTTCGTCAGGCTGGTGTAATCACTGTCAACCAGCAGAGTATTGAGGTCGCCTGTGACATACTCACCAGCACGTTTGACATATTCGCCGAACTCATCGTCATTAAGATAGAAGCCTGCTATACTCCGACCAACACCTCCTATATCTCTTAGTCCGAGGCTTTCAAGTTCTTCCTTTATAACAGGAGGAATACCTTTATACATCTCATCCTGTGTCTCCATCTGACTCTTGCTTGGGTACTCGCGGCCTCCAAGAACTTTCTGTGTTCTTTCTTTCTGTACCTCAACTTCAAGCTCTGCAAGATATGGAATCTCTTTGGTAATTTGCTGCTTCTGTGATACTGTGGTTTGACTCCAGGGCTTACCGAATGCAGTAATAGAAAGCTCATCCTGCTTACGCTGAAACCCTGTGCTTTTGGATTCCGGGAAAGCAACAAGACCTATTCCTTCCACAGCGAGAGGCCCGGCTATAAGACCGCTAAGCCATCCATCAGTTTGCCCGGCACTAATTACATCCTGCACAGGAAGAAACATAAATGTCTCATATAGTTCTTTGCTTACTATCTGCGCAGAACGAGGTATCCCAAGCTCGGTCATCCACTCACCAACTGTACCCTGCGGAGGCTGAAACGCCTGATTACCGAGGAAGTCCTCTCCAGTCCACGCCTTTGAAGCAAGAGACAGGGCAGGTGATTGCTTGGTCTTGAGAAAGTTTGCCACTATCTCTTTTCTCGGAGCCTCCCTGATTCTTCCTGCCTGTGTTTTGGTCATACCTGTTGCAAGACGCGCAACTGCCCTGATAAGACTTCCATATCCTCCTGTAGGGTCAATCCAGAGATTTTTTATTCTTATCTTTAGTCCATTGCCGGATAAAGGATTAAGCTCGGCATCTATGTCTTCATTGTGTTTGTGTGCCAGCTTTGCGAGAAGAAGCAGAGTAGTAATGACAGCTCCGATTGTAGTGAAGGAGCGCAGAGCCATCATACGGGCCTGTGGATTTAGACTTACCAGCTTGAAAGGCGCTACAATCCGTGCGCCAAGAGTACGAGAAGAAAAGAAGACAGTCGAAAGGGCTGCGGACAGAGGCTCCAGCGCTTTTGGTAAATCCATACGACCACTCAATACGTCGATTGTGTGACCTATTTTTTTCAGTTCGGCATCTGTGAGAGTTTTGCCCATCTCTTCGGCGTGCCTTACTTGGGTATCCAGAGCAGCAATGCGCATAAGTGTACTTATGTCAGCAAAAGCAGCCTCACTTCTTGCGACACCGGGCAGAGCAGAAATAAATCGAGACGGAAATTTTTCTTCCATCATCTCCCGCCCGACAGCACGACTTCCAGGTTTAGTTATTGCAACATAGTCTTTTGCAAAATGGAAGAACGGGTCTTCGTCCATAGCTTCCTCAAGAGCTTTTGCGTAGACATCTGATTTCCAGCGACCTGCTATCTTTATAGACTCCCACTGGGCCTGCGGCATAAGCTCAGGATACGCACCCCACAGATACAAAAGTTGCCGTCCCATAGCAGAGATGTCACCTGATGCAAGAGTAGCTTTAGGAAGCCCTACTATACTGAGTATGCTGTCTATAGTGCGAGTGCTTGCAGGACGGCGTGACAGAGCAACCTGGCCAAGCTGAGGAAATACATCCGATATATGAGTTATTTCATCTTTTGCAAGATAATAACCATCTATCAACTTATCAAGAGACATAGCTGTAGTTTGTTTTTCAAGCAGTCGTAGGCGCCACTGCGGCAAGTCCCAGATATAGGCGTGCATCTTTTCGATTGTCTCGTTGCCAACCTGGGTGCGGACTGAAGGCCATCGCTGCTTGACGTAGAGAGAACCTTTAAGCACACCGACAGCTCGCTGAAGTTCTGATGAGGAAGCATCCTGCTTACGCATTGACTCTATAGTGCCTGCCATTTTGCCGACTCTGCGGGACAGTTCTATGCTTTTCTCTTTTTCTATCTTTTTAAACTCCTCTTTGGAGAGAGTCTTTTGAGATTTGAGCTGAGCTGCAATATCTTTGGAGAGGGTCTGAACTTCAGTCTCAGCTTTAGGATTGGCGAAGAGTTCCTGCGTGCGGGCAAGGACTCGCTTGACAAACGGAGACTGGTTGTCTATAGAGGTAGTTTCCTGCGCAGGTGTTTTTTGTGTGGTAGTTTCCTGAGCAGCCTGCGCCTGTGTCTCTTTAGTTGTTGCCGGTGGAGCAATGCTTTGCTTTTCTGTTGAGGGCGCAGGTGGGGTAGTAGATTGCTTAGCTTGCAGTCCTCGCTGTAGTTTTTGCTCAGCTTGCCGCCAGCTCGCATCAATGCCGACAGCATTCTCAGAGGTTTGTATAGCTTTTATATCACCAGCAGAAAGCCCTGTTATATCTCGCCACCCTTGCTGCATTACCATCAGCGTATGTTTACGATACTGTATAGTGTCTCCAACTGACAAACTACGCTTTAATGCGGGTTGCTCAACCTCACTTTGAAAGTTACCATAGGCAAAAATCGTCTCCAAGTCTTGCCCGTATTCACCTGTAAGTTCTGATTCAGGTATTCTAATCTCACCGATGTCACTTTCTATCTTAACAAGTCCTGGTGCGCTGTATTCGTGTTCTGGCATACTCGCAGGTCGTTTTACATCACTGCGCTCTACTGGTTGCTTTTCGGCTGATGGCTGTACTTGCCCTGTGGCTGATTCGGGGGCAGTAGGGGCTGCATCAGCAGGTGTTTGACCTTCTACAGCCGCCGTAGGCTCTGCAACTGTTGACTGCAAAGCTCTAACTCCTACTCCTGTAGCAGACCCTACCGTTCCTACACCTGCTCCAACAAGAGCATTCTCTGGTATAGCCTTGACTCCTTCGTCAAAAGCTATCGGTATAGCTTCTTTCGGAGACATTCCATTTGTTGTTAGTTCTCCAAATACTGTGAGAAATGTCTGCGCAAAACCTGTCCCTCCCTCCTGTCCTGCATTCTCAAGAATATATAGAATACCTTCAGATAAAGGTATTCCGTGTGTAATGCCTCTTACAAATTTTGGAAAAACAAGCGCCTCACCTCCTATCTCAGCAGCTTCATTAAGGTCTGCAAATAATTGTGCTTTAGTGGGTGAGGCTCCTGCGTTAAGTTGTTCCTGAAATTCTGCTCCACCAGAAGTCTCTCCAAGTATAGCTAATCCAATTAAAGGGTCGCCTGTAAGAGCACTAATTCCAAGAGCAACAGCGAACGAAGGGACACCTCCCTGCATAACAGCTCTGGAAGTCCGCATAATAGGTGAAGTTCTGAATGTTATGCTATCCTGCTGCATTTGCAAAGCTGCCTCTCTTCTCCTTATAGCTTTTGCAGCAGCATCAGGTAGCCGTAGCGGAATGCTGAACGCCTCAGTTACATTCGCCTCAGGGTTAAATGTCGGCTCAGGATTAAGAGCTTTTTTGAGTTGCTGTCTGTACACAGACATTGCTTCTTCGTATGGGTTTGCCGGATTTTTTGCAATTTTCTTAAAAGTAGCCTCTTCTTCAGCTCTCTTCTCCAAGTATTCTTCGGGTACAACTTCAACCATTTTTATAAGTTGGTCTTGCCAAGGTGAATAAACACCTCCTGATATAAACTGAAGTGCGCGTCTTTTTATAGCTTCAAGAGCACTCGCAGTAACTCCAAGTGTTCCTATCCATACGTTCGCAGGAGTTTCTTTTACTGAGCCTGCATAGTCACGCAATAGAGAGTAACCACGCAAATTCTTTTTAGCCTCATCGAAACTAACATTATTTTTTTCAGAATAAGCCAGTTCCTTGCTTACCTGTTGTTCTATCGTTGTCGGCTCATCTGGGTCACTTGGCATAAAAGCTGAGTAGTCATACGCATTCGGCTGTTCTACTTTATCCAGTCCTACAGGAGACTGATTAGGTGATGCGCCAAACAGTTCTTCAGTTGTCTTTATTTCGCCTGCCACTTGCCATCTCCTATATATTCCCAGGCCTGACCATTTACTTCGCGGGTCTCACCGACTTCATACTGGCTTGTCTTATGAGATACCATCAGCTTTCTGCCCTCTGTCACAGCCTGCTCAATGCTTATGTCTTTCTTCCTGTTTGTATTATACTGCATCCACTCGAAGTAGGCGCGACGAGCTGAGGCAATATCTCTGGCTTCAGAGTTAGAGAGCCAGACTGTATTATACATCTTACTTATCTCTTTAAAGCCTTTATCTAATATATTGAGTTTCTCAGGCTCGACTTTCTGGCCTGTGTAGTAGTTTATTTCCGCCCACGTCTCAGGAGTAAACTTCTTGTCTGCTGCGTAGAGCTTGGCGAGCTTCGTCTTCAGGCTGAGATTGCCTTTCTCACTGCTCTCATCTGTAGAATACTGTCGCCCGGCCCAGATGTCCTGAATCATATCCTGGGCTTTAACATAGGCTTTCCAGTCAGTCTTCTCAGGGTCAGCCTGCGCAAGCCCGTCTGCTATCTCTTTCCAGGCGCCTCCTTCAACAGCCTGAAGCTGCGGCATCTTGGCTTCGATGTCACGGATAGTAAAGCTCCGCGACGTAACAGATGGAAAGAACTCATCGACGGTCTTGAGAACCATCGTGTTGTCTGCCTGCTTATTCTGAAGTTTGCGAATGGCAGCTTCGTTCTCAAGCTCGTTTTCTATAGATTTAAGAGACCTGTCAGGATTTCCTTTAAGTACATCTACATTGTCGGAAAGAATCTTCTTTGCATCTTTAAGAGCCTGCTTCTGGTCGGGATTATCCTTGAGAGCTTCAAAAGCCTGCGTCTCCGCAGAATGAGCAGCATACCGGCCAATCCAATACTGCTTATCCTGCTCGGTGAGGACTCCGTTTGCTACATTATTGGTCAGCATTTCCTCAAATCTCTGCGGGTCGCCGTCTCGAACTGACCCGACCATACGGCTTTCAAGACTGCCCTTTTCTTTTGCTACGAATGCTCTCCAGCCATTTATAGCAAGACTGACTTTCTCATTGCTTACGTGACGGCGTATTTGCAAGTCTGCTCTGTCCTGAGCAGCCTTATAACGATATCTTTGGTTGTTACGCCACTTGCCTGCTTCGTTGTCATACTGGTCTGCCCACTTCTCAGGACTCTCTTTCATAATTTCAGGCAGGCGGGCGTTCATCTCTTCACTGAACTTCGTGACGGCTTCGTTTGCCTCGTTATCTATAGCGATGTTCTGCATACGGATAGCCAGGTCTCCGATGTTTCCGCCGAAGTTTGACAGTATTGCACCAAGACGTTGTGTCTCCCTGCCCTGCAAACCGGCAACACCTGATACGTTAGAGACAGGCACATTCGGCCCGCGAGGAGTTGCATCAACTGAGTCACGTTTTACAGGTATTCTCGGCATATCTACTCTTGCTGTCTCTGATTAAGTTTGTAGTTTAAACCAAAAGTAGCCATCTGAGTTCCTGCACCAAACAAGGTATTAAACGCAGCCATTTTTCCTGCTTTTGCGGCAGACTTGGCTTTATATAATTCGATGGCGGCAGCATTTTCCTGCTGGCGAGCGCCTATCTCGTAGTTCCACGCTTCCTTGGCTATGTCTCCTTCAAAGGCAGTAAGAGTATCAAGTTGCACTTCAACAGGTGAGCCAACCATCTGGACACCTGCTTTGGCATAGCCGGTTCTTTGAGCGCCAAGCAGGCGGCGCATCTCAGCACGGCGGGTAAGTTGCTGCTCGCGGCTTGCAGAGCGGGCGTGTTCGGCATTGCGCTGCTGAACGAGGGCATTGTATTCATACATCGACTCCTCAGCCTTGGCCTGCTGCTGGATTCCCATATACTGCATACCAGCACTCATACCTATACCTGTTAGAGCCAAGTCCGCCATAAGTGCAGTCGTAGCCGCAGACCCGGTAGCAGCCGTTCCAAAAGCTGCGGGTATAAGGAAAAATGGCATTACAACCTCATCTCATAGAAATACTGTATTTTTGTCTCGTTGGGTAATCGCCTGAATCCGAGATGCTCAAGAAGGCGCTGAGATGCGTCAAATCCTTTTTGAGAGTCAGTAACAAGCCTGCTCAGGTTGAACTCTCTGGCAAGCATAAGTAAAATATGTTTTGTCATACGGAAGAGAGAGAATCTATATTTCCTGGCGTCCTCATTCATTACAAACCAGGGCCAGCCTACCATTTCACCGTTGTCAGCCTTCAGTATGCGCACACCTGCCGAGACGACAGGCTTACCGTCTATTTCACAGGTATAAGCAGGCCCGGTAACAGCGTTCAGTTTGGCCCATTCACGCCACGAATCAGTGTTGTGCAACAACATTTCTATTGCGCGAGGGCACAGATATTCAGAGTCTTCAGGTCTGTATTTTCTTATCGGCAAAAGCATTACTCTTCCTTGTCAAATACAGCTTTGAGAGCTAAGACATTAAGAGGCTCAGGCTCATCAGACTGGATATAAATATTGCCTGCTGTCTCGTAATCTCCGTCAAACTCTATCTCTACGTCTCCTGAGTAGACCAGGTTGGCATCATATACAGTTGTACTGTCCAGGTAGTCTGTAATCTCATCATAGTCCGTCCAGCTTGACCCGACAAGGCAATCCAGGCTCTTATGCAGGCGAAGCACAATCTTAGTCAGGCGCTTAGTTTGCCCGACTAACTGGTCAGGCGCCTGCGGAACAGCGAGCTTCATCGGCAAAAGTCTGGCTGTGTAAGGCAGGCCGATGCAGCCGTCGTTTACATCAATAGACCAGGCAACAACTCCTCCTGAGACGTTTACATCCTCTATGTACTGACCGTCACCGACTACTGCGACAGACTCTCCCTCAAGATGGTCTGCGCCTGAGACTGTGTTAGTATCACTTATCGAGAATCCGAGTCCGCAGTCTACGTACCAGATGTCATTCTGGTCTGTCCCCCAGTCGAAGGGCTTGAGACGTTCTATATATCTTAAATCATTTCCATCTATGCTGCGAAGGACTGTAAACCATATTTCATCTTCTTCTGTTCCAGGTATTCTTGCGACAGACTCAAACTGGCCGTCTGTAGTATGCCTGTGCCAGCCAACTAATTCCTGAGAATCTTCAAAAGTCATTCCAACAAGTGCTCCGTCGCTTCGTATGCCCCACAGGATAGGAAATGGGTTTTTCTGCAAAGCAAGTTGTGTCAGGCCACTCTCTGTGATATGCTCGCTGAGAACAGTTTCATCTGGAGCTATCCAGTTATCCATCTCAAAGCTATATCGCAGGCTGCGTATCTTTCTGTCCGGCCTCTGGATGAAGAAGACAAGGTTGTTCAAAGCAACAGCAGGAATATCAGCGCAGCCATTGGTTGACTGGCGTTTGGCAACTACGTTTGTAGGAGAGAGCGCCTCATCAGCAGCAGAAGCAGAAAGAGTCCACTCTCCGCCTGAAGTGCCTATTAGCAACCTGCTTTGTGGTGTAAGCCATCTTACTGCATCTACCTGGTCTGATGCAAGAGTCCACGCCATTGCGTCATCGTCACTGTCACCGACCCAGAAATCATCCCAGTCATTAGTCTGGCTTAGCCAGATAGTCTGTGGCTGACCTCTGGTATTGGCGGCTGCAAACCGTTCTTCATAGAGACTGATAGCATTCGGGTATCCTTCGTCAGCAGACCAGGCTCCCTCTGACCATTTATAAGTTGCATCCCGGCTTTCGAGTTCTGAGACTACCTCAGCAGTTACAGTGTAGGGGTCGATGTAACCAGTTATTCGTATAACCCCGCTTCTTGTTCCTTCGCGGGTGGAGAAGTTGTACTTGATAGCTGTGCCGTCCGAGTGTACCGTACAGTTTATGCGATACCATACGTCCGGCTCAGTCTCCTCATCTGCAAGGTTGGGGTTAAAGTCTTCTTCACTATCAAATGTACGATAGGTAATCCACGTAGCGCCGTAGTCATAACTCTTTTGCACTTCGACTGTTCCAGTCCACGCTGCGTGGGTTACAAAGTCCCAGGCTCCGTATATAGGAATAGATGTGGTGAATCCTGTTGTGCTGCCTGCAAAGGAACCCTTCAGGTCACTTGTTTCAATCGGATAACGCAGCTTCCATATAGAGCCGACGTGATTAGCATTAAACAAGGGTTTCGATGAGGTAAAGACGCCGCTGTCAGCTTCAAACATCTCTATCTCATTGATTCTTATGTTGGTTGTGTCACCCCAGTTATCATCTATATATATTCTCCAGTATTGATACGCTTCATCATTATCAAGCCAGACTTCTATGTTGTTAAGATAAGACACCAGGTTATCTACGTATGCTTCTCCTGTCAGATAGCCCTCACACCGGCCATACCAGCGGTTGATTGGAATGTCAACCCAGGTTGAGCCGTCGCTTGAAGCGTCGATACTGAAATGCTTGGGAGTAGTGTCTGCATAGATTCCGTTACAGTAGACCGGATAAATTCTTATCCGCTTAATTGTTTTGGAAGAGCCGAAGTTCTGGCCTATCCACTCATCGGTTGCAGCAGTGCTCACCCAGCCGGAGTTGTTTGCGATAGTATCATCAAAGGCGTCGTTATCAGAGGCATTGCTGTTCTTCGAGATAGCCATAGCCGATGTGCAAATATCAGAAAGCTCATCAGGAGGGTCTATGGCTATAGTCTTGTCACTATTTTCTTCTTTAAACGGGCCTCGCTGATAATCTACATCAGAAAGCCTCCAGTCTGTATGACCATACCTGCTGAGTTCGGCGACAGGGTGGTCTGGATGGGCAATATACATCTTGTCAGCAGACTGAATATACTTGATATTCCATATCTCGTTAGAATCG
>Ga0172381_10002474_pt1 | contig 20381 bp, 17 predicted proteins | sample Leawel6488metaG_FD_119754 | JGI IMG/M metagenome (GOLD analysis project Ga0172381, IMG submission 119754) | Leachate microbial communities from a municipal landfill in Southern Ontario, Canada - Leachate well 64-88 metaG | ecosystem: Engineered > Solid waste > Landfill > Unclassified | place...
TTATCTGCAAAGACTTCTCTTCTTACATTTGAATTTAAAAAATCAGGATAAGCAGTATGAATTCCATTTATATCCCAAATCATACCATCAATATATATTGGAACCTTGGGAAGTTTATTTTCTCTCATTGCTTCTTCTAAAATAAGCATTGTTTCCTGAGCTCTTCCAAGACCTAGTTCAGGAATTAAAACTTTTCCACCTTTTTCAACTGTTTCTTTTACAGTGCTTATGAGTTGGCCTTCTGCTTCAGTTCTTGTTGGAAGAATATTGTTTTTTCCACCATAAGTTGATTCTATTATCATAGTCTCAAGTCTTGGGAAATTTGAAATTGCACGGTCAAGAAGTCTAGTTCTATCAAACTTAAAGTCTCCTGTATAAACTAAATTATGAGCTCCATTTCCAATATTAATATGAGTAATTGCTGAACCTAGTGCATGACCTGCATTATAGAAAGTTATTCTCATATCAGGAGCAATATCAGTTACTTCATTATATTCCAAGCAGATAGTATGCTTTACCATCTCCTTAATGTCTGTTGAAGAAAACAAAGGAGTTGCTGCTTGTTTATAAGCAACACCTATAAAATCCAATGCTAAAAGTGCTGAAATATCTCTTGTTGGTGCAGTCATATAAATTGGACCTGCATAACCCATTTTAAATAAATAAGGAATAAGTCCTGAATGGTCTAAGTGAGCATGAGAAAGAATTATTGCATCTAGTTCATTTATTTTAAACTCTGAAATATCCAGATAAGGGAATTTTTCCTTTCCTTTTCCAGCTACATTTATTCCACAATCCAAAAGAACTTTTGTTTGAGGTGTTGAAAGTAAAATGCAACTTCTACCTACTTGTCTTCCTCCGCCAAGAATAGTTATTCTTATCCATTCTTCTACTTTTTCAGGATTCCATTCTTTGTAAATTTTTTTACCAACTCCATTTAAGAATTTTTTTCTAGTATTATTATTTTGGTACAAAACTGCACGAATATTCTCTGTTATCTGGCTTTTTATTGCAGGACTTCTTTGAACCTGAGGTATCCAAAGACTTTTATCTTTAATTTCTTTGAGTAGCGAACCTTCTTTTCCTATAACAAGACCTGGCTTTTTTGCTTCGATTACTACAATACTTCTTTGAAGATCAAATAAAATTTCAGTAATTTCTGCATCTTCTGGAATAACTTCTTTAATTATTTTTTTTGTATCTTCTTCGGACTTTAATAATTTTTCATCTGCTCTAAGTTCAATTCTTTTTTTGAATTTGTTTACTAATTCCTTTATTTTTCCATTATTATCCCTGAAAAACTCAAGGTCATCAGTGTAAACAACTATATTTGCTGCTTCAAAATTCGCACTAGTTATAGTTCCTTTTGGAAGTTCTGTTTGTATATCCTTTAGAATATCTGACATTTTGATTTTTTAGATTTATAAATGAAAGACTTTTAAAAACCTCAGAAGATTTTTAGGCCTGACATTTTAGTTTTCTTAATTGACTGTTTATTTATTACAGACAAAAAATACTTCATTTCTGAAGCAATCACCCCTATTTTGATTATGAATATTAATTAAAACTGCTTGTTCTTGGCTTTCCTTTATTATCCTTGTATTCTGCAGCTATTTCCTGAGCTATTTCGTGATTTATTCCTTTTTTGGTTATTGTAAAGACATCAATTCCATTACCGCTACCAGTATCTCTTTGAGTTGAAGATTTTAAAGCCTCAGTTGCAAGTTCAACTCCTTCTTTTAGAGATAGATTTGGATTATATTGTCTCTCAAGAAGTCCTAATACATAAGGCATTCCAGAACCAAAATTTGCATCAAAGTCTTCTACTTTCATTGCAGTTCCAGCAGGTTCAACAGTGTAAAGTTCTGCAGTTCCATCTTCATTAACACCGCCAACCAAAGTTCCTACAATAGAGGGTATAACTGCAGGTTGCCTTATACTTTTATAAGTAACCATTCCAATAAGGTTTGCAGCTTCTTTTACAGTAGGTCTTTTTTTTGATTTTAATTCTTTTAATTTTAGTTCTGCTGCAATTATTTTCTTTTGCATTTCAATATCAGAAGCATTTCCTGTTCCTGAAACAACCAGATAATCATTTATCTTAACTGTTTTTTGAGTATTTTTACTTAGAATAATTCCGCCGCCTGTTGCTCTTCTGTCAGAAGCCATTACAACTCCTTCCTTACAAACAATTCCAATTATAGTAGTTCCTGACTTTAGAATGTTGTTTTTTAAATCCTGATCCATTTTTGTAAAATTCTTATTTAATCATAAATTCTTAGAACAATGTTATTAACTCTTTAGAATTTATAAAAATCAAAAGAATAAGGGGTTTATAAAGTTTTTTATTTCACTAACATTGCAGGGGCCAGAGTAGGTCTAGCATTAGGTTTATAAATAATGTTTTATTAAATGTTTTATGAAAAAGAGAGCTAAAAGCAAAAATAAGAGTGCTTCAGTTGAAAAGCGTGTTAATAAAAATGCTCCAATTGCAGTGAAAATACTTTCTATACTTGGTTATATTTTCTCTATACTTTTTTTAATCATAGGAATATTATCATTAATTGTTTCAATAGGACTTGCTAAAAGCAATGAACCAGTTATTCTTCCTGCTGATTTTCCATCAGAATTTGTAGATTTATTTACTAATCACCTTGTTCCTTTTTTAGTTGGAATGGGTATTGCGTTTATTATTTCCGGAATAATTGGAATAGTTATTAGCAGAGGACTTTGGAAAGGTAAAAATTGGGCAAGAATAGTTGTTATTGTCTTTTCTTTAATTGGAATAGTTTCAAATATAATGGGATTATTTGCAAAAGATTTTAGTTCAATAATTCCCTTGATAATTGACATAGTTATTGCATGGTATTTACTTGCAAACAAAGAAGTCCAAAAACATTTTGGAGAGTAAAGAATAGGTTTTCTAATTTATTTTCGTGTGATTTAGCCTATTTTTAAATCTTGTCGAGACAAATAGTATATCTGTTGGAGTGGATGGAAGAAAAGGATTTTTGACTTGCTGTTTAGCTTTCGTTTCACGAAAGCTAAACTCCTCTTGCTATTTAAAGTATTTGATATTTTATATCTACCCACTACATTTAAATTATTCTATTGTAGAGGGTAAGATTTATAAATGTAGGATTACTCTAGAAACCTATGGTATACATATATAAGAAAATTGTTGGAAAGAAACCTTATTATTACCTTAGGGCATCTGAAAGAAAAGGTAAAAGAGTAATCTCAAAAGATATTGCATATCTTGGAAGTTCAATTGAAGAGGTAAAAAAATCTATTGAAAATCTGCCGAAATTTAAAGAACAAATAAAGAAAGCTTATAGGTCAATGCATTTATTTATTGAATCAAATCATTGTCTTGAGAAAACAGAATCTCAAAAAATAAAAAAAGATGTTTTTCTCGCAGAAAAAACGGATCAAATTGAGGCTTGTAAACTTCATTATAATTCTGTTGTCAAAAAACTCGATTCTACTACAAAAAATGAAATACTGAAAAATTTTGTAATTGAATTTGCATTTAATACTGCGTCAATAGAAGGAAATACAATAAATATACAAGAAGCCAGAAATTTACTCAATGAAGGATTAACTCCTCAAAATAAGACTTTAAGAGAAATTTATGACTTACAAAATACTGAAAAAGTTTTTTTTGATATCTTGGATGAAAAAGAAGAAATTAGTCATGATCTAATAATTAAAATACATTCAGAACTTCTTGAAAATATTGATTTTCGTAAAGATTATAGAAATGCTGATGTAAGGGTCCTTCGAGCTAGTTTTAAAGCTACTCCTGCTCCGTTCGTAAGAACAGATATGGATCTACTCTTGAAATGGTATAATGAAAATAAGAATAAACTTCATCCTTTAGTTTTGGGAGCAGTCTTTCATCATAAATTTGAAAAGATTCACCCGTTTTTTGATGGAAATGGCAGGACTGGAAGAATGTTATTTAATTATATTTTAATAAAGAACAATTACCCCCCTATAATAATTCATAGAAAAACTAGGACTGGTTATTTAGAAGCATTAAAAACCGCAGATAAAAGTAATCTTATTAAGTTTGATAAAGCAGATTATTTAGACTTAGTAGAATTTTGCTGTGATGAAATGATTGAAGGTTATTGGAATAACTTTTTAGTCTAAATTATTTCTGGATTCCTAGATCTCTTTTTTAAAAAAAGCATTAGTCTATTCTAGTTATTCCTGCTTCTTTACTGAGTCTTATTATATTATCTACAAAACCTTCTATTTTTTGCTCGTGTGACACAAGAATTAATTGTTCAACATTTAATTGAGAAAGAACATCTCTCATTTTATCCAATTGTTGAGAGGAAAAACCATCAGTAGGTTCGTCAAGTATAACAAGATTTCTTGTTTTTATATGGCTAAGAAGGGAATTAATAACCTGGTTCAAAGAAAGCCTGTATGCAAGGGCAATTGCTGTTCTTTCTCCACCTGAAAGAAAGGAATAATCCAGTTCATAATCCTGTTGTTCAATTACAGGCGAGAAATCATCATCAAGCTTTGCTGACAGTGACTCTGAGACAAGAATAGAGAACCATTTTGAGAATAATTTTGAGAACTCTTCTTTTAATGTAAGCATTACCTGCTTTTCGGTAAATAAAATAATTTCTATGAACTTTTCAGAAATCCAATATTCAATCTCCCTTATTTTTTCGGTTTTCTTTTTTATAGCTTCTTTTTTTTCTATTTCCTGCATTTTTTCCTTAATCTGTGATTCAGAGAATTGAATCTCCTTGTTTACCTCTGCTTTTTTTATTGCAGAATTATTTTCATTTCTTTTTGATTCCAATAGTTCATTATTTCTTTGTTCATAAATAGCATCATACTTAGAATATTCTGAAATTGAGGAATCAAGCAGGACAATATGTTTTTTTAACATCTCCAAATCTTTTTCTATTGACTCTTTTTGAGATTCTAAATCTGATATTCTTTGCTCTTTTTCCTTTAAGTTTTCCAGTTTTACTTTTGAAAGCTCCATTTCAGATTTTAATTTTTTCAAGTTTTCCTTAATTCTTTTAATTGAATCTATTTGCGAACCCAAATCCTTCTTTTTTTGATAGAGTTCTTTTAAGATATTTTCTGTTGAAAGAAGCTCTTCATCAGTCTTTTTAAAAATATTATGCTTGTAATCATCAGTTACATCCTGAAGGCAAGTAGGACACTTTTGTATTCCTGATATCTTCTTTTTTAGGTTTAAAGTTTCAGCTCTTCTTGATTCTTCTGAGTTTATTTTTCCAATAACCTGGATGTATTCTCTTTGATATTCATCTTCTTTTGTTTCCTGAAATTTTATTCTTACATTAATTGAATTAAACTCTTCTTCATTAAATAAAATCTTTTTAGTTTCTTCTATTTGAAGCCTAAGACCTTTTTGAGTATTGTTTAAAGTTATAATCTGCTGGCTTTTTTCAGAAATAAGGACATTGGATTTTCCTTTTTCAGATTCAAGTGATCTTTTTTCATCAATCTTTTCTTTAATCTCATTTACTTCTTTTTCTTTTAGTTCCCTAAACTGAATTGCAGCTTCATAATCCTTAATTGACTGCATTTGCTTTTCTTTTAGTTTAACTAGATTTTCCTTTTTTTTATTTAAAACTTCTTTATAGGGTTCAAGGTCAAATATCATACCTTCATTTATCCTTATTTTCTCCCTGAGTTTTGATGTTAAAAGAGAAGCATTTTCTTCTATTCTTTTATATTTGTCAATTCCAAAAACATGTCTTAAAGTGTTTAAACGAATGTCCCCGGGTTCTAAAATAATCTGCTTCATTTCTTCCTGAGGAGTATAAACTGTAAACCTGTATAGCAGGTTTGTTTTTTTTGCAAATTCTGAAGGATAGTTTAATAACTTCAATACTTTATTTTTAATTTCAGTTACGCTTTCTTCAAACTTTTCATTATCTATTGTTATTGCAGCATAATCCTGAGTAATTGATTTTTTAGATCTCTTTAGAGTTCTTTCAATAGTAATATTTTTTTTATCTATTTCAAAATCCAAAATAACCCTTGCTTCATCATTGCTTGTTCTTAGTAATGAATTTCCTTTTTGACTTGGCTGAAGGCCAAAAAGCGCAAATTCAATAGCCAAAAGAAGTGTTGTTTTACCAGAACCAATATCTCCTGAAAGAAGAACTGAACCTCTTGGAAATACTACTTCCTGTTTTTTATAACTTCTTAAATTCTCAATATATAGTCTTTTGAGTATCATTTTAAATCAAATCCACCTCAAGTATTTTACTTAGCCCTAAAAACAGCCTGGACTCAAAAGTTGCCTGTTTTTCATCTTCTTGCTTTTCGAGACTTAAAGTTTCAATAAGAGGAACAATAAATTCATTTAAATGAGAAGGATTTTCCTTTTCATACTTTTTTATTAATACTTCTTCTACTTTTTCCATTTCATGAGCTTGAATCTGAATCTGCAGGTCTTGTTTTTCAAGGTCAAGTTTTGAAGTATTTTTTAAAAAAGAATAAACTCCAACTTTTTCAAGATAGTCTTGTATTTCCTGAAACCTTATATCTGAAGTCTTTCCTTGTTTTAGATTTCCAAATACTTTGAGTAGCACTATCTTGTCTTTTAAATCTCTTTTTTCAAGTGAAGCAAGAATCCTTTCGGTTCCTTTTAGAGCATCATCTATTTCAACTTCTACGAGTTCAACATCTTTGAGCTTTATTTCTTTTCTTATTATCTTAGTATAACCTTCAACATCTATAATATAGAATGAACCATATTTTAGTTCTTCAAGTTCCTTAAAATTATTTGGAAAAGTAGGACCGCCATAAATTGCAGGCTTGTTATTTATTTCTTTTTCAAATTTAATATGGATATGACCTAGTGCATAATAATCTGCTTTAGGAAGTTCAGAAAGGTCAACAGACTCTATTGGAAGAGTTCCTACTACTTCTTTAATTGTTGTATGAAGCATTAAAATCCTAAAATAATCTGAATAATCTTCTTTTATTTCTATTTTTTTTAAGTCTTCAATTTCAAGTCCTGATTTTTTTCCTGGATAACCATAAATATAGTAAGATTTGTGAATAGTTGGTTTTAAGACAATCTTGTTTGTTTTTTCATCTAGTTCATATTTGCAGATTTCACAAAAACCTGCTTTTTCAAGAACATCTAAAAAAGTCTTTCCTGAAACAGAATAATCATGGCTTCCTGCTATGACATAACATTTAATCCCTGCTTCTTTTAATTTTCTAAATTCTGTAAAAGTATCCTTTAATATTTCTATTGGAGGAAATGCAGAATCAAATAAATCTCCTGTAAACAAAATAAACTCTACTTTTTCAGAGATACAACTATCTATTGCTTTTTTAAAAGACTCAGTATTTAGTGTTTGTAATTCTGGCTGTCTCCAGCCACCTAAGTGGCTATCAGCTATGTGTGCAAATTTCATTATGCTTAATTTACCCTTTTTAGATAAAAATAAGGGTCCTTAGGCATATTTAAGAATAGCTATACTAAATTTGATATATTAAAGGGCCTAGGTGTGTTTATAATAAGAGTTATAGGAGTATTCTAAGAAGATATTTAAACAAATTACACTTGATAAGATGATGAAAGAAAAAAGGGATAAAACAAAGAAAAATAAGATAATTTGGAGAGATAGATTAGGGTTTTTTATATGGGGGATTTACTTGTTTATCTTTTTATCCTTCTTAGATATAGGAATTGGGCTTTTTAGTGATGATCTATCTAAACTGATTATATTAACCGTAATTGGAGGAGTTATTTTATCCCTGTTAAGCTATTTTATTTTCAGAAATAAATCAATAAGAATTTCAAATGAAGGTATCTTTTTTTATCAAGTAAAACTCTTAGGAAATTATAACTTGAAATATTTTTCTAGAATAACCTTTCTAGACTGGGGAAAGATAAATAAAATAAATATTGAAAACCATTATATTGGTGGAGGGAGAATCATTTCGTTAACTCATTTTTTAACTATATTTTCTAGTAATAAAAAGTATAAAATCCTTTTAAAGAATCCTGAAGGATTTATCCAAGCTCTAAAAAAATTAAATATGTATCACTTATTATCCAAGGATTCAAAATATAAATAAAAAAGGACTTAAAATAATTTTTTTAAGTTCTTAACAAATAAACATACAGCTCTTCAAAGAATAATTTCTGATTAGCCAGTAGCCTCAATTTATAGTTAAGCTCTTTTATTTGCTTTTTAATTGAATTAGGCTTACTTAATGATGAAATTAAAAGCAGAATTACTCCTTTTTCTGTCAGGTGAGTTTTTGCAGTTTTTAAGAATTTAATAATGATTTCATTGCCTTCTTTTCCTGCAGTTGTTGCGAGTCTTGAGTCTTCTGGCTCATCTTTATCTTCAGGAAGATAAGGAGGATTAAATACAATCAGATCAAATTTATCTTTTTTATTTATCTTTGAAAATAAATCTGTTTGAACTACTTTAAAACCTGATTTTTTTAGATGTTTTATTACTTCGGGGTCTATATCTGCTGCAGTAATATTTTCAAATTTTAATTTTTTGCAGGTTTCTGCTTGAATTCCAGAGCCTGAGCCCATATCAAGAATTTTTAATTTTGTGTCTGAACTTTTGAAATTTTTTAGGTAATTTTCCAGAGCCTCTTTAAGCAAATAAGAATCTTCTGCAGGTTGATAGATTGCCATTTTTCTTTATCTTAACTTTATCCTAATGTAGAAAAAAAAGCTAATAACTTGTCTTTTAAAAGGATTGTAATGCAAAGTAAACCTAATAGGATAAACAAGATTATTCCAAGAATTATTTCTTTAATATAACTTGGTCTTTTAGGAGCTAATTCTTTTATTTCCTGACTAAGAGTTTTATCATTATTTGAATTATTGCCTAAAATTATTGGCGCAGAATAAGTATTTTGAGAAGGAGAGATTTCCCTCTTTATCTGACTATAATCTTCAGGCAAAGAACTTGCCTGAACTGGAATAGGTTGAACTTGAGCAGGTCTTTGTTGAATCTGCTGGGCTTGTGGAGCAGGCTTTGAAACCGGCTGAGAAGCAGGTTGAATTGGAGCAGGAGTTTTAGGAGTTCTTGAAAAAAAAGACTTTTTATTAGGCATTACTAAATGCTCTTCAGGTTTTGTTTGCAGGGAAGAAAGAGTTCCTGAACCTACAAGTTGAGCTGCTTCCTGAACTTCTTTTGGATTATAGCCTGAAGCAATTGCTGTAGCTATTGCTGCTTGAAGAGAGTCCCCATGCTCAACTGCATTCTTAATAGATGTTAAAATATCTTCATTCACCATTTTTTTATAAGTTAATTTTAAAACAATCCCGGATTTTTTCCTAAAATGTTTTATTTACTATTTTTTGTAATATTTATAAGTTTGACCTATATTTAAAGTTTAATTAAAATCTAATTTCTGTTTATCATTAATTAAAAATACATTTTTCTTTTCTTTATATCCTAGTTCTTCACATAGATTTACCATAGGTTCAATTTTATCATGAGACCCGTGCGCAGGTATAATATTTTCAGGGCTAAGCATATTAATAAAATCTCTTAAATCCTCTCTTCCAGCATGACCTGAAACATGCAGATTATTAAACAACCTTATTCCTTTTTTCTTTAGCCTGTCATCTAGTTTTGCCCTATTTTCTATGTTTACATTTGTTGGAATAACTGAAGAACTAAAAAGAACATGGTCATTTTGCTCAAATTGAAATGGAAGTTTATTTTTAGCAAGTCTATCAAGTATACTTCCAGGTTCTCCTTGATGACCTGTACAAACAACAAGATAATCAGCTCTATTTTTATTAATAGTCTTTAATTTTTTCATTAATTGATTTTTATAACTTACAAGTTCTATGTCTTTGATAAATGGGCACATATCAATCCTTGCTGCAGAGGTAACATATTTATTAAGACTTCTTCCTAAAAAAACTATTTTTCGGTCAAGCTGATTACCAAAATCAACTATTGATTTAAGCCGAGCAATATGAGAAGAGAAAGTTGTTACAAAAAGACCTGCATTTTCATTAGAAGTTGTGAGTAGAACATCTTCAAGCAAGGTACGAGCTACTTTTTCACTTGCTGTTTTTCTTTCATCTCCTGAATAAAGAGAATCAACAATCAATACCTTTACTCCTTCTCTTCCAATTTCTTTTAATCTTTGATAATTAGGAGGTCTTCCTAAAATAGGATTATTATCAAACTTAAAATCATTAGCATAAAGAACAATACCTTCGTCGGTGTGAAGAGCAATCATAGAAGTTTGTATAGTAGAGTGGGTTATGTTGATAAATTCAATCTTATATTTTTTAGTTTTTCCCTGAACAAAACAAAAAGAATTAGGCTGAACAACTCTAAGTTTATTCTTCAGGTTACTTTTTTCATCTGCAATCAAAGTCTTTAATACTTCAATTGTAAAGGGAGTTCCTATTACCTCTGCATTATAACGTTGAGCTAAAAATGGAATTGCACCTATGTGATCAAGATGAGCATGACTGGGCAAAATTGCCCTTACTTTATCTTTAAGTCCAAGATTATCCAAAATATCATCAGAAGGAACAGCTCCAATTGCCCTTAGTTTTTTTTCAGTATAAGCTCTTTCTGCTTCTTCAAGTTCAACAATAGGAGGAAGATATAATCCGCAGTCAAATAGAAAAACATCGTCTTTTAATTCAACAGCAGTCATATTTTTTCCAACTTCGTTATAACCGCCAATTCCATAAATCCTCATTTTAATGCTTAATAAATAATTAATTCCCCTTTATATGATAATAGAAACCTAATTTAAATAGGTTTGGATTAAAATTTAATAGTTAAACAGAATCAAAATAGTGTTTTGCTGCTATTGTCCAGAGTTGGGGGTCACATCCAGACCTCTTAATATTGTCTTTTGATACTAAAAAGAACTCATGATCTGTATCAAGTACTTTTAATATTCTTAAACTTACTTCCTGAATTTTTTTTAAATTAAATTTTTTTGCACCAAGATGAATAATTGCCTGTTCAAAAGGCCAGACTGTCTCTGAATGATAAACATCATTTACAATTATTTTAGGTGAAAGAGTTCTATAACCTATAGTTGTTTCCAGTTCCAAAGATGCATTTTCTATTGCTTTTACCTGTTCAATTGATAGGTCTTTATTATCTAGATAAAATAATGCATGAAGAAGGTCAGAACTGATTCCTTTTATTGGACATTTACTATCCAGAGCTAGATAAAATAAATTAGATGAAGTGTCAACTAACTGATTTAATGCAGCTTTCATTTTTCCTTCTAGTTCTATTAAATCCTTTGAACCCAAAATCTTTCTTGCAGCTCGTATGCCTGCTAAGTTTTGTATATGTGCTAAGGTATAAACTACTGGATAAATTGGCTGACCATCTTCTCTGTCCAGGATTTCAGAATCTTTCCAATAAGTAACTTTTAGTGCAAATCTAGAGGCACCGCAAAGTTTAGGGTCTTCAAAAAATAAGCAGTCATTATTCAAATGGCTTTTAATATATTTAACAGCGTTTTTTATTTGTTCTTCTTGAATTTTAGCCAAGGATAAATCCCCTGTCCATTTTTGATAATAGTCATGACCAATTAAAAAAAGAGCAGTAGTATCACAGGCATTGTATTGTGTATTTAAGCCATTCCACAAAACTCCCGGATATTCATGATGTATTTTTCCAGGTTCTTCTCCAGTCAGAGGATTTTTTAGTTTACCCTGATTTAATGCAGAAAATTTTAATTGATTTTTTAGCATTTCTGAATCTTTAACAATCAAAGCAGAAACTATACTGTCTCTTGTAAAGTTTCTTGGAAAATCCGGAAGCCCTGCTTGATATAAATCAATTCCACTATAATTTGTTTTAAGTCTATCCATATTTACAATAAGAACTCTGTGCTTTTTTAATTCTTTTGATTAAGGATATCTTCGTAAACTGCAAGATAATTATGAGCCATTCTAGATTTTCCAAATTCTTGAGCTGCAATCCTTCTGCATTCTTCAGGACTAAAGCTACCAATCTGATTTACTGAATGAATCATTTCTTCTAAATTTTCAGCAGGAACTATTATTCCAGTTCCATCTTTTACTATTTCAGGAATTGAACCTCGATTATAAGCAATAACAGGAGTTCCTGAAAGCATTGACTCTACTAAAACTAAACCAAATGGTTCTTCCCAATGAATTGGCATTAAAAAAGCAGTTGCATTTGAATAAAGAGGGGCTTTTTGAACATCAGTTACTGGACCTACATAAACCACTTTAGGAGAAGCAGAAGGAAGCGAAAGATAAGTTCCAAGCTTATCTGATTCTTTAGTTAAATCATGAGTTATGTGCGGCTTTATTTCAGTTTCAAAATAACCTGCATTTCCAATATTTCCTGCAAGAATTACATCAAGCCCTGTTCTTTTTCCAACTTCAATTGCATCCCTTTGACCCTTGACAGGATTTATTCCACCTAAACTTAACAAGTAAGGATGTTTTTTATCACTTAAGGAAAAAACATTTTCATCAACCCCATTATAAACTACATAATCTACTTTATGTCCTTTAGATTCATATATCTTTTTTTGACTTTGGCTAATTGAAACAAGTTTGCTTTTTCTTTTTCCTACAAAAGGAGTTATTGATAAATCCCAAAAAGAATCTATATCTGAATGAAGAGTAACTAAAGAAGGTCTATTAATTAAAAAATCAAATGGTAAAATATTATCATCATGCAAATGAACCAAGTCAATTCCCTCTAATTCGTTAGCATATTTTATTGCTCTTGCTGCATGGTCTGCTCTAAGTGCGAACCCTGTAAATGCACTGTTTTTAGCTTTATCTAAAACATCATCTACTCCAATTGCCCTGGGAATAGTAGGATATAATTTACTAGCAGGGTTTGAACCTTCTGGAGCAACAACTCCTGCTGAATAACCCAGTTTATTTAGTTCAGAGTCAAGTAAATAAAGAACTCTTTCAGAACCTCCATATTTTAAGTCAGGAGCTACAGGCAAGAATGGAGTTGAGATTTGCAGTGCTTTCATTTTTATTTTATCAGAATTAAATAGTCTGGTTAACAGTCTTAATTCTTTTTGCATACCTCCTTTGGAATATGGGAATTTTTCTAGCTTCTTCAATTATCTTTGGCCAAGCCGCAAGTGTTTCTTTAAGTAAGCCAAACTCTTCTCTTAATGTTGATTCAACATATTTAGTAAATTCAGGTTCACTAAATCTTTGATATTCATGATGCAAAGCATTTCCAAATTGAAGGAAATAAGATCTCCTATCAGGGAATTCTAATGCTTTTTCCTGAGCAGTTTTATGAAGTCTTCTTGCTCGTTTTAGCATAGACTCTACAAGTCCAGACTCTACTTTTAGGTCATCTTCAAATTTAACAGAAATATCATCTACAGAACGAGTCAATCTTCTTAATTCTCCTTTTAAAACTGCTGACAATTCTTCATTTAGATAATCACTTGCAAGAGGTGGACGATTGTAAGGACTTCTTTTATGAGTTTGCATTGCATCCACATGAGCTGAAGCAACACTTCTATGTTTTGTTGACCAGATTCTAAATAAATAATCTTCAAATCTAAGCCTAGTTGGAATAAATGGTGGAAGACCTTTACGATTATCATAAGCAGATACTCCACAGTCGCCTCTCCAGTTTTGGGAGGTTACACAAGGAGTATAATCTGAAATAACATAAACCTTAGATAAATCATTAACCGAGACAAGAACTGGATTTCTAAAAAATTCTCTTACATAATCTGCAGCATCAACATCTGATGAGCCTGTTCTAAAAGATTGAGCTACTTTAACTACTGCACTTGGTGAAACTTCTCCGTTGATTAAAGTTAGAGTATTTCTTGATAAATTTCCCTTAGTATTATTAGTCAAAACATCAGTCATACTGTCCACTATCATTTCTCCTTTTAGAAATGGAACTTCTTCAACCCTTTTTCCGACAACATCGAAAAATGCAGATGCTAAATTATAATGAGTATCTTGCCTGAACATATCAGTAGCATCTTTAGGCAGATATCTTCCCTTGCCTACTTGAACACCTTCAGAAGTCTCATTAAAGCCTTTTTCACCTTCTCTAAGTCCAAATGGATACATGTCATCATCTACAGTCATAAATCTGCTTCCTAGGGTGTAAACCTGAGTAAAATTTCTATTTCCTCCGTAGCTAGGTTTAAACATGCTCTTTAAAAGACCCATGTCGAGATTAGTTCTTCTTTGAAGTTCTGTTAAAAAATTAGATTTTTCAGATTCGCCCACATAAAAAAGAGGTCCATCGTAGTTTACAGAAGCAAGAGCATCCAGACCTTTTTTTCTAGAAGGACTTCCTTTAGCGTCGTCAAAAACAATTATAGGAATATCTTGGCCATATCTTTCGAAATTTTGAGCATATCTTTGAACAGTTCCTGCAGCTTCAGTTATTCTATAAGTCGGAATAACTAAGCAAGGATCGTCTCCGACCTTTCCAGTCACAGATCTTGACCATAAATGTTTAGGAGCTTTAGCCATTATAGACTCCTCCAGAGAAGTTGATTTTGACATTCAGAATTAATTAAAACAGAATAAATTGGAACTTGCTTCATTGAGCTAGAATTCTCTAAGATTAGATTAGTTTTAACCACTAAACTTTTAGTAGTTAATCTCTTAGTCGAATTCATTTATTCATAGTTTGCAGTTCCCTCCAAATATCTAAGAAAATATCATATTTCCCTAGAACACCTCATTTGGATTTAGTGTTCTTGGCAATTAAAAATGATATTTAAAACTTATTATAATGCAATATATACATTGCAGTATAATATAGAAATATTCTTAATTTTAGATAAAGATTAATAAGTTATAGACGAGCTTGTTTAAAAACCCTTTGGATTTTAAATCCATTCAAAATTTTCATTTTGAAGTCTTAAAAATCTTTGTTTTAAACCAAACTACTTTTAATAATATTTTTATAGGCTGATTTCTTATTATTAAACATGGCAAGAAAAGAGGATAAAGTCAAAATTAAAATTCATTCCAACTGGAAAATATTGATAGTAATCCTAATTCTGTTTATTTTATTAATTTTTTTAATTTATTTTATAGCAAGAGAAGATTCTCAGACATCTAAATTACGAGAATGTGAATCTGAAAGCGACTGTGTCCCTGCAAGTTGTTGTCATCCAAGTTCATGTGTTCCGGTTAATAAGACTCCTTCTTGTGAGGGAATATTTTGTACAGAGGAATGCTCTGGACCTCTTGACTGCAATGCAGGTCATTGTGGATGCACTAAAGGTAAATGCAGTGTTGTAAACAGTGAATAAAATATAAATTTAGATAATAATGAAAAAGAGTGTGTTAATTATTATAGTTTTAATTGGTTTATTATTGATAAACCTGGTTTTAATTAATTCACAAACCGATGACAAAATAAGTTCAGAAGTTTATACAGCTCTTGAAAATAATGAACAAGTAAGAGTAATTATTGAAATAAAAGAGCCTAGTCTTCAAAAAGGAATATTTCTAAAGAGTAACAAGTCTGATTCTGAAATAGAAAAAGAAAAACAAGAGATAAAAGAAGAAATTAAACAAGAAGTTGGTGAAGAAAATATTAAACACGAGTTTGAAAGAGAAATTGCAGTGTCTGTTTCTCTAGAAGATATTGAAAAATTAAAACAAAGTTCGGATATAAGCCGAATCAGAATGGACAGTCCAATGGTAGCATTTCTACAAGATTCTGTACCTTTAATAAATGCTAGTCTGGTTTGGCCTATTCAGATATCTGGAATTAATATTACCGGTGTTGATGAAACTGTTTGCATATTAGATAGCGGAGTCAATTTTTTACATCCTGATTTAATCGGGAAAAACAAAACATGTGTTATTGATTGTGTTGCAAAATCATGCATTGAAAATTGTTCTATTGGTGATGATAATGGTCATGGAACTCATGTTGCAGGAATAGCTGGAGCAAATAAAGGTATAAATGGAGTTGGTATTGGGATTAATCTTATTGGAGTTAAGGTAATGAATGCAGGAGGTTCAGGTCTTGAGAGTGACATATATAATGGGCTTAGTTGGTGTATTCAAAACTCAGATAAATATAATATTTCAGTAATAAGTATGAGTTTGGGATTTGATTGTGTCCAAGTCCCTAGTAGGTGTTATAATCACTATTGTGATAATGAAAGTCTTGAGTTGAGTCTTTCTCGTTATATAAATAATGCTACAGAAAAAAACATTTCTGTAACAATATCTACTGGAAACAGGGGAAACACTCAAAAAATAGGCTCTCCTTCCTGTATTAAAAATGCAACATCTGTTGCAGCTAGTGATAAAGCAGACAATATAGCAAGTTATTCTAACAGGAATAGTCTAGTTGATTTTCTTGCGCCTGGAACAAATATTAATTCTACAAAAAGTACAGGAGGATATATAATCTATGATGGAACTTCTATGTCAGTACCTCATGTTGCTGGAGCCTTTGCAGTTATAAGGCAAGCATTTAGATTAATGAAGGCTAGAGTTCCAACTCCACTTGAACTCCAAAATATTTTAAATTCAACAGGAAAAGTTATTTATGATTCTGGGACAGGCCTTAGTTTTTCCAGAATAAATGTATATGCTGCATTTATTTCACTTGATGATATTTCTCCAAATGTAAGCCTTATTTATCCTCAAAATAATTATAGTGATTATTCTAACAATCAAACGTTTATATGTAATTCCAGTGATAATTTTAGACTTTCTAATATAACAATTAATATTTGGAATTCAAACATATCATATTATAATTATACTTCTCAGGTTTTGGGAAATTTTTCTCAAGTTAGTTTTAATGTTACAAATTTAGTTGGAGGAAATTATGAATGGAATTGTTTGGCTCGTGATTTAAATAATAATATCAATTATGGAGCTTCTAATTTTAGCCTTGATATCTTAGTTAATTTTAGTGTTTCTTTGTTAAGTCCAACAAATAATACAATCACAAAACAAAGTCAGACTAATTTTAGTTGTTTTTCACAAATAACAACCCTTAATCTAAAGAATATTACCCTGAATATTTGGAATTCAAATGATTCTACTAGTTATAAAATTAGTAAAGAAATAACTGGAATATCTAATTACACTGACTTTAGCTATAACTTTAGTCAAGATGGAATTTATCAATGGAATTGCTTAGGTTACAATGAAATTTCTCAATATGTTTTTTCAGAAAATAATACCTTGACAGTTGATACATTAAATCCTATTATTTCTTTGGTTAATAGTGTGACTAATTATAATTCTGCAACAATAAACTGGAGCACTAATGAAAATGCTAATTATTCTATTAACTATTGGGTTCAAGAAAATTTAGGAAATATTGTTAGTAGCAATAACCTAACAACAGACAATCTTATTTTATTAACTGAATTAGCTAGTTCGACAGTTTATTATTATAATATTTCTAGTTGTGATTTTGCAGGCAATTGCATTACAAATGGAACTTATAACTTTACAACATCTTCTGCACCTCAAATTATGCAGTCTAGCAGTAGTGGGGGCGGGGGTGGTGGAGGAGTAGGTTATTTGACTTATGTTCCAACAAAAGAAGAAATGTCTAAAGGATATACCAAAGAATTAAACAAACAAGATAAAATTAAGTTTACATTTTTTGATTCAAATGCAGGAGAACATAATATTATTTTAAATGAAATAAAATCAAATTCAGTCAATATAACTATCAAAAGCAGCCCTATAAATCTTTTACTTGGAATAGGACAAAGTGTAAAATTAAATTTAACTTCTTTTAATTATTATGACATTTATATTAAACTGGATTCTATAGAAAATAACAGAGCAAAAATGACTATACAAACAATTCATGAAGAAATACCCGCACCAAAAACACTTGAAAAAACTATTGAAAGTCCGCTTAATAAATCCAATGAAGAAAATACTCAAAAAGATACTCTGAGAGATTTGGGTAATCTAAACAGGGAAATAACAAAGATAAAAGTTGTGATGTTTGGATTATTTATATGCCTTGCAGGATTTATTGCATTTGTTATTTTTAGGATAATTGAAGTAAAAAATGAAACAAAATTTAATAAACCTCTAGATCCTTAGAATTAATAACACTATTATGAAAAATCTTAAACCATCTCACAGGGAAAAGAAAAGATATCTTTTAATTAAAGGCAAAGATGCTGATAAAAAGAACATAGAAGAAACAATACTGGAGTTTATAGGGGTCTTGGGACTAGCTGAATCAAGTCCTCAATTTTTAAAAGGAGCAAGTCAGGGAATTATTCTTGCAGTTAATAGAAAGTCTGTTGATAAAATAAGAACAAGTTTTCTTCTGAGTAAAAAAGATTTGAAAATTGTTTTAGTCAGCGGAACTATTAATAATCTTAAATAAGAATTATAGCCTTAGGTTCTTAATACGAAACATTTCTTCAACATGAATAACCTCCCTAACATCTTCATAACAATTCCTATGGCATACAGGAAGATATTCTTTACATTCTAGGCAGTTAGAAAACCCGTTTAAAGGCTCTTTTCTATTGCTGAGCCCCTGAGCTTTTATTCTCCAAACACATTTTCCAGACTGAACATCTCCTATACTTATATACCCATTACAAAAATTAGGAAGTGCACCCTCAGGTGGAGGATTTTTTGGGTCATTATGACCATTATGAGAATTTGGACCCGAACAGCTATCAATCCCATTACAAGAATATAAGCAATCCCTTAACCCTTTTTGTTCTTCAGACAGTGGAGCATCAGAACCTATTAAAAATAATCTTCTTTGAGCTCTTAAATTATAAAAACATCTTTCCAAAGGAGGTATTTCTGTAGGCATTTTCCTTATAATCACTCTTAGGTTTAATATTACTTGATATAATAAGACATAAGAACTATATAAATTAATCTTAAGCTGAGTAAGGAATAAAGAGGTAGAAAACTTTAAAAATACCGAGTTCTTATGAAATTTGAATAAGATAAGTGTGGTTTTAAATCCAAGGAAGAAATTCTTTTATTATTTCTTTGGCTTAAGACAAATACTATTATTAGGAGTATAAAAAATGGAAATCCAAAAAATAAAAAAATTTTTAGTCTCACCATTTTACATAGAGATAGGAGGAAAGCAGTAAAATGGAGATACCAGATATGCAGCATCAAGTAATGGGTTATGATAGAAGCGCTACTATGTTTTCTCCTGACGGACATATTCTTCAAGTTGAATATGCAGAAAAAACAGTAAGACTTGGAACAGCAAGTATTGGAATTAACTGCAGTGATGGAGTTTTAATCGTTGCTGATAAAGGCATAAAAGACAGTTTGATTGTTCCTGAATCTGCTGATAAAATCTATGAAATTGATGAACACATAATTGCAAGTGCTTCTGGGTTTATTAGTGATGCAAGAATACTTGTTAATCAAAGCAGACTAACTGCTCAACAACATAGAGTTACTTATGATTCGCCTATTGATGTTGAATCAATAATAAGAGAGATAGCAGATATAAAACAGCAATATACACAACATCCAGGAGTAAGACCTTTTGGAGTATCGCTTATGATTGCAGGGATACAGGGAAATCAAAGCAAATTATACTCAAGTGACATTACTGGAAATTATTTTGAATATACTGCAGTTGCTATTGGTGAAAATGATGATAAAATAAAAGACATACTTAGAAAAAAATATAAAAAAGAAATGAAAATTGAAGAAGGAATAAAATTATGTTTTGAAATATTTAAAGAAGTTCTTGGAAACAAATTTGAATTATCAAGGTTTAATGTTTCTTATGTTAAAACTCAGGAAGGAAGACTCACAAAATTAAAGACAGAGGATATTAAAAAATATTAGGATGGTAGATACAGTAGCAAGACTCAGGGTTGGAAAATTAAATTTTGAGACAATGGTAGAATTAGACTCTCCTATGAAACTCAAAAAAGGAATTGCGGTTTCTATTACCGACGTTATAAGGGATAATTTTGTTTATACTGATTTAAAAAAAGGAATGAAAGCTGGAAAAGCTGAGCTTGAATTATCATTTGGAACAACTGAACTCGCTAGCATAGTGGAAAGAATCGTAAAAAAAGGGGAACTTGAAGTAACTCAAGAATTCAGAGACGAAGCACTTGAAAACAGAAAAAAACAAGTTATTGATTTTTTATCAAAAAATGCAGTTGATGCAAGAACAAACAGACCATTTACTCCTGAGATGATAGCTGGTGCAATTAAACAAGCTGGAATTAAAATTGAAAATGTTAGTGTGGATAAACAAATAAAAAACATAATAGAAACATTAAAAAAGGCAATTCCAATTAAAATAGAAACAAAGAAAATAAAAATCAAGATTCCTGCTCAATTTACAGGGCAGACTTATGGACTTGTTCAAGAATATAAA
>Ga0172381_10002475_pt1 | contig 20380 bp, 20 predicted proteins | sample Leawel6488metaG_FD_119754 | JGI IMG/M metagenome (GOLD analysis project Ga0172381, IMG submission 119754) | Leachate microbial communities from a municipal landfill in Southern Ontario, Canada - Leachate well 64-88 metaG | ecosystem: Engineered > Solid waste > Landfill > Unclassified | place...
AAAATATCTTCTTGAGGAAATGCACTTTCTAGTAATAATTCTTCGATTACAAACTTATTAATAAAAGCTTCTAATATACGTTGTTCTGCTTTAGTTCTATCAACTAAGTTACGAGACATAGTTTGAGCGGTAGATCTATTAGAAGTTCCTCCTTCTCCCATGTCTACAGAACTAACGCCAAGACCTGTAAAAATTCTTTGTTTAAAATGAGCTAGAATTTTATCAGTATCAAGAGCTTCTCCATTTGCTCCTACGACTTCAATATTATGTCGTTCTGGAGTAACCCAACATCCATCAGAAGGCATGTTGCCAATAGCTTGCTGTACTACTTGAACTTCTGTAGTTCCATCTGAAAACATCATAGCAGGAGCAGAATCTGTACCAACTTTATAATGATAAAGTGGGAAAAGATGAGCATAAACAAGTAGTTCTATATTTTCTTCTATTCTTCTAAGAGCTCTGATGTCATCTTTGACAGGAACTAAGCTAGGAGTACCAACAGAAAAACCTTCTCTTTTATCAAAATAGAAATGAATGATATCTTGAGGTTCAAAATCAATTGGTTCTTTTCCTTGTATAACCTGCTTATATTTCAACATGCGGCCAAATTCATCTCGTTTAAATCTAACAGTCTCAGACGGCATAGAAAAATAAGCAGCTACTGGTTCTAAAGACTTATTATTTGATGTTATACGCGGACCACCGCCAGAGGCTTTTCTGTCCCTCTTTTTGACCCAAAACGCATTCGATGTTCTTATCAATGAATTAATAGTCCATGACATTAGAATTGGGAACGGCACTCCACCAGCATGTTCCATCTGTTGCAATCTTTTCCTGACGTAAGCAACTCTTTGTGGATTCTGTCCGACAAAGTCGTATCCTTCTTTCGTGAAGAGAGCTTCTTTTACCGTAAATGCTCTGCGAACAAGTGATTCTGTGTCGATAATTCTGCCGCATTCTGCTAAATCCCATTCTGGTGACTCCCATCGAAGACTAGGCGCACGTTGACGACCTATGTTAGACGTATAAACTTTAACAGGAGAAGTAGCTTGTCTGGGTACAAAATTATTTTTGTTTTCTTTAAATCCTTTTTCGGGATCTTTATCTTCTTTCTGTGTATCTTTTATTGAAAGAACTGTATTATCAACCATCGCTTCTCCTCTCAAAGTCAGCTATCCATTCTCTGACTTTGGACGCTTCTGATTCTTTAACTTTTTTCAAACAATCTTTTATAATAATACCTGATCCTATATAATTTTGCTCGTTTCCAGCAAAAATATTTTGTTCAGCTGCTGCTGCTTGTGACAGAGCATTTGACTGATTAATGCCATTGGCTGTTTCAATACCACTAGCAGAACCAGTTCCAGTAGTAGATAATGTCATTTCAAAAGTACCATCTGGTCTAGCTTTAAATTCATAAGGACTATTCTTACTCATTACTTCTTCTAGTATAAAGCGTAATTGTCCAGAATCAAAATTAGTACGAGTCCCACATTTTAAACCATTTTTATCAATAGCTTCTATAATAGCTTTAAGCATCATTAAAAGTTGAATAATCCTAGATTTTAAAATAGTATTATCCATTTTTTTCTTCATCCATCCAAAATCAGTTCCTATAAGATCGTAGATCAACTGTGTAGCCCAAGTAAACCAATCTTGCATATATCGTATTCCAGCAACCATTATATTCCTCATTTGAATAATAGGATCTACAATAATGCCAGCATCTATATAATAATCAGTAGCATCTTTCGGTTTGGCCTGTTTCTCTGGTGGATAAGCACTAGTATTATAAGAAACATTTTTACTAGCATAAAAATCTTTTTCAGATTGAGGCTGATCATCAGGAGACCATCTAGTACCATCACGATTATCAACATCTCTTAAAGGAGGAGGTCTGTCTACATTCTCGTCTTCCCAATATTCAGTCTTGATCTTATGCCACATAGACTGACGTTCTTCCGCAGATAATTGATCATATGCATTTAAACTATTTGCTTCTGTATTCTTAGTAGAAGAATATTTTATTTCTGCTAATGCTAATTCTACTTCTTCTATAGGGACATTAGGTACTTCTGGATTATATCTTTCTACATCTGGTGTTTCGAAAGCTTTATTTTTTGATTTTGTTTCAAAAAATGAATTATAAGATCTTCCATCATTGATTAATGGTTCACCAGTTTCTGGATCATATCCATTACGATCAAAAGCGTCATATCTTGCTCCAAGACCTAAATTAGTTTCATCTTGACTACTTGCATTGAATTGGAAAGGGAGAGCAGCTCCAAGATTAGCTTCTGTATTAACCTGTGCTTCTGAAAGAGGTAATTTAAACTGCTGAGCTGTATAAATTGTCATATTAATATGATCTACTACACAAATAAGTGGCCCTAATATTAATTGAACCCATTTATCCAACCATTGTGTTAAACCATCTAGAAACGGACTAAGAATAGGACCTATAAGTTCGATTATTAAATTAAGGTTAAAGCTAAAATCTAGATTAAGTTTAGCAAGATACTGTGAAAGTAAAGCTATTATTGCAAGAATATCACTAGGACAAAGATGAGTGAAGTATTCTAATAACTGACATATATCAACATTAAACCCAGGATTATTAAACAAACCTTTTAGCTTATCTAATAGATCTGTTCTCATTTTGATATTTAGAGCGTGTATCTCGAGAAGATCGCCATCAGGGAGCAGCTGTGCACCATCAAGAATTCTGTCAAAACAAGGTATACATTCGGTGATTGCGCTAGCAATATTTTTCGTAACATTTTTAGAATCTCCTTTAAACATTTCTGTATAATCTAAATCTGCTTGTGCTCCTTGAAGACCAGTCATAAAATCTTCTGGTGAACTCATAGCTTCATTCCAATAGTTCAAATTTTTATCACCAAGTTTTTGCGCATTCGTCTGAAAAGGATCTTCGTTTGGCCCTGGACCAGTACCACCTGCACCAGCAGAATGCATACCAGGATAATAAGCCATTTGTTCTCTTACACGGTGAGAAAAATTCTCAGTAGAATAAACATCTCTATAATGAACTACATGAGCATAATCTTCTCGTTCTTCGTTTGCTGCATTGATTTCAAAATAGTGAATGACAAGTTGACAATCGCCAGGTTCAAACATACTGTATACATCACTAGCTTTTCCATTAAGAATATCGCTAGGAGATGAATTTAAATCATTTCCATCTACAGAAAGTTTTTCTGCTTGAGAACTTTCGGTAGTATTAATATATGTTTCATTATCATTTGTAAATGCCATCTTAATTCCTAAGTAGAAAGTGCTGTTATATAATCAAGATCTCCAGCTTCGACTTTAGCTTTATATTCTACCTTCTTGATTTCAGAAAAATTGCTAGATCCACCTTGAACAACTATATGTGTCACAGTGCCTACAAGTGGTAGTGGTCCAGCTGTTCCAGTTAATAACATATTTCCTGGAGCATGGACAGCTCTACAATCTAATTTGCCCATAAAATCTCTTTGTATCAAAGGATAAAGTTTTGCATACGTAAGAGCTGTTGCAACTTTATCGAATAGAACTGGATTGACAGGTGAAATAGGTGCCACATTAACCTCCTATACCAGGTGCGCCATCGTTACTAATTTTAGCAAGTTTTTCTATAGCTTCTTTATACATTCCAAAAGTAATTTCTGTTACTTTTCTTCTAAATAATCTAGAAGCTGCCTCCATAACTCTAATATCTTTTTGCTGATCAATTGGTATGACAACATTTTTACATTTTTTCTCTAAAGAAGCACGTAATGCCTGACACTCTTCTATTATTTTTCCATAACCAGCTACTACTTCATATGCTTTTTGTCTTCTTTTATCTAAAGGAGTATCGGTACCAAGTGGATCTTTTTCCATAAAAGGACGAACTAATTCAGCAGGATTAGGTGGAACCCAATTCGATTTTGAATTAAGTTCCAACATAAGTCTATCTTGTTCTGGAAATTCTCCTTTTGAATCAAAACTCATTATGACACCGCATTCTCAGTATATTCCACTCTGATATAAATGTTCTTTTTAATTTGTATATTTGTATGAGGTGGACATGTAATTAAACGCCAGAAAGGATAGTAAGTAGTAGAGTCTCCAGATGCAGAGGAACCAATATCGTCCATTTCTATTCTGTTATTCCAAAGAAGATTTTCCCATACACCTTCTGTTGGTTCTTCTGAACCTTCTGATAACTTAATTCCCCATCCAGTACTTTCATAATCCGAGTCATCTTTGGTAGGAGTTCTAGTTGCATCATAAGAACTTATAATAATGTTAGAGTACCAAAGAGCACTATTATTATTTCTTATATATAACTGCTCGGTCGTAACATCACCAGTTTTGCCATTATGAGTAGTAGCGACTGGACTTTCGAAACTACCAGCAGAACTTACTTCTATATAAGCATCGTTTTCTTTATAATATAATTTCAGTGACATTTATACTCCTAAATATTTGATCTATTAATACCATTACCTTGATTACTTACTCTACTTCTTCTTCTTTGTCTTTGCAAATACATTTGATGATATTGTGCTTCCATATCATATTCTTTTCCTGTATTTGTTTGTGCAATTCTTGTACTACCACTACTACCAACATGAGCAGGCAAAGGGACTAGACCAGCAAGAATACTGCCAGAAGTATTGACATCAAGTCTTCTTTCAGAAGGATCTTCTCTATCACTAGATCTACTAGCTGTATTAATTTGTTTAGAGATCGGATTCACTGCTGCAAAAGCTTGAGTAATAACTGTATTTTGTTGTAATCCTCCAAATTCTTTAAAGAAAGAAACCATAGCTAAATTAAAAGCATCTAATCTATGATCTTTTATTTTTTGATCTCTCATCGTATATACTGGAGTTCCAGTTGGTGAAATTCTATCGATGATATAGTTTCTTAATTCTTTCTCAAGAATCTTATCTGCAGATGAAATTCTCATTTTATCTTGCTCAAATGCACGTACAGCAGCATTTACCATATAAGGTTTAGCAGGAACTTTTCTTTTTTCATTTGTGATTGGATCTTTTGTTTCAATAGAAGCGCCAGAATCATAACGTTTAACAATATCTAATAATTTTGCAATTTGAGGATCTCCACCAGGAACTCTTTGATCATAACTCATTTTCCTGATTAATTCATAGTTCGTACTTCCATTCCCAGCATCTACATATATAGACACTGGATTCCAATATTTATATAAATTAATCATAGCTTGAATACTAAGTAATTGTGTAAATTCAGATTTTTCAACTACAGAGGCATGCATTACTTGATAAAACCCACCAGATATATTTTCTCCAACAATAACAAGTTCTGCACCATGTTTTTCATTCCAATCTACACCCATAGTATATCGCCAACCAGCAGATGGTCTTAATTCTTCATATCTATAACTACGAAGAGATCTATCTATATAGCTAGGTTTATATACACCAGACTCAGAAGTACCCCATTCAGCCAACATTTCATGAGTCCATTCATCATCTGTATATTGCGGCCTATCTTTTTCTACTATTTTCCAGTGAGGTAATACTTTATAATTATAAAAGAATTCCACATAAGAAGGAACTTCCTCACAGATAGAATAATAAGTACTCTTAAAACCTGTAGGCGTAGAAAAACCTGTCATTGCTGCGTCTTTAGTTGTCTGAAGGATAGGGAAAAGACCACCAATAATAGCTTTATCATCAGCATAATCCATTTCATCACAATTATGAGTAAACATCGAATTCGCAAAGAATCGGTTCTTAGCACCAGAAGTTAAATTATATACATCTACAAGCTCTTTAGAGAGTCTAACTCCTTCTTTTATGATTGGTAATTTTACATAATTCCCTTTCCATCTAATCTTCTCTATATACTCCGATGGAGACAGTAAGTCTTCTGAATAAAGTTCATTATATAACTTCTTGTTATATTTAATACCAGACAAGCTAAGAGGAACATGAAGTGCAATTGCAGAATAAGGCATATTCGCCATGGATCTAATCTTTCTATTGTGCTTCCAACTGTCATAATTCCAAATTTTTTCATACTTCCTAAATAGCTTATATGTATTTGCAGATATTGTTTTCTCGGCATTATAACAGTATCCAATCTTCTTAATAAATATATCGATATTATCTTTAGAATTTAAAACTGTTATCGTACCAACGAATCTATCTTCTCCATCTTTCTTGTTAAAAGTAGGAGTAATAGACAGGTGATGCTTAATACCAAGAGAATCAATTAACGAAGATAAATCTGACATCCAACAAGAGATCCATTCTTCTTTAAGACTTCTCATATTTAAACGGATAACTTTTGGTGTTTTTCTATTAACTTGATATTTAACACCTTCTCCCTCAGCACTGAATAACCCAGATAAGAAAGCAGATTTTACATATTCCGTTCCTAATCTAATCTCTTTAGGCACTCGAAGAGATTGAAATACTTTCTTTCCTTCTGGGTGTTTGTCTTTAAAGAGAGGTAACGCATACGATGTTTTGAATTGTGAAGTTATTCCTTTAATTCCTAAGTCTTTATTCTCTGTTTCTCTAGTGTTGATAGTAGTTTTAGGGATCCCAAGAAAGCTTAGATCTTCTTGAATCTGCTCTAAATCAGTCTTTGATCCTGAAAATCCTACAACTCCTTTAGAAATCCACCCATCTCCATATAAGTATCCTAGTAATCGTGCTAAAACAACATCCCGTCCAAAAGTAAGCTTTCTGTAATACAAAGAGCTTATTACTTGAGTTGCATTTTTAGCTGGAACATCTTCTTCGCCATTAAACAAAGGATGATCTGGAGTACATTTCAATGTAGCTAATGCTGTAGGAATAGTGATCAATACATCTTCTCGAACACCAATATTCTTAATCACCCCAACTTCAATATTATTATTATCTCCGCCTAAAACTGTATCTTGTAAAGTAAGACTTTCTATTGGACGCAAACCAAATTCCGAAGTATGGACTAAAGATCCTTTTGGAAGACAGTAAACTCTATCAGCATTTTGACCACGAACAGCAACGCCTTCTGATTTTCCTCGAGTACCAAGAGCGAAACCACGAACCCTAGAATCATTAGATAATTTAATCTCATAAAATGGAGAAGAAACATCACGAACAACTTCATTATGAAGGAGAGGATTCCTTAAGAGAAAGCCACGAACACGCTCTATAATTTCTTCTACGTGAACTTTCTGTGGAGCAGCAACTAAAATACGATGACTTTTCTTTGTGAACATATGATAGCAAATTTCTACAGACACTACATCTGTTTTGCCAGTCCTTCTAGAAATACGCAAAGCTCTACGTCGAGAAGTACAACGCATAACTTCTTCTTGGTAAAAACGAGCAATCCAAGCTTTATCATCAGGATGAGTGATATATTTAGCAGCCCATTTAACAGGATCTAAAACAACTTGTGCTTGTTCCCATTCTTCTTTTGATAGAACATGTTTAAGTCTTGGATCTACTGGATCTAGTAGAATACCATCACAAGGAACTACAAATTTTCTATCAAGAGATTTTTTATTCTCGTCTACATGTCCTTTGAATTTTTCGATTTGACGACGAACACATCTGATACATTGAGGACGAACTTTAGCAAGATCGAATGGTAAGTCAATATCTAATAAATCTGAATAATCATTAGGATCTTGTATAACCATTCCATATTCCCCTTATTCCTCTAGACCATCCTTCTGGAGTATAGAAAATTCTTTGATTTTCGTCTGCCTGTCCTGGCCAATAATAACGATCAAAGAGTTCTAAGTCTTCAGGAATCCAATTTTCATCAGATGGAGGACTACCAACCATAGTAAGAGTAGTTTCTGGAGTTACTTGTAATATTGGTAATATAGTATTTACAAAGACTCTCTTGTTACACCTAGAGAATTCATCTATATAAATATGATCTGCATTTTGTTCAAAAAGAGAACCTCTTGCTTTTATATCTATACCTCTAATTCGAGAACCGTTATCGAATTCTAATTCATAAAATGGTATACTCGCCTCTCTTATTACTTTTTGTTCTATAATATGGTTACTATGGATAGTTTCTCTAATTCTATCAAAAATTTCTTTAATATAGTATTTATGAGATCCACAAACAACTATTTTTTTATAAGTAGACGTAAAAGCTTTATAAAGGATATCTTGAACTAAATAGAAAGTCTTACCAGTTCTTCTTCCTCCTACAATCACCTTTCTACACGAATTAGATGTTGCTGCTTCTAACTTCTCTTCATGAATATCTATATCGAAATGATGTTTTATAAAATGTGTCATATCAGATACAGTTAATAATTCTTTAACTTGTTCGACAGAAAAATTCTTTCCTAATCCACGAAGATGTTCAGGAAGTTGATTGAGAAGTTGATTAAGAAGATTATTGTGAGTAGATTTAAATCTGACTCTTCTAATTTTTTTGGACATAATAGTCCTCCTTATTGATGAAGTTGTAATCCTTCATGGCCTAATCCAGACCTAGCACTCATCATGCCAGAGTTCATCATCTGTAAAGACATTTGTCTCATTGTTGAAGCTTTCTGTGTGTTAAATGCAGAAGTATCTCCATACCAACCACTAGCATACTTTTGTCTTCTTGCTGCGTCAACATTTTTATCCATATATCCTTTTACACCATGGACACCTTCTTCAGCTGCAAAAGCACCTGAAATACCACCAATGAGATAACCGGCAACAGCACCAATTGCTGTACCAACTACTGGTACTACAGAACCTATTGCTGCGCCAGCGGCAAGACCTACTTTAGATCCTGCTTCCCAACCTATAATACTAGCAGCACTAGCTGTACCAGCTGTAAATTTATCCCCAGCACTACCTTCTGTAGTCACAGCACTTGCTACGCCACTAATTAACATCATTCCAGGTGTACTACTTGCTGCTTTAAAAGCTTTCCCACCTACTGAATTTCCAATTTTATTAAATATACCTGGTTCGGTATTTGCACTTCTACCAATAGTTTTTGCAGAATAACTATCTATAATACCTTGAATCTTCTGAGGATTATATAACCCAGATCTCTTCATCTTTTCAAGTCGTCTTAAATGGCGAAATCCACCTTCTTTTGCACTACCAAAAAATAAACCACCAGGTCTTCTTCCTCCAGGAGAGAACATATAAGAACTCATACCACCCTTAGCATAATTATTAGCGAATGTTTGCTGGCCTAATAAATTAAACTTTTCAGTCATAGTTTTAGGACCAACATCTTTCATTGTAACTTCGTCAAAAAATGACATATATCATCCTATCTATATATAAATTCAGTTTAGTTTATTTCAAACTACCAAGTGCAGCCCCAGCTCTACGACCAGCACCACGAGCAAACTCTCCAGCAGCATAAGATGCTCTAGTACCAGCACCACGAGCCAACTCTCCAGCACCACGAGCAAACTCTCCAGCAGCATAAAATGCTCTAGCACCAGCAAAATTACCCATTGCTCCTAATCCTGTAATCTGATTTAGAGCTCCTTGTTTAGCCATTTTCATTCCAATAGAAGCATTCATTCTAGCATTGTTAACATTGTTTCTTAAACTAGTTAATGGTCTGTTAGATACTAAATTAGATCTACCAGGTTTTTTTATAGAGTTAATTGGAATAGGACTAGAACTACTAAGTTTATTAGGTCTTAAGCTTCTTATTTTAGAAATACCTTTGTTGCCTAATTTAGATATACCACTTCCTAATACAGCACCACCTGCACTACCAATCATAGCTCCAGAAGCAGCACCACGCCATCCTCTTCCAGGATCTGAATTATAATAACCTATACCAGCACCTATACCAGCACCCAATATTGCATTTTTAAAAAGACCCATTATTAATATCCTCTATTCGAATCTAGCATTGATGTTCCAATAAGACCAGCAGAAGCAGCACCTAAACCAAAAAGAGCTTTACCGGCATATTTATTAGACAATACCGAACTACCTCTGTTAAGGCCACTAGCCATCGCTCCTCCTAATTTCCCACCAAAACCTTGATTAGTAAGGAATTTATTATTACTAATAGCATTGACGCCTTTTAATGCAGCTTTTGAACTACCAATCTGTATTCTATTCATAGCAGTTCCACCCCATCGTCCCATTGCTGCACCTGCACCAGCACCAGCAATAGCTCCACCCATCATACCTCCAAAACCATTATCTGATCCTTGATATGCACCAATCCCAGCACCGATAAGAGCACCTCTACCAGTATTATTGCCCCATAATGTTTTTGCTCCAGATTTAGCTGCACCCCAACCAGACTTTGCTATTCCGCCAAGTCCCATAGATACAAGACCTCCTCTTCCAAACATATATTACCTCCTTAAGTAAAAAGGATTATTATCCATCTTTTATTTTACACCAAAAACATGAATAACAAAAGCTTAATATTCAATAGCTGTTTTGCTTGCTATGTATCTATGTCTTGAACCTGCATTCTGAGCAGATTGAAATGGTACTCGACATACTTTATCAGATGTAGTTCTTAATGTTTCAGATGCTTTACTTTGTTTTATATCAAACATAGGAATTGCTACTTCTGTAGATTCTTTAGAATGAAGCATAGTATTCTGATAAGCTAACTCTCTTTTATAAGGAGGAATATAAGTTTTAGAACCCATAGGTAAAGAGGGAGCAGATTTCATATGATTAATAGCAGATATAAGTTCAACTCTAGGATTTCTGATATTCTCAATACTAGTAGCACTTCCTGTTAGAACAGGTGGATCTATAATAGTTTCATTTTTAGTTACAGAACCAAAGAAATCAGCACTTTTCCATGCTTGAGACTCGGAAACAACAGATCCAGGTCCAGAAAGATCTACTGGTCTTGAAGCTAATCTTTTACCACCACCAAATACGAGTACTTCATTAACAGCTTCTCTTTGTACCATTTTTGTTGCTTCATCACCAGGTACACTCATTAATGCATTAATACCAAGATGATGAGAACTTCCTCTTTCTTCCCCTTTTGCAAAAGCATCAATTCTTTTTAAATCTGCTAATTTGCTATACTCATCTAAAGTAATAGATCTACCAAAAGATTCTGACGACATCTTGTCTACTAAAACCTGATTAGTTAAAGGCATATGTGGATCGTTACCTGTAAGTCTGCTTGCCATTCCCCAATCTAATACAGCTGCTTCTTCAACATCTTTACCGCCTTGTCTAGTCATTACTCTAACCATATTTTCGCCATGTAAATCTGTGTGAGATAAGTTTAATCTATGAGCTTCTTTCATAAAACTAGTTAGGTTTTCACCTTCTTCTGCTCTCATGGGAGTTTTACGGAAATCATTGACTATATTGAACTTTTCCATCATGATAGCATTCTCGGTTTCACCATAATAACTAGGAGCTCTATTCTTTTTTCCCATCCACTCAAGCTTCTTGAGAGCATTTGTTTCTCGTTTAAGAGAATCATTTCTAGCTAGATTATAGAAAATCTCTGCATGCGATTTATCCATTGCTGGATATTTACCTTCTACTCCTGTTATCATATCGTCTATGCTTCTCAGTTCTTTAGAAACAAAATCAAAACTATGAGTAGCACCTTGATATTCGAAAGAACCAGTTCGAGCATAGCTTTTTGCTGTAGCCCCTACCCCTAATAACGTTCCTTCTTTTTTCATTGCCATACTCATAGCTTCTTTAAATTGAGGCAAGGAGCGTAGCTGACTAATAGCATCTTCAGAATCTCCAAATAATTTTTTAGCAAGTTTTACGGTTGGATCCCAACGAGAAGCAAATTCTGATTTAAATTCAGTTAAGCTTTCACGAATATTAGCGCTCCAAGAACCTTTAGATTTATTTCCCATAGCAGGAAATTTACCACCATTTCCAGTACTTACATAGTCAACTGGTTTTTCTACTCCACCAAAAAAACCCATATTTTTATATTTACTTGGAGCAATTTTATGAATCCAACTCTCTTGTTGATTCCATATTCTTTCTTGTTTCTTTCTTCTGCTACGAGCACCACCAGATTCTTGTGTTGACATGACAACATCACTGCCAAATTTCTTCCAACCCCAAGATCCCAAAGCACCTAATGCTACACCACCTGCAATCACACCAGCAGCCATACCACCTATTTGCAAACCATCTTGCCAACCAGATCCAAAAGAACTATGCTCACGAATAGATTCAGCGCCCATAGATTGCGATCCTGGATGAAGACCTTCGATAGTGTTATAAGCATCGTCTTTAGCAGTGAATCTGTTCGTTTCATCTATCGGTCCATGACTTTTACGAAGTTTAGAACCAATATACCTACCCATCCATGGTTCGTATTCGACATCATCACGAGACATAAGTTTTTGTGCAGCTGCAAGATTATAATTTTGACCAAGACGACTTAAATCAGAAAAAGAGGTAAATGTGATTCGTTGACCAGTGGCTTGGGTTATATCAAGATATCTCTTGTAATAATCTTCTTTCCACATACCTCGTTCTTCGGCTATAGCTCCACTTTCAGCCTCTATAAGTGTCTTTCTAGAAATCATATCAGACCCAGCATCTCCCCATGGAAGAGCTGCAGCGATACCTTGCTCAATCATCTGTACATTAACAGATTTGTCTTTCCCTTCTTCTTTAAGGATTCCTAAGTAACGACCATAGGTCTGACGCTCTGGATCAATTAGAACTGATAGACCTTCTTTACCTTCCCATTGTTCTTTAGCTTTCTTTGTTGCTTCTTGACCGTATGGTTGATCTTGCTGATAGCGAGTCCAATCAAGAGCATCATTCGAGTGTGAAATTTCAGGAGAGTCGATGCCTGTCATACGAATAGCTACTGGATCTTCAAAGAAATTCCATGAGCCTTTACTTTTAAGCATTAATGTATCAGGATCTTCAAACGACCAATTATAATCATCAAGTTCTATTTTCTGAAATTCACCAGCTGCACTCATCTCACTAGCTTTTAGATCTCTTATTTGCTCAACACTTTCACCAGCAGCTTCCATTTTCTCTTTTAATAATTTCTTTTGAGTAGGAGTAGAAAGCCAACGATGTCTAAATTCTTGTATTTGAGGATCTATCTCTTGGTTATATATACTAAGCTTTTGACCTTGATAACCAGAACCAAATTCTGTTAATCGAAGTCTAGTTGTTTGCGCAGCCCCACCATGTTTAAGACCTTCGATATGATTGTAATTATCATCTCTACCAGAAAAAGCTAAACTATTTAATCCTTTTATAATTCCATAAGTAGCAACGCCAGCAGCTATACCAAGAGTAGCTTTATTGGTTTTTGTTTTAGCAACTTGATAAGCAGCTAAAGCTCCATACCCACCAATAAGATTACTCGCTCCTTGACCAGGAGCTACTATGCTAACAGCTGCTCCAATAGCAGCAAATCGTGCACTTTTGCTAAGAATAGCAGCATTCTTATTGTTTTTTAAAAGTTTTGCGATATTCCTATCAGGAATATTAGAAAAAATGTCTCTTACAGAATTTACAGAAGGAGAAGCAACTTTTTTAGGAACTCCTAATTTAGTTTTCCCTTCTAATCGATCAAGGAAAGAAGCAGAACGAGGTTCTTTTGGTATCATAAAAGAAGGAAGATTCAAAAAAGTTTCTTCTCCTTTACGAATAGTCATCTTATCTAGTTCTGATATTCCAATAAGCTTCTGATCAAGTGAACCTAAAGCTTTCTCGTATCTTTGCTTACCAGTAAGACCACGTGTACCATCTTGAAGTATTTCAGCTTCGTTCCATAATCTAGAAGCTTCTTTGCCACTATCTTTCGTCAACGTGTTATAGATATGTTCTGTCATCTTAACATCGAAGAAAGGAGTGTGTGCCGCATCAGAAAGTGCATTCATGCCGCTATGTTTGAAGTTAAAGGCATGAGCTAAAGCTTGTTGTTTCCACCCAGTTGGATTCAACTTAAGCTCTTTAAACATTCCTTCTTGCCAACCAATATATTCAGAACCTAACTTCTCAGAAAGAAATGCTTTTGCATAGTGACCAACATCAATTACTTCTCGTCCTTTAAGAACTTTTGTAAGTTCTTTTTCTAATCCATGACGCTTAGCAATCATCTTTAGATAAGGTATATCGAATTGTTCGATGTTATACCCCATGAGAGCAGCTTTCCTATCAGACTTCAAACCTGCAATAAATTGTTTTATTATTTTGTCTTCGGTAACTCTCTTCTTGAATATACTGCTTTCTCTAAGACCAAGATCTGCTTTAGATTGACTCATCATCTGACGATGACGGGGGAGAATAGTCTCCTCTATGAATTCGCCATAGTAAGGGCCATTCTTAATATCTACTAAAGACATACCTTCTCTAGTAAAACCTTCTGAATTTCTGAAAGAAAAACCAAGAGAAGTGATACCTCTACTAGACCCAGTCTCTTTATAAGCAAGTTGTTTTAAAAGACCAGTAGTTTCTAGGTCAAAAGCAAAATAACTTTTAGATGGTGGTCTCTGTGCGTTAAGAAAATTTTCGAAACGAAGACCTTCTTTAGAAAGCTGAACAGGATCTAAACCTTGCAATTGTCGTCTAGTGAATAATTGACCAGCAAGATTCCTTTTAACACCTATTCCGCGTAATCCTTTGATATTACTACGTTTAAATCTTTGAGGAGATACAGGAAGAGCAAAGCGAGCTTTGCCTTCTATAGTTCCGTAATTGCTTGGAAGCATTGCAAGTTCGATACGTCTTTTATGATAATCATCCCACCAGACATGATCTCCAGCAAATCTTGCCTGGAGATAGTCTTTCATTACAATTAATTCTTCAAATGTATCTGCTTGCTCTATTAACTGTTGAGCAGTAAAACCTTTTAAGCGAGGATGGTCATTTCGTAAACTATCGACTAATTCACTACGGAAAGATGAAAAGCCAGGCTTAGTAACAATTTCTTGTTCGATCGCTTCGATATCTTTTAATATCTCAGGATCATAAAACTCAGGGATCCATTCCACTAATTATCACCTCAGAAAATCGTCGTTAGATACTGCTTCCCAGTCAGCCTCAACTAAATCAGGATTACTAGGCACACTAGATGTTCCTTCTATTAGTTTATCAAGATCACCAATACTTCCGCCAGCCTTATTCATTTTTTCTATGAGGCTTCTAACATCAGATAATTGAGAAGAAATTCCATCAGAATCTTTCTTTTTAAGCTGAGCAGCTTTTTTATACTCTTCTTTGCGAGTAGCAACAAGAGCTTCAAGTAGATTCATACGCTTGCGATGAAAACCCTCTTTTGCAGTAATATAAGGATTAACCATAGCGTTTTCAACAAGTTGACCACTTTTAGTCTCTTGAAATTCAATTCTTATAAGATTTTGATCCTCAATTGTTGCCAAGCCTAGATTAGCTCTATACTCAAAGACATCAAGCTCTACCAATCTGTCTATAAGCGACATTTCATATGGAGACCCAGGGTCAATATCTAAGGTATCTATATACTCTCTAGTCTTGGACTTAATAAGACCTACTTCTAGAGGACAAGCTCTAGAAATTGGTGGCTTATTAAATGGACATCTTTCTTTTAGATGACATTTACTCCTACCAGGGCAAAGTTTTGGTAGAAAAGCAGACATTCCAGTTTTCATTCTTTTTACATGATTTGTAAAATTCTGAGCTTCTTTTGCTGTTAATTCAATATCGTCATAATTATCGAGATCTACATTTAAGAACTCAAACATTTTTGTCTTTGATATAGAACCATCAGAGTGTTGTATCTCTCCACTGAGTTTTACAATAGCTCCTTCTTCTGGCGTTCCTGATCCGATTCCACCCATATTAAACTTCTTTCTTTGGATCCCAATTTTGTAATTCTTGAGGAACAGCAAAACAAGTGACCCAGGTAGGCTCAAGGCCTACATTAATATCTACAGCTACTTTGTAGTCGTCTTCAGATTTAGTGACTCTAACTTCTGCCAAACGCTTATGCCAAACTTCCATACTATAGTCTTTCTTTAAAGATTCTTTCCATTTAGCCATGCTCTCGTCAAATTCTTCTTCTGTATCAAGGATACAAATACCTACTCCACAAGTAGAAAGATATCTAGCATCAGGACATTCTTCTCCGTATTCATTAATAAGAGGAGACCCATGTTCTAGGTATAGTTTTCTGGCATCTTCTTTTTTTTCAGCGATAATTTTATCAATCTCTTCTTCTTTAATTATGTGTGAGCCCCAACGATATAAATACATCTATTCCTCCAACTTAGAAACCCAGTTCTCATTAAGCCACTTAAGTAACTCTATTACATTATCTGAATTATCTTCAAGGAATAATGTTTTAGCCATTTTAGCATATGGACATGATTCGCCATATTTACCATTATTAACAAACCAATCATGACGTTCTAACATACAACTAGGATTATCTCCTCCTAACTCTTCTGATAATGTAACAAATTTATCTAAAACTTCAGGTTTTAAAAACTCATTAAGCCCCTTACGGAGCTTATTCAATACGAGCATTGTATCGGTATCTTTAAATGCATAATTATTATTTTGTGTCATTGTTCCTCGTACAGCTACAATTACTTCGCGAATTTCTATCTAAACGCATTTCATCGTGCATTTCTTTTAGCATTTGTTTAATATCTAAAACATCTTTTTTAATAGTTTGTTGACGCTCATCAAGAATAGTGACGTCTTTCGTATATTGGATTTTATCAGTATAACTCTCTTTACATTCTGTTCTTATAGTAGATAAAACAGATTGATCTTCTTCAGCGGCCCAAGCTTTAGTAGAAGCGAACGAAGCAGTCATATATAGAATAGCAGTTACAAACATACCAAGTGCAGTGAGGAATACCCCAGCCCAGGCCGCGCGATTTTTATTAGATGATAACGGAGGAAACAAACTTGGTCTGCTTGAAGGATCAGATTGTGGCATAAACTTAAGTCCTTTCTGTGCTGTTGATTAATAAGAAAGCACTATCATATAATACCACAAATGGAATAATAATCTATTTTTTACCACCAAGAATATATTTCCTATTCTTCTCAGGGTCATGGATAGGTAATATAATATTTAAAATTCCGTTTTTTAGGCTTATACTGGTATTCTCGAGATCAAGATTTTCGCGGATACTGATCTTTCTTGTGAATGCACACTTGAATTTATCAGATACATGATCATGCTTTAAGTTATCCCCTTCAATAACCAAAGTTCGACCTTCAAAATAAATCTTAAGATCATCCTCTTCAAACCCAGCCACAGCGAATTGAACTTGTGCACTTGCATATTCTCCCTTAAGATAACCATCTTCTCCAGCTGGGATCATCTGAACCGACACTGGCGGCTTAGGATCTTCACGAGGAAAGGAATAGAAAAAACGATTGAAAATAGTGTCCAATTCTCTTGTTAGATATACCATAGGTAAAACCTCCTTAATATAATATGTACTTTCTATAAGAAAGCCATAGGATAATAGACACATAGTGTCGTTATTTATAACTATATTGTAGTTTTCTTACCACTCCTTGTCAAGACTTTGCTACTAAAGAAAAAAACGGCGGCCCTGGTGAAGAAAAAAGAGATGCAAAAAAGTTCTTTTTTAAGAAAAGAACATAAAAAAAGACCCCAGGGATCGAATGACCCTGGAGCCAAAAACAAAGGAGAGGATGTAGTGACTATCCTACGAGCTCACTGTAAAAGATAATCACTAAGTAAATATAATATATAAATATCCGCCGAGCAAGAAAAAACGTTAAATAGGGCCGAAAATGAAATAAAATTTTTTTTGAAAAAAGAAAAAAAAGAAAAAAACATATTTTTAGATACCAAAGGAAAAACGAATATAAAATAAAAATATATATTTTAAAGACCTAGTGTTGTGTAGGTACTAGGGTACGTGAGCAATGGAGTTCGGTGCCCCCGGTATCTCTATATAAAAAACGGTTGATTTAATTTCAACCAGAAGGAGTCTATTATGACTATTAAAACAAATGAAGTAATCGAAATCACAATTATTAATCCTGTAAAAGTAGCACTGATGATGCTTGAATCTGCATGTGAAACGATGGGTCTAGCTGATGCATTAGAACCTAACCATGCAGAAGATAAAGCAGTAGCACGTTACCTACGTGTGTTAGCTCAGGATGAAGCAGACATGGCATGTACTACTGTACGTAATGGTGTGTACTAAATAACTATATTGGTACTATGTGTACCAGAAAGAAGGTGTTCTATGTGTATGAATAACAACAACAATAACAACAATGTTAACTTCAATGTATGTAGTAGTACTGACAGTGTTACTACCAGTGTATGCGGATGGTGTGGTACTGACATTACTGATGGTATGGAGTTCTGTAGTGAAACATGTAGGGATATGTGTATAGATGCATACAGAAAAGATATGGCTCTACAGCAGGAGACATACGATGCAGGTATGATAGATGTGATGCAGTGGAAGGACTAGCCAGTAGCTTGCCTGTATGATTACTTAGTATCAGCCACATACATTATCTATGTAGTAGATATACTATAGTAGATAGTGTGTGTGGTAGATACTCTTATCTTAATAACAATTGGTCTTAATAAGGACTGAAATGGGAAAAAATCCCGCAAGCCATATAGGTTTTCTATATAAAAGGCCTATATAGGGGGGTCTATACAAAGCCCCCTTATTACAGCACTATTAAGTGCAAGGAGATAACTATGACTATCAATACAATCAATACAATTAACAACATGATTAACGAAGCATTAGATAACATGTACACAAGTAATGGTAGCAAGCCTGTTGTGTTAGCTGAATCTAAGAAACACCCTGTTATTCGTAAGTATGAACTCCTAGCTGCACAAGCAGTAGAAAACATGTTCATTAAACGCTTTGGCAGTATTAACCTTCCTGAAGGCAACACTGTTCGTGGCTAAAAACGTAACTACAAACAAAGGAGTCTATTATGACAAGTAAAGCAATCCAATCATTTATCACTACATGGGCTACTAGCATGATGGCAGTAGCAAAGAGAACTATTGCAATGGAGAAAGAAGCTTATATAAGCTATGGCTCTGCGAAAACAACTAAACTCGATTTCATGACAGAAGCCGAGTTGGTTAACTACGCATGTGAGAAATTAAGCTCTAAGTATCAAGTACCAATGGTCTAAACAAACACAACAGGGGTATATCCCTAAGGAGAAATGGTTATGAAAAATATAAACAAACTAGTAAGAGTTCTTGTCGGTTCTGCTTGTCACAAAGACGAAAGAGAATACAATGTTGTGTGTTCTCCTATCGACGCCGCTTATACGGAAGGTGTCAAAGAGAAACAATTCAATCCAACGAACATCCTATGTGACTTAATGGAATTAGATGCAGATGAGTTCAAAGTAGATAGAATCTCTGACGAGGAAGGAGAACTAGGATTAATCAACGGAGAAGGTTATCTTAATGATATGTTCCGTATGCACGATGAAGCTGGTATTACCATGCATCAACTTGATGAAGAACGTCAATTAGAACTTGACGAATCACTTCTGATATTGGCTCGTCAATACTTTCGTGAGCATAATGTACCTCGCACTCAATGGAGCTATAAGTTCAATCGGAAAGTAGACTCTCAAGAAGTTAAAGCTGGTAAACGATTAGCAAAACAGATACAAGAACGTATCTTCCAAATGGACAATGAGCGTAAAGAAGTCGAACAAGAAGAAGAAACGGACAATATACGTTCTCACTTCGAAACTCTGCATGATATCTGGGCTGCTAAAGAGAGAGCTCTAGAAACACAACTAACCAAATGGGGATATGATCTCAATGGTAAACAGATAGCTCGTTTATGCGATATGTATAAACGTCTATGGAAAGAGTATCGTAATCCTGAAGTTAAAATTCGTAAGCTGGATAAGAATCCTGCTATTTCTTATTGGTGGTTTGCTAATCTTCGCAAAACCATCTCTATGCACCTATATCTATCTACTAATTCTACATACTGGCAAGAAAAAGCAGAGAAAGATGTAACTAGCTTCCTTAATACCAAAGGTCGTCTTAACAAAGCAGGGACAAACATTCCTGAAAAGTATATCGATATCGAAAGTATCAGTCGTAAAGAAGAACGTCTCTTCTGTGGAGCTGGTAATCCTGAGGATAACTATATCCGTGATTTCGATCGTAAATACTTTGGTTGTGTCGAAGAACGCACTGTTAATACATATACGTTGCCAACTGGTGCAGCTAATGTGGATGTAGCAGATGCTGTTTATGCTTTGTCACGTAATGAAGGTAATCGTAAACTTGCAGCCGAAGAACTTGAGATAAGCTTGTCTACTCTAGATCGTCGTATTAGTAAAGCAAGAGAGATAATCTTAAACTCTACTGTAGTTAATCCAGAACTAGCAGAAGCTATCTCTAAAGCATTATGAAAGGA
>Ga0172381_10002476_pt1 | contig 20378 bp, 19 predicted proteins | sample Leawel6488metaG_FD_119754 | JGI IMG/M metagenome (GOLD analysis project Ga0172381, IMG submission 119754) | Leachate microbial communities from a municipal landfill in Southern Ontario, Canada - Leachate well 64-88 metaG | ecosystem: Engineered > Solid waste > Landfill > Unclassified | place...
ATAAAATCTCCCAGCAGCGGGATTCTCTTAAATCTGGAAATAAATTCATAAGCAGCTCTGCTCTGCTTCCATGAAGCCCTGTCTCTTTTTGGCATGCCCTCATAGTGATTGGCATTTATGACTTTGTCTCCGAATGCGATGTCGCGCAAAGGATATGCAGTTCGCTGATGCCCATAACCCATATCAGCGGCAACAATCCATGCCTGTTTTTTTATTTTTGTTTCCATTATTGCTATACGATGAAAAATGAAAAATTATTCTTTTATTATACCAAATTTATTGAAATAATAGAAAATCCATGGTATATTATTCTTGTTGCGCCCCGCCTGCGCCGTGCAGGCAAAATGGATTGGCGCAAAAGACGGACCTTAAAAACAAGGAAAAACGACATGCGACTGTTTATCTACTGTTCGGACCCTAGAGAAGAAGCCAATCTGGAATTAAAAATCCAGCATAAGCTCCTTTATTCTCCAAACGAGAGAATTGTGAGGCTGGCCGATTACGGCTATCCAATGGTCTTGGCTCATCCAATAGCTTTTAATCACGGAGCAAATTGGCTGATGGAACAAATTAGTTTTACGATCAGAAAATTTCGGCCAGAACAGGTCGTTTCTGTCGGGCACGATTGCGGATGGTACAAAGAATCAGTATTTACTTCCGGCATCAGTCTTTCTGAAAAAAAACGAGATATCTTGCGCATCCACAAAATGCTGTTGCGTCGCCACCCAGACCAGGATATCAAATCGTTTTTCGACGCCAGCGCCGGAAATTATTTTGACTTCGAATCATTGGCCTGCTGACATTTCCGCCCATAAAGATTATATCCGCCCCCTAAATTATGGCTGGGCGGATTTTTTTTAAAATTTTCTGACAAATTTTTGGTGCAAATATTTTGTCAAAGCAATTATCGGCAAATACAAAACAATCAGCCAAATCCAATGCACATTTTCAAAAGTTTTAATCGCCCAAGGCTGGCTGAAAAAATTTATCACCCATAAAAAGTATTTCAACAAAATATAGCATGGCACTGACAAAATCCAACCCAGCCAACTCCAAAAAATTCCGGCAAAAGATAAAACAAACCCAAAAACCATCAGCCAATAAACCACGGGCAAAACCAGCAGATTCGTAATCGGAGCCACCAGGGAAATGTTGCCAAAATTATAAAGCATCACTGGCAAAGTAAAAATCTGCGCGGCAAAAGTTGTTGAAATAATTTTCAGCAATTCTCCGCCATGGCCTTTTGTAAAAATTTTTATCATTGCTGTAATCGGCGGTTCCAAAAAAATCAGGCCGATTACCGCCAAAAATGAAAGTTGAAATCCAACGTCATAGGCCAAGAGCAAAGGATTAAAAATCAGCATTGCAGCGCCGGCCAGCACAACCGCCCGCACCCCGAAACTCTGCCTGCCGATTTTTTGCGCTGTCAGATATAGCCCTCCCATAATTCCGGCCCTCACTCCCGATGCCGGCAGGCCGGTAAAAACAACGTATAAAAAAATAATAATGAGCGCAATCCAAAAAGCATCGCCTCTTTTGAGTCCGAACCAGATTAACAAAGACATGATCAGGGCGCTCAATATTACAACGTGAGTTCCTGAAACCGCGATGATATGGCGGAGGCCGGTTGCGTTCAACTTTGTTTTTAAGTCATCAGACATCGCCCCGTTGTCCCCCAAAATCGTGCCTTCCAAAATCGACGACTCGGGCGGAGAAAAACTGTACTGAATACTATGTCTTATCTTTTGCTTCAACCATAAAATCATAGAATAAATCCTCTCAAATGTGCTAAGTCTGACCTCACTCACATTTTCGCCAAGTTCGTTCAATTTGGTTATTTTTGGATAAAACATAACAGAATAAATCCCATCTTTCATTAAATAATTTTTATAACTAAAATCTTCAGTTTCCCGCGGCGCTTCCAATTTTCCAGAAATTTCAATCGAATCCAGATAATTATACTTTGGGTGAATATTTGTTGTCACCAAAACCGTACTACTGCCGGCGCTTATCTTTAAATTTTGGTAATCGTCGCGCTCGTCCGGCTCGCCGGAAATTATACCCCGCAAAACTTCTTCCGTTCCGTTTAATTTTCTTAATTGGTCATTTTCAATGCTAAATTCTGTAATCTGCATTCGCAAAATTCCAATCGCAAAAAACAAAATACAAAATCCAAAAACATAAGCCCGTTGCAGTGTCATTCCCGCGAAAGCGGGAATCCATTTCGCTCTTTTTTCAATGGATTCCCGCTTTCGCGGGAATGACAACAAACTCAACATAATCAATCCAACTCCCAGCAACAAAAAACCGCAGACAAAAATCTGCTGTATTTTAAAAACAGATTCAGCAAAAATTCCGATTGCAAAAGAAATGCACAAAAAGAAAAGAATTTTAGATGGCGTCAGATTCTGGCCTTGCATTCCTTAAAATGCGGCGAAATTTCTTTCGCAATTTCTACTAAAAATTTTTTTTCAAACGGCCTTGTTTTTTCAAATTCAGGATCAATGGTTTTTTCTGCTCTGAAATTTTGCAGATAATACTTTACATTTTTACCGCCTATCCATTCTGCAATTTCCACAAAATCCTCTTTTAAATGGATTCCTGGTACTGCTGTTGTTCTAAACTCAAAATCAATATTTGACTTTTTCAAAAATTCCACGCTTTCTTGAATGTCCGTAAATTTTACCCCTTCGCCTAATATTGAACTATAAATTTTATTGGCTGGAGCCGCTTTTATGTCCATGGCCACATAATCTATCAACCTTGCCTGCGCTAAATCCTTCAACATTTGCGGGTTTGATCCATTTGTATCTAGTTTAACAAAATATCCTAACTGTTTAATCTTTTCTATAAACCGAGGCAGTTCTTTGTGGACTGTCGGTTCTCCTCCGCAAATAACAACGCCTTCAAGTTTCCCTTGCCTTTGGCGCAAAAAATCAAAAAATTCCTGCTCTGAAATCCTTGGTTGTTTTGCAATTTTCACAGGCAAAACTAATTCCGACGAATAGCACCACGGACACCTAAAATTACACACAGCCAAAAAAACTACGCAGGCAATCTTACCCGAATAATCTATCAATGTTGTTTTTTGCAACCCCGCAATTATCATAAATTAAATTTAATTATTTTTTATTCTCTGTCTGTTTAATAAAATATTTTAACTGTTCAAGATCAGATGCTAAACCTCTGGCCGATTGTCCTCGTATTTGTTCAGCACTTCCTAAATATACTCTTCTTATTTCTTCAACAACTCGTTCTTTGTAATGAAATGCATTAAATACTTTTGAAGGAACGACAATTTGAGTCGGAGACTCTCTCTTGTTTTTATAATCGCCACTTCTTTGTTGGACAGAGGCATCTTTTCCGCCATCTACGAGCCAACCATTCCCAACTATAAATCCTTTTGAAAATAGCTCTTTTTCTAATTTTTTGAAGCTTTTCCAGTCATCATCATTTTCTACAGATTTATCAATTTGTTTTTCAACAAGATCAGCGACTATTTCAATCTGCCTTTTATCTTCATCAGTTAAGTTTACCTCTTTTCCAAAATTTGCACCCATTTTTGAACATTTTTTCGTGATTTCGTTAAGCCGTTCTCTATCATAGGGCGGTTCCGCTTCCTGTTTTGTTTCTGGTGCTTCTTCTGAATTTTCTTTTTTTTGAGAAGTTTCTGATTTATGAGTATCAAAAACACCTCTTGCTTCTTTTTCTCTTTCTTCTTGAAAAACCCCTTCCAAATATTTTCTGTGCTCTTCTATCTTTTCTTTGTCTTCTTTTTCCAGCCTTGCTTTTTTTGATGCTAAACTTTCTTTTAATATGTTCTTTTCCCCGTCGGCTCCGACTATGGCGGCCTCATAGTCTCCACTTTCTCCCTTTTCAACGACAAATTGTTCTCCCTCTTTTATTTCATAAGTTTTTCCGTCGGGAGATTTTACGCTGTTTTCTCTTTGCCGGCCATCTTTGCCCCGTGCTATTTTGGGTTGCCAAAGAGACCATTCCGGAACAGGGCCAGCGCCAGTGGGCCTGTTTCTTCCTTCTAAATTTTTCTCTGGTTGCGGTTCCTGACTTTCCGTATTAAATTGTTCGGGTGACTTTGGCATACTTTTTTAATGTAATTTTATCAATTTTAATAATACGAAAGATGCTGTCTTGGACAGCTTTTTTGTTTATTCGTCTTCGATACTATCGGCATATAATTTTTGACCTTTCTTTGATTGAAATATTCTAAATTAAAATCCATATATTCAAATATATCAAAAAATCGCCCTGTAATAAAGCGATTTTTTATTTTTTACGCTGCGGTTTTTATTTCTTCTTTTTTTAAAACTTCTTTGGGAACTGCAACCGGAGGACAAGCGAATTCCTTTCTTTCTTTGTATTCTTCTTGCTTGCCTTTGTGCCATTGATTTACAGGCCTTATGTAGCCCACAACCCTTGAATAAACCTCACATGGCTGTTTTATTGTGCACTGCGGACATTCAAAATGTTCTCCGGAAATATATCCATGGACAGGACAGATTGAAAATGTCGGAGTAAGCGTAATATATGGCAAACTGTAATTCTCAAAAATCTTTTTAACTAAATTTTTTGCAACATCAGAATCGCTGATTTTTTCTCCAAGAAAAATGTGCAAAACCGTTCCGCCGGTATACTTTGTCTGCAAGTCGTTTTGCAATTCCAGGGCCTCAAAAATATCGTCTGTATAACCAACGGGCAACTGGCTGGAATTGGTGTAAAACGGAACCTCGGCAGTGCCGGCAGTGATAATATCTGGGTATTTTTCTTTGTCGGTTCTTGCCTGCCTATAACTTGTGCCTTCATCCGGGGTTGCTTCAAGATTGTAAAGGTTTCCGGTTTCCTCCTGAAACTTTACCATAGTGTCGCGCATAAAATCCAATATTTCCAAGGCAAATTTTTTGCCTTTCTCTGTGGTGACGTCTTCTCCCAAAAAATTAAGCAAAGCCTCGTTCATTCCGCAGATTCCAATGGTTGCAAAATGGTTGCCGAAATAAGAATTTCTCAAAGTTTTTACATCTTGCAGATAATGGCGAGAATAAGGATAAAGCCCCTTTTCCATAAAATCGTCCAAGGCCTTTCTCTTGATTTCAAGGGATTCCTTTGCTAATTCCATTAAATGCCCAAGCCTTTTGAAAAATTCCGTTTTTGTTTTTGAAAGGTATCCGATTCTTGGCAAGTTTACCGTTACCACACCGATTGATCCTGTTTTTGGAGACGATCCAAACAATCCTCCGCCTCTCTTATACAATTCTCTGTTATCCAGCCTCAGCCTGCAACACATTGACCTTGCGTCGTCAGGGCTCATGTCAGACTGTATGAAGTTTGAAAAATAGTTGATTCCGTATTTTGCGGTTGCATCCCACATGGCTGATAAAGCGGGATTATTCCAGTCAAAATCCTTGCCAACGGAAACAGTTGGAATTGGAAAAGTAAACGGCCTGCCGGAGGCGTCTCCCTCCATCAATCCCTCGTAAAAAGCCTTGATAAACATATTCATCTCCTCCTGAAACTCTCCATAAGTTTCATTCTGCACCTCGCCTCCGATGATTACCGGTTGCTTTGCCAAGTGCGACGGCGGTTTGATATCCAGAGACACATTCAAAAACGGGGTTTGAAATCCCACGCGCGTAGGCACCATGCAGTTATACAAAAATTCCTGCATGGATTGCTTGACCTGTTTGTAGTTTAGATTGTCGTATCGGATAAACGGAGCCAGCAAAGTATCGAAGTTTGAAACTGCATTTGCTCCGGCGGTCTCGCCCTGCAAAGTAAAAAGCACATTAACCAACTGCCCCAAGGCCGTTCTGAAATGTTTCGGCGGCCTGCATTGGATTTTTCCCGACACTCCTCCAAATCCCTTTACTAGAAAATCGTACAAATCCCATCCAGCGCAATAAGGGGCCAACAATTCCAAATTATGAATATGAAAATCCTCATTGGCGGCAGCATCGCGAATTTCCTTAGGATAAATTTTATTAAGCCAATATTTTTTTGAAATAAACGATCCCACATATTGATTCAGTCCCTGCAAAGAAAAAGTCATATTTGCATTCTCTTTGACCTGCCAATCGATTTCCTTTAAATAACTATCAATTTTTTCCGATGACTCATCTGATACTTTGGCTGCCTCTCTGATGGACCTTCTCTGTTCTCTATAAAGAATGTATGCCTTTGCGGTATCAACCAAATCTTCCAAAATCAGCGACTCTTCAACAATATCCTGAATCTGCTCAATGGTTGGAATTTCCTCTTTTTTAAATCTTCTGTTGAGCAGCTTTACAACCCTCTCAGCAACTTTTGCCGATTCCTTGCCATCGCCTTGATTTGCCGCAATGATCGCCTTGTGGACAGCACTCTCAATTTTGTCTAAATCAAAAGCAACTACTCTGCCATCTCTTTTTTGGATTTTTTCTATATGATTTTTTGCTTTGACTTCTGCTTCCATGGGACAAAAAAAGGCATTTTGGTTTTTTAATTAAATTTGCTGATTGCAAACTTAGAAACAAAATTTGCAGACAGCAGATTTATTTAAAATGCCTTTCCTACTTAATTATTTTTTATTTTAAAACTTCGATTACTATATTTTACTCCGCTAAAAATCCATGTCAAACGCGTTTTCTGTGGAAAACTAAACAACATCTCCCACTTTTGGCCTTTTACATAGAATCAAACAACAAAAAACCGCCAATAGTCAATAATATTAACGGTTTTTCTTTGTTTTTTTAAATATCTTCAGCAGTTTTAAAATATTTTCTAAAACTTTGTCGCAATTACAGAAATCTTCAATTCTCCCTTTTTTAATGAACTGTCTTTTACTGCTCCAAAAATTATTTGCGCTTTTGGATCAACATTTTTTGTGATTATTTCTGCGGCTTTGGAAATTTCATTAAGTGTGACATCGTTGCCAAAAACAGAAAACAAAACTCCTTTTGACCCCTTGATTGAAAAATCCAGCAACGGAGAATTAATTGCCGATATGGCCGCCTGCACCGCCCTATCCTGCCCCGTTGCCTTGCCAACCCCAAACAATGTACTTCCAGAATCTTTCAAAATTGAAACAACTGAGGCAAAATCTATATTTATGATTCCCGGAACCAAAATCAAATCCGTAATTCCCTGCACCGCTTCTCGCAGAACATCGTCGCAAATCTGGAAGGCATTGGATACTGTTGTTCTTTCGTCTATGACTTTTAAAAGTTTATCATTGGAAATTATCAAAAGCGAATCAACATTGCCTTTTAAATTTTCCAAGGCCTTTTGAGCAATTTTTCTGCGCTGCTCTCCTTCGAAAGAAAATGGCATGGTTACTACTGCGATTGTCAAAATCCCAAGTTCTTTTGAAGCTTTTGCAATAACCGGAGATGCTCCCGATCCCGATCCTCCGCCCAATCCGCAAGTTATAAAAACCATATCGGCACCCTTGATGCTTTCAGAAACTTCTCCAATATCTTCTTCCGCAGCAAGTTTGCCCAGATTCATGTCCATTCCGGTTCCTAATCCGCGAGTTGTATTTTTACCGATGAGAATCTTTTTTTGAGCCTTGCAAAAATGCAAAGCCTGCGCATCTGTATTTACTCCGATCAATTCAACCTGCTGAATATCAAACTTGGCCATTCTTGAAATAGTATTTGACCCAGAGCCTCCCACCCCCACTATTTTAATTTGAGGATTCATTTTTTTTAAAAACGAGATTATACCGTAAAAGACGCAAGCCTTTCAGGATTGCCCGTTGTGAGTTAATTTTTAAAACCTATCAGGGGATGAACGGCTTTAAAAGTTTTTTGAAAAACCTTGCAATGGCCGCAAAAAATCCCTCGTCGTCTATTATACCCGTCTCCCGATCATTATCAATACCCAGGGCTAATCCTGCAACAGTCGCCAGGCTAGGATCATCGGGAAGACCTTCTATTTTTTGCGGTATGCCTATGATGCAATTTAATTCCAAAGTCTCTTTTGTGAGTTCTTTTATTTTTGGAAGTTTTGATCCGCCGCCGGTTAAAACCACTCCCGCCGGAAGCATTTTGTGCTTGCCGATGCTCTTTAACTCCTTCTGCACCAAATCTAAAATTTCAGAAACTCTTGGCTCGATGATATCAACCAAATCTTTCTTATTAAACGACAAAGAATCAGACTTTTCAAAAATCTCTATTTTTTTGCCGCCCGAACTTTTTTCTTTTTGGGATTCTTTTTCTTTTCTGTCGAAAACGCATGTGCCATGCTGTTTTTTTATGGATTCGGCGGTTGCCATATCTGTTTTCAGGCCAATGGCAATATCCTTTGTAATGCTCAGCGACCCGATTGGAAATATGGCCAGATGCACCAAGTTTCCATCTTCAAAAACAGCCAGCGAAGTTGTTTCATGGCCTATGTCTATCAAAGCCACTCCCAGTTCTTTCTGTTGAGGAGTTAAGACTGCTTCGGCGGCCGCCATCGGCGAAGCAATGACGTCATGCGTTTGTAATTTTGCGCCCCAAACTGCGTTGGTCAAATTGGTAAAATACTGCTGGAAGTAGCACAAAAGCAAAACTTTCGCCTCCAGCCTCACTCCGGTCAAATCCACAGGATTTTTTATTCCGCCACGGCCATCAATAATAAATTCCTTGGAGATTGTTTCCAAAATTTCATCGTTGCCGGAAATGTTTATCGCTTTTGTGGCTGCCAAAACCCTATCCCTGTCATCAGGAGAAATTCTTTGATCGGCTCGGGAAACAGAAATAATCCCGTCTGATGGCGTCACATAAACATGATTTCCTCCGATGTTTACCGCCACCGAATTTATCTTTCTACCGCATTCCCTTTCTATCTCGGCCACTGCCAACTGAATAAGTTTTGTAACCTCGCCAACATTTTCTGATTTGTCGATTGCCCCGCGCCTCACTCCGAATGAAGGAACTTCGGCATAAGCCAAAACCTCATAGGAATTATCCTTTTTTTCTATCGCCAAACACTTGATGCTATTGGTTCCTATGTCTAAACCCGTAAAAATGTTGCCCTTGGACATTTAATTTATATTTTTGATAAGTATAAATCCTGTTTTTTCTCCATTATCACCGCCTCTTTTTCTGTTTTTTCGTGGTCATATCCCAGCAAATGCAGAATCCCATGCACAAAAACTTTCATCATTTCCGCCCTGACAGTCATGCCGTATTTTTTTGCATTTCCTTTCACGACTTCCGGACAAATTACAATCTCCCCGAGATAATTTCCGTCTCCTAACGAAAATGACAGAACATCGGTAGCCTTGTCCTTTTTTCTGAAGTTTTTATTAAGCCTTTGTATTTCCTTTTTGCCAACAAAAGCCAGCGATAATGTTTTTAATACTTTATTTTCGCCCCTTAACACAATTTTTGCAACTGTGGAAAACTCTTTTTCATCCGCTCGAAATTTTGTGAGATTATTTATTTCTATCATTTATCTATTTTACACCATTTTCACCAAAGGGGAAAATCTTTTACACCAAGTTGACACAAAACAAAACGTCCTATCGGCTTCCAGGACGTTCCTTAACAATGATTTGCTATAAAATATTTTTGACGTAAACTTTTATTCTTTCATAATCATGATTAGGTTTTTCGCTTTTCGTATATAACTCTAAAAATTCGATTATATCGCTACCGCAATGAAAGGCATAAATAATTCTCAAAGAAGACCCTTTTAGATAGCGACAAAATAATCTTGCTTTTATAATTGAGCACTCCCCGTTTTTTGTAATTAGATTAAAATGCTTGCCAGTTCCTAACGGCTCGGCAGACACAACCTTTTTAAACTGTCCGATATCATCAAATAGCGACTTATATTTTTTGGAAAGACGCTTAAATTCTTTTGAAAATTCGGACAATTCTCTAAAATTCATCGGCATAACTTCTTACTGAATACTTCTCGTCTCTGTAGAAAACTGTTTCGTAATCAATTTTTTCTCCGTCTTGGTGAACCCTAAAAGGAATGTCTTGGTGAGAGTAATCGCGAATTTCGCTCGCACTTTTATCTGAAAGCCGGTTTAATACGTCATCTATATGCCCTATCTCCCGAGCGGATAAAATATTAAGATCCGGTTTTCTTAATGGGAGATATTTTTTTTGGTCAAATCTAAAATATTTACTCCTCACCTCTTCTATCTCATTTTTTTGCTTCATATCATCTACAACCTTTTTAAATTCGCACGGAGTAGGCCCATAGTGATTTTTTATATAAGTAGCCCCGATAATCTGTTCTTCATATTTTTCATAATAATCAAAATCTATAAAATAAAACAATTTATTTAAAACGCTTTCTCCAATATTCGGCTTATTGCCAACTTTTGTCAGCACATAAAGAAGAATTTCCTTGAACTTTTTTAAATTTTTTTGCGGAATGCTTATTCTTATTTCCTCTTTATCGCTATTCTTTTTTGAGTCTTTTTCTATTTTTATGATAATTGAATTTTCATGGCCTTCTAAAAAATCTTCCACAGGAATGCTAAAAATTCCAGCTAACTTTTTAGCCTCGGTAACGGTCTGGTCTCTTTCTCCTTGTTCTATCTGAATATAAGTTGGGCGGGAAATGTCCAGTTCCGATGCTAAAAATTCCTGTGTTAAATTGTGCTCTTTGCGTAATTTTTGAATGAATTTAGAGAGCATATTTTTGTTTGTTATCTAATTCCAGTTTAATCTATGTAAAACTATTTGTCAATACTTATGTAAATAACTTTTACAATAGATGAGGGTAGTGCCAGCGAATTCAGAGGTGGTAAGTTATCCATTTGTCTTTTAAAATATCTGTGGCACAAGCGCAGATTGCCACTACCGTTCAAAAAACTTTGCGTAATCGTAATAAAAAACGGCGCTTGCCGTTTTTTTTCTTTTATTTCAACAGTAATTCTTTTATAATTTTGCTTACTTGTGATCCCTCGGCGCGGCCTTTTACTTTTGGATTTAAATCGGCCATCACCTTTCCCATGTCTTTTATTTCCTTGGCTCCCAATCTCTCTATTGATTCGGCAGCCAGTTGCCTGATTTCATCCTGGCTAAGTTGTTCAGGCAAATATCTTTGCAAAACTTTGATTTCGCTTTCTTCTCTTTCCGCAAGTTCAGGCCTCTTACCCTGATTGTACAGCACAATAGCATCTCTGCGTTTTTTAATTTCCGAAGAAATGGTTTCTACAATTTCGTCGTCGCTGAGTTCTGATTGTACCTGCAAATCAGCCTCTGCAATTCCCTGTTTTTCTTTTACAATCTTAAAACGTTTTTCCTTTTCCCTTGTAGCAACCGCAGCCAAAAGTATGCGCAAAGTACCCAAAGTCATTTGGTCTCCTGCTTTTAATGATTCTTTTACAGCCTCTTGTATTTGTTGCTTTAACGCCATAACGAATCTGATTATTTTAATGTTTTATCTTGGCTTGGCCAATTTTTCCTCCTTTCTCTTTTCGATTCTCAATTCCACTCTTCTCAGGGCTGATCTCTTTTTTGCCAAAGCGGATTTGGCTCTTTTATGAAATTGGTTTCCTCTTACTTGTAGCAAAACACCCGATTGTCTCACAACCTTAGTAAATCTGTGGGCTAAATTCTGCGATGTTTCTTTTTCTTTTCTTTTGACTTGTACTGCCATCTTAATATTTTTTATCTTAATAATTTTTATTTTAACTTTTTGATAATTTTTTATCTTTTTTGCCGTCTTTTAATTGCTTCAATTTTTCTTTCATTTCTTCAACCACCTTGTCCAACTTGATTTCCTTCTGCTCACCAGATTCCATATCGCGCAAAGTGATAAATTCCTCCAATGCTTCTTTCTGTCCAAAAATTAAAACCCATTTTGCTCCCATTTTGTCGGCTGACCTCATTTGAGACTTTAAAGAATCTTTGGTAAATGATTCTGCGACCGGAATTTTGGCCGATCTGAATTCTTCAAACAATTTTAAACTTTTCCTTTTTGCCAACTGGCCCAACTGAGCCAAAAAAATCTGAGGTTCTTCCTGTTTTGAGCCGACTTTCATTTCCCTTTCCTTCATCAAGCCCATAATCCTTTCGATTCCCCCTGCCGCTCCGCAAGCCGGAGTGTCTCTGCCTCCCAGCATCCTTGCCAAGCCGTCGTATCTTCCCCCGCCAATCAGCGTTCCCTGCGATTGACCGAAATCCGACATGTCAACAATTTCGAAAACCGTCTTTGTGTAATAATCCAGTCCGCGGACAAGGTACGGATTCAGTTCGTAAGGCAACTCCAATTCGTCCAAAAATTCCAAAACCTGTTTGAAGTGGCTGTGGCACGATTCACAGAGATGGTCGATTGTCTGTGGCGCGCCGGCTTTGACTTGCTGGCATTTTTCTTCTTTGCAGTCGAGGATCCTAAGCGGATTGTCTTTCAGCCTTTTTTGGCAATCTGCACACAAGGAGGACTTTCTTGATCTCAGGTAACTTGTTAAAATTTTTCTGAAATACGGCCTGCACTCGGAATCTCCGATGGAATTAACCTGAATTTTTATGTTCTTAAATCCCAATTCTTTGAGAACATCATAACTCATTTGAATTATTTGTCCATCGATTGAAGGATTTTTTTCCCCGATGGCCTCAAAACCAAACTGGTGAAACTGCCTGTATCTGCCGGCTTGTGGCCTTTCATACCTAAAAAACGGGCCTTCATACCAAAGTTTGACCGGTTGAGGCAAGTTGTGCATTCCATGCTCCAAATAACTTCGCATCACAGGAGCGGTTCCTTCCGGCCTTAGGCAGGCATTATCGCCTCCCTTTGTTTTGAAAACATACATCTCTTTGCCCACAATATCGGTTTCCTCACCAATCGATTTTGTAAAAACATCAGCCATTTCCACTATCGGAGTTTCTATTTTTTGAAAGGTATAGTAGTTGGCGATTCCCTCAATGGATTTTTGAATCCTTTTAAAATAGATCTGGTCTTCGGGCAGAACATCGTGCATTCCGGTTAAAGTTTGAAATTTTATTTTGCTCATAACTAAACTCTATTTTATTTTTTAGTAAGAAGGCGCGGAAACTGCCGTGATTTCCGTTACCGGATAAAGCCTTAAAAATGCCTTACCGATTATATTTTTTACGGGCACAACGCCCCATGATCTGGAATCATAAGAATAAGTTCTGTTATCGCCGAGCACAAAATATTCTCCGTCTTTCAGGGTTATTGTGGTATCGCCATAGGTTTTTAGGTCGCTGGGCAGATAACTTTCGCTCAAAACAACTTTTTGGCCGTCGATTTTTGTGACAGAAATGCTTCCGTTTTCAACAACGACCGATTCTCCCGGCAAACCGATTACCCTTTTGATAAACCTCTGGGATTCGTCTTTTGGATATTTAAATACAACCACGTCTCCTCTTTGTGGAGATGCAAATCTGTAAGAAATCTCGTTTACTATCAGATAGTCGCCCGACTCAAAATTGGGAGACATTGATTCCCCCTTTACGATAAACGGCTGAAATAGAAAATAGCGGATTGGCAAAACTATCACCAAGGCCACTATCGCTATTTTAAAAATCTCAAAGCAGAAAGAAAGGACTTTTTTAAATCCCTTTTGTTCTGGTTGCTTGTCTAAAACACTATTATCTTCCATAAAAATGTATTTATAATATGCTGTTATTTTATCATACTTTTAACAATGAAGCAAGTCTGGCCTGCCGATAAAAAATAGGCCCGAACAAGTTGTTCGGGCCCTGCAAAAGGGTCGGATATATCCGCGTGTGCTATGCGGCAGTTCGCTGCCGTTGCCTCTTGCGAACCTGGCGGACGAGTTTGCGGGTGATCTCAAATCCGATGAATCTATCGGAAAAATCGAAACAAACATCTTCCGGATTGCCTTGGTGACGCTCAACAAACTCTCTCTGTTCGGCGTTCAATCTTTCCGTATTATAGATAACCGTCGTCTTTTTCCGCAGCATTCTAAATTCCTTTTAGATAATCCTTTGCTGACAAATAAAGTGCCTCTTCTCTAAATCCGCACAATGGATGGCTACGGGCCACTATGCCATAAAAACCTCCTTTCTGCTGTTTGATAAGAAAGAACTAATTTGAATTATAACCGCTGAAAACTTTTTTGTCAACTCTACAATTAAAATATAAAAGTGATAAAGTAATATAAACAAACTGGAATCAAATCATGGCAATAATAATCGGCCTGGGAAATCCCGGCCAGCAATACAAAAACACAAGGCACAACGTGGGATTTATGGCAGTTGATGAACTGGCCGTGGCAAACGGCTTTCCAAAATTTGGGTTGCAAAAAAAATCCGAATCTTTGGTTTCCGATGGGTCAATCGGCGGCATAAAAGTTTTGTTGGCAAAACCTCAAACTTTTATGAATGAGTCTGGCAAGGCAGTCCAGAAACTTTTACAAAACCGGCCGGAAGCGCAAGTGATTGTAATTCACGACGACATTGACCTGCCCATAGGAGAATTGAAAATCGTAAAAGGGCGAGGGTCTGCCGGCCACAAAGGCGTTGAATCTGTAATCAGATCTATCGGCAACGAAAACCTCGTTCGCATACGCATCGGCATCAACAGCCAGTCAGACCCAAAAGCAATGGACGTGGTGCTGAAAAACTTTTCGGCGGCAGAAAAAGAAAATGTAGATCAAGCAATTAAAAAATCAACAGCCGCAATTAAAACAATTTTGGAAGACGGCATAGACAAAGCCATGAATGAGTACAACTAACAGAGCAAGCCAAATACTGATAGCAGCGATTACCCCCTACTTTTTGGAAAAGGAGTTTTTTTGGTTTGAGGAAAATTTAAAAGAACTTCTGCATGCGCAGAAAACCCAGTCATTTTTTCAAGACAATCTTATTTTTCTGGAAAAAGGGCAAAAATTTAATTTCTCCCAGTTTACCAGGAAACTGGACGAGATGGGATACGAAAGAGTTTTCAAGGTGCAGGATCCCGGTGAATTTTCCCAACGCGGAGGGATTATCGAGGTGTTCCCCATAAACTCAGAACATTCTGCAAGAATCGATTTTTTGGGGAATGAGGTTGACTCAATAGAAACCTTAAACGTCAAAGTTGAAGATGAAAAAAAGTCAAAGAGTCTTTTAAAGAAAAAACTTTCATCGCAAAAAGTGTTCTCAGATTTGAAGGGCTTAAAGCCCGGAGACTTTTTGGTGCATCTGGATCATGGTATTGGAAAATTTTTGGAAATCAAGGAATTTAGCATGCCCGATTCTCAACCACAAAAATATTATGTTTTGGAATACGACAAGCAAGACAGGCTCTATGTGCCGTTGGGATTAGAAAGGAAACTGTCCCGATATGTAGGATTTTTAGATCCAAAAGTTTCAAGGCTCGGATCCTTGATCTGGCAAAAAACAAAACGCAAGATAAAAGAAGATGTTGAAAAATTTGCAAAAGAACTGCTCAAAATTTACGCCGAAAAAGAACTTGCCAAACGATCCCCTTATCAGACCGACAACGACATGGAATTTCAATTGCGCGCCGGATTTGAGTATGAGGAAACTCCCGACCAATTACAGGCCATAGAGGACATTAAAAAAGATTTGGAAAAGACAAAACCCATGGACAGGATTATCTGCGGCGACGTGGGATTTGGCAAAACAGAAGTGGCCTTGCGCACAGCCATGCTGGCAGCCGCCAACAACAGACAAACAGCCCTTATTTGCCCAACCACGATTTTGGCCAATCAGCATTACAATTTTTTTAAAAAACGTCTGGAAAAACTCCCCATAAGAGTTGCCCTGATGTCCAGACTGCAAAAAAAACTGGAGCAGAAAAAAATTCTAAATGATCTGTCCGACGGCAGAATTGATATTCTTATCGGCACGCATAGAATTTTGTCAAAAGACATAAAATTTCCAAACTTGCAACTGTTGATTATAGACGACGAGCAACGATTCGGGGTAAAACAAAAAGAAAAACTGCGCGAAATAAAACCATCGCTTGATGTTCTGAGTTTGTCGGCTACTCCTATTCCGCGCACCATTTACCTGGCAATGTCGTCATTTAAAAGTATAAGTATGATACAGACTCCCCCGCAAGGCAGGCAGGCTGTTAAAACAAAAGTATTGCCTTACAACGCAAAACTCGTCAAAAAGGTAATCAATGCCGAACTAAAACGCAAAGGCCAGATTTATTATCTGCACAATAAAATCCAAACTATCGACAAAACAGCAGTCGAAATCAAAAAACTGGCTCCGCGCGTCAAGGTCGGAATCGTTCACGGTAGGATTCCCGAGGATAAATTATTAAAAATTATGGACGACTTCCAAAAAGAAAAAACCAACCTCTTGCTGGCAACCACGATTATTGAAAATGGAATCGATATGCCCAAGGTCAACACTATTATAATAGAAGATGCAACCAAATTTGGACTTTCTCAGGCTCATCAAATCCGCGGCAGAGTTGGCAGATCTCACACCGAAGGATACGCTTACTTTATGTATGATCCCAAACTTCTGACCCCACTAGCAAAAGATAGGCTTGATGCTTTGGCCGATGCGCAAGAACTCGGATCAGGATACCGCATCGCCATACGCGATATGGAACTCAGAGGAGCCGGCAATATATTGGGCAAAGAGCAATCGGGCACCATTAACAAAATCGGATTAAACTTGTATTCCCAAATTCTCTCTGAGGCCGTAGAAAAACTCAGGCAATAAAAACAATTTGATGCTGATAAAAAGTCTTAAATTTCAAAATTTTTGTTTTTTTATGTTATATAAATTTAGATTTGTATAACATTGCATTCGGAAAAAATAAAAACAAGTTTTCTCTTTTATTCCCCACTTGTGTTATAGTTAAAAAAACGTTTTTAAAATGGATGAAATCAAGCAAATTAAAATTGACGATGAAGGATATCCAGAATCTTTAAAAAAAATCGGCAGTCCGCCAAAAGTTTTATATTGTCGCGGAATCCCGCCGAAAGAGAAAGAAACTTTATTCGCTATGGTCGGCACACGCCACCCAACTCCCTACGGACAACAGGCATCTTTACAGATTGCCGGAGAATTGGCAAATCAAGGGATAATCATTGTTTCCGGACTTGCTCCGGGAATTGACACATTCAGCCACAAAGCCTGCATTGAAAATAAAAAACGGACTATTGCTGTGCTTGGCACTGGCATTGATGAAAAATCAGTTTATCCGCAGACAAACTTGCTTTTATCCAGAAAAATTGTAGAATATGGCGGATGCTTGATTTCTGAATTGCCGCCGGGAACCAAAGGGTCAAAGTTTTCCTTTCCGAGGCGAAACAGAATAATTTCCGGATTATCGTCAGGCGTGCTGATAGTAGAAGCCAAGGAAAAATCAGGCTCGCTGATAACTGCGGAATTCGCCATAAAACAAAACAAAAAACTTTTTGCCGTTCCGGGCCAGATTTATTCTTTAAATTCCGCAGGTACAAACAAACTTATAAAGAACGGACAGGCATTGCTTATTGAAAATTCAAACGACATTTTGAAAGAACTGAACTTAGAACAACTGGAAATAATTCAGTCAAAAACCGCGCCGGACAGCGAAGAAGAAAGGCTGATCTTGGATATACTAAAAAACGGCGCGTTAGATATAGACAAAATAATAGAAAAAACAAAATTAAAAACCTCGCTTGTTGCCTCAACTCTTGCCTTAATGGAAGTTTCCGATAAGGTGAGAAACCTGGGCAGCAACACCTACTCACTGAATTAAAAAACTAACCGTTAAAAATTAAAAATAAAAATGAAATTAATTATCGTAGAAAGCCCGACCAAGGCTAAGACAATCCAAAAATTTTTAGGGAAAGACTTTGAAGTAAGGTCGTCTTTTGGTCACGTAAGGGATTTGCCGAAATCAAAACTTGGAATCGACGTTGAAAAGAATTTTGAGCCTGAATATATAATTCCGACCAAGGCCAAAAAAGTGGTTTCCGAGCTAAAAAAAGAGTCCGCCAAAGCAGATCAAACTATCCTGGCAACCGACGAAGACCGCGAAGGAGAATCCATTGCATGGCATTTGAAAGAGGCCTTGAAACTGGAAGACCCGGAAAGAATTGTTTTTCACGAAATTACAAAGCCTGCTATTGAAAACGCCTTGCAAAATCCGCGCAAGATAGATTTTAATTTGGTTGACGCGCAGCAGGCTCGCAGAGTTTTAGACAGGATAGTAGGATACAAACTCTCCCCCTTTTTGTGGAAAAAAGTATCAAAAGGGCTGTCAGCCGGCAGGGTGCAGTCTGTGGCGGTCCGGCTTGTGGTTGAAAAAGAAAATGAAATCAAAAATTTTGTGGCGCAGGAATATTGGAGCCTCGAAGCGCTGCTTAAAAAATTAGGCAGGGAATTTTCTGCCAGCCTTTCCAAAAAAGACGGAAAGGCCATAGACAAACTGGAAATAAAAAACAAAGAGGAGGCCGACAAAATCCTAAGCGAATTGGAAAACGCAGATTACGTTGTCAAAAATGTAGAAAAAAAACAAACTAAAAAATATCCTGCGCCGCCATTTACAACCAGCACTTTGCAGCAGGCCTCATGGCAGCGCTTCAAATATTCAGCAAAAATGACTATGTCTCTGGCGCAGAAACTCTACGAACAGGGATACATTACCTACCACAGAACAGACTCTCTAAATCTTTCGGAAGTTGCTTTGCAATCAGCACAAAAATTTATTTCTGAAAAATTTGGAAGCGATTATTGCCCGGAGAAACCAATAAAATACAAAACAAAAAACAGTTCTGCCCAGGAGGCCCACGAAGCAATCAGGCCTGCTTATCCGGACAAAACTCCCGACTCGGCAAATGATTTGGACCCGAGGCAGTTAAAACTTTATACTCTCATCTGGCAAAGATTTGTTGCCTGCCAAATGGCGCCTGCGGTTTTTGATTCGGTTGCAGCCGACATTTCTGCAGAAAATTATACTTTCAGGGCAACCGGTCAAACTCTTAAATTCAATGGATTTCTAAAAATTTATCCTGCAAAATTCGAAGAAAAGGAATTGCCTGATCTGGAAAACGGCGACAAATTAGAATTAACAAAATTGGATTCCTCGCAGCACTTCACCGAACCTCCGGCAAGATACACCGAAGCCAGCCTGATTAAAGCCTTGGAAAAGGCTGGTGTTGGCAGGCCTTCGACTTACGCCCCCACCCTGAGCACAATTCAAACAAGAAATTATGTTGAGAAAGACCAGCAAAAGCGCTTTGTGCCCACGGAAATGGGGACGATCGTCAATGATGTTTTGATAAAAAACTTTCCTGAAATAGTAGATATTGATTTTACTGCAAAAATGGAAGAAGAACTTGACGAAGTCGCCGAAGGAAAAAACTCATGGCAAAAAGCCTGCAAGGATTTTTATGACCCATTTTCAAAAAATCTTGAAGAAAAATACAAAGAGGTCCAAAAAGCGGACCTTATAAAAGAAACCGATAAAACTTGCCCCAAATGCGGCGCGCCACTGATAGAAAGACTGGGCAGATTCGGCCGGTTCTACGCCTGTTCAAAATTCCCTGAATGCAAGCATACCGAGTCAGTGGATAAAAAAAATACTGAACTCGGGATCAAATGCCCCAGATGCAAAGAGGGCGATATCGTCTTAAAAAAAACAAAGCGCGGAAAAATATTCTACGGATGCAACAAGTTTCCCAAGTGCGACTTTGCATTATGGGATAAACCAGTAAATGAATTTTGCCCAAAATGCGATTCTATTTTAGTTGAAAGCAAAAAAGGACAACTAAAATGTTCCAATAAGGAATGCGATTTTATCAAAGAAAAAGAATAAAAAAACAATGCAGGATGTGCTGCAAAAAATAATCAAAAGAAGCACAAACTCTAAACTTATTGAGGAGTCTTTTGAGTTTGCAAAAAAGGCCTACGTTGGCAGACAAAGGATTTCCGGTGAAAATTATATCGAGCATGCGTTGAGGGTTGCCGCTATGCTCAGCGAAATGGATGTTGACTCAACCACGGTCGCTTTTGCCCTGATTCACGATGTGTCGGATGATCTCCCCGAAACTGCCAAAAAAAATGAACTGGACGAGATTGAAAAAAGGTTCGGCAAAGAAATGGCAGTCTTGGCAAAAAATATCTCTACCTTGTCGGTGATACGCTACCCCTTAAAAAATAACGGAACAGAAAGGTTTATCTATTCCAAAAACAAAACAGAAAATCTCAGAAGAATGTTTTTGGCCATTGCCGGAGATTTGCGCGTGGTGCTGGTTGAGTTGGTATCAAGGCTCGATGGGCTGAATTATCTGCACATACTTTCCGATGACAAAAAAAAGATTTATGCCTTTGAAACTCTGCAAATTTTTGCCCCGGTTGCCAGCAGGCTCGGACTGAACGAAATCAGAAGAAAATTAGAAGACATTTCCTTTTCCTATTTGTTTCCTGAAAAATACAAATGGCTGAGAGATAATATTTTTGAAGAATATGAAGCGAGGGAAAAATATC